>Ga0116230_10005319_pt1 | contig 12634 bp, 8 predicted proteins | sample S1TSphfallax_3_FD_88678 | JGI IMG/M metagenome (GOLD analysis project Ga0116230, IMG submission 88678) | Host-associated microbial communities from peat moss isolated from Minnesota, USA - S1T2_Fd - Sphagnum fallax MG | ecosystem: Host-associated > Plants > Peat moss > Unclassified | place: USA...
AAAAAATGGAAAAAAAAAAAAAAAAAAAAAAGTACCAATAAAAGTATCAGAAACCAAAATCTAGTCTCCTTACGTGACGATAAAAAAGTATAAAGAAATGTTTAACTACCCCCCCCCCCCCCTAACTAAAATTAGAAAGCATATATTAAAAGCTCCAAATTCCTGTAAATTGTTCTTTGCATTTTGCATGGGTCACATGCAAATTTAAAGACATGCAACATTTGATATTAGTTCAGATAAGGCAACTCTTCAAAACAAACCAATACTCCCATTGAATCCGATTGGCTATATAAACATTTTTTGGCCTTGCCTACTACCAAGGCAAGGATATTGTGTTTAGATTCATTAGAGTATAGTAGCTTAAGGGATTTTGGCCCTTAGGTAATAGGTCTATTTTTATATGAGGATGTTTCAAAGATGATATTTTGGCTTGTGTTGAAACCTGAGATTAGTTATAGAGTTATAATATCTTGAAGTATTTTGGTTTAGAGGATTTTTTGAAGATTATATTTTTGCAGTTTCCATAATTCTTCTTTTGCCATGAGATACTTTTTAATGTAAATGGCAAGGCCACAGTGTGACACACCCCTTGTTTACACATAGGCCTATGAGCTTATTACATGCCAGCTTAGGTGGACTGGTGATCATCCAGAAGAGGAATGAGCCAAATTTGTTGCTACAGGTGACAGAAGGAAATATAAGATTTTTTAGAATCTTGCATTGTTCTGTCAACCTCTAATAACTCATTGTCTAAATATCATGGCTTCTGACTTTTTTTCTCTCAAAATATGGGAACTTTTGTGCATTTTTCCAAAAGAACCCTTTGTACATGTCACAAGTGATTGTCTTTTTGGTTGTGACAATGGAAAATTTCAACCAAGATTTCTTTTTGTCTTGTTGCCACAATGCTAAATTCCGCCCCAGAAAAAAAATTGCAGGTTATTGAAGAGAATTGGTCAAAAATATTCGGGACTCCCATTCTAACAATCTAATTTGGCCACATAGGCCTTTTTTTCACTTAGCCAAAAAGCTTATTTCACAAACTCTGTACATTTTCTCTACTAAATAACAATAAACTTTGTCAATGTTGGATATCAACATCTTATCAAGATTATTTTTTCAAGTTATTTTTTATTTTAGATATTTGTGCTTCATGCACCGAACTGTTGGAATCATGAAATATTTTAAGTGAGTATAATTTTAAAAATCTCATTGCATGTGGTGTTCACCCCAGAGTTGGGGAAGTAACATTACTATGTAATGATGACTTTGTGCATGTGATATTAAGGAAAATAACATGGGTCTTCACCTCCTATTTAAGTGTAAACTAGAGCTGGCGCTATTTAAGTAGATTAGCTGACATCTGGGTGTGGATCATTAAGCTTGTAGCAATTAAGTTATTCTGAAATCGAGCAAAGAGGTCACAGGGTTATCAATTTCCAACAGTACACAAAGTTAAAAAGAACTGTGCTGTTCTGAGATGTTAGGAAAGGGCAATTTTGCAAGCAAACCTGCTATGGAACGTCTTCCCTTGATAAGAACTTTTGGGCGGGTATACATACATGGCGCATATCACTAGGTGACTTTTCGCCTACGTGCTCAGTCCAGTGAAATTCCCAAAAAACTTAGTAACGTGAAACAGTTTGTGAGAAATGATAGTCGATGTCGTCTCCCTCCAGGAATCTTATGTCTCGGGCACGTAAAAAGAAGCGGTCTAGTGCATCGCGATATCGTCACGCCGAGATCATGATGTCTGAAACGAACGGCTTCTTCTTGCTTCCCTGCAACAACAAAAAAAACAAAGGAGGAACAATCCTCCTCCACGATACTCACACAAGATTTCTACACCCTGTTGCATTTCATTTGACAGGTGATCGATCACATACATCGTGGCTCGGTGGAGATTTTCCTGCATGCTTCAAAAAATCGATACTTGTAATTGATTTCGTAATACATAAGCCAGAAGAAGCATTGAGTAGCAGGTGACGAAATCATGTCCGATTTGACAAAAAAGGAACACAGAAACTAACAAAACCGAAGAACAAAATACCGAAGAAAACGGTAGTCAGAGATTGGTGATGACTTCATAGAAACTGCCGTGGAAAATATAACGCAATACGAAATCATACAACAAACACATCCTGCCTTCTGAATCCATGCTAAATTTGAAACTATAAGCATTGCAAAATTTCATACAGCATCGCCGTTTGCGAAATCCACAAGCCATGAAAAGTCGCTGTAAAGAAACCAAATTACGATTGCGCGTTTGCAAATGTTGGAGGATTCAATCTGAGGATCTGAGGAGGAGCAAATGTACACATGTCGATTTTCAGAAAATCTTGAGCTAAAGATTGATAACTTGCAGATATACTGAAGACGGTGCTAAGAGACGGCTAGTGAAGGGCAGCCATGGCGAGACAATACCAGGAGTACGAGTACGTCTCGGAGACCCAAGTTGAACGAATTACGAGTGAGAACCGGATATTGATTACGAAATTCGAATATCGGTGCGCGGAAGAAGATAAGAGATACAGATCGGATTCGAGATAGCGACTTCGGATTCATGCTCAGAAACAAGATAAGAGTCACAGACCGGATTCGAAATAGCGACTTCGGATTCACGCTCAGAAACAAGATAATAGTCACAGATCGGATTTGAAATAGCGACTTTGGATTCACGCTCAGAAACAAGTTTTCTGGATCCAGTAAGAGCAAATCCGTTTCAAAGAAAGTAATTAAGGGCTCTCGGCTCACAGAAGCATTATCGCGCATTGCATGCAGCGCAGTACTTGGGGGAAAGGCTGGTCTAGAGATCGAGAAGGGGAGCAGTGGTACATACCGATGTGAGGCAAGCGTGGTCTATCACAATGCTTTGGTGTAGTTACAACTTACAAGCTTCGATTGCCGAGCATCCCTTCTATCGGCGTGCCGCCGCATACTGTTTCTTTGTTGATTCATCTTGCTCCCCCTCTCACTTCGAATCACCACTACAGTTCGTAAGCAATCCAGGAAGCGCACGCGCTTCTTGATCTATTAAAACTCCGACACCAAACGAATTGCGCGTGTGGTGATGCTTCTCTCAAATAACCCTGAGACATTACAGTTGCTACTGGCTACGAAGAAGGATATTTGGATCGTTGTTCAAAGCAGGTCTCTCTCTTGAAGGTACTAAATCATCAACACAATTTGAAAAAAAATAAAAATCAGTGTTTGTATTCTTGTGAATTGAAGAGGCCAAATTGTGATTTCTAATGCTCTTCAGACGCTTCACTCTGAGAGGTTTTCACTTATAGGAGAAGGTCCCGCTATGGGAGCCTTCTGAATTTTCAAGGTCGAGGTGAAGCAACTATATATTTTTTCTTGTTTTCTGAAGTGACTAATCATAAAATTGCATCTTTTGAAATTTGGAAGACCCACTAAAATAGAACTGCTCATCACTGATCACTATCTTTATCATTGATCATTTCTTTAGAATTTCATCATCCATGCTTCATTTTGAGTGATTTAAAATGTTATGAGAACACTACCTCAAGCTCTAGGAATCAAAAAGTAATGAAAAAATAGCAAGGAAAAAAAAACATTTCAACTCACAAAACTCTTTTTTTTTCTTTTTTTTCCCTCTTTGGACCCCTCCTACTTTCAAAAGCTTCTAATTTTCTCATGTTTTGTTCATTTTAAACAATTAAAAGTGTTATAAAAGCACCACCTTCAGCTTTACAAATCATTTTTGAACCCAAAAGCAATAGAACAACATACAAAGAATGTTTGGGTGATTACAAATGGGCTTTGTAATGTTCGATGGTTTACTTTTCTGAATTCTTGACCCCTTTTATTTTGAAGGGGGCCATAACTTTCTCAATTCTAATTTGTTTTTGACAGTTTTCAATGCACCAAATGCATCAATAAGAAGTGTTCAAGTTTTTTTTGAACACCAAAAACAATCGAGCCCTTCCCTTCAAATCTAACTTATCCTAAGCACTTAAATGATCGCTCATAAATTATTTTATTATTTTAACTTATATTGAGCTTTTCATATTTCAAAAGATTCAATAAAATAAAAATAAATTTCAAATAAATCTGAGATTTAAAAAAAGTCAAACATGACAAATTCAAGCTAAAAAACGACTTGAAAATACAAAAGAAAAAAAGTGTCAATGTTTTATGAAGTGCAAGAGATAAGCTCAACTTTGTTGAGACGATCTAACTTTTTGTATATTTTGTGAAACATATGAGATAAAAACAGTTATTGTTTTGGTATGCTACGAAACAATGGAATATTGAAAATTGCTGCATTAAATTTTAAGAATATTCTAAATATATAATTTAAGTATATATATTCTCATATTGAATTTTAGACACCCTATTTATATTTAAATAAATTATAAATTTTATTTCCAAATGAATTAGTTGCACTTATTTATTTTTTCTGTTCTGTTTGGCAAAAAAAATGGAAGTGACTTCCCTTGCAAGAAACTACCTTAAAAGCTAGAAGATGTTTGAGAGCATGGCTTAGATAATCCTCAGCACCAAAATTGTTAGCTGACTTTTTCTCATGGAAATTGAGTGAGATCTGATCATAACTAGTACAAGGGATCATGCGGATTGGAGTTCAAATGTTGTTCATGAAAATGGGAGCAGTTGAGGGGTGCAACCAACATCTTTGAACTGCAAAATTCAATGGTGTTCATTGAACATTACACCTCCACCTAAAACATGGTTTGTGTCACCGAGAACATGGAAATCTGTGTATTTGTTGAGGTCATATACTAAGTTGAAACATGGTAAAATTTGCACGCTCTTGCATGAAATATATATATCTACGGTACAATAACAAGAAGGCATTTAGGTGCAACAAAGATCTAGTGAAAAATTATTTGCCACAGACTAATTGATCTTGCAGTTGAGGGGAACTTTTCTGCATCTGGAGCAAATGCAACAGGACCAGCACATGACACACAGAAGAAGCTAGCTGCCCTACATAGGTGGATGCTGCTCAATGCTGAGGGCAACTCCATGCTGTTGGAGGTGGACAAATATGCCACATCATGTAACTAAAGCTCTGGCAATCACAGTTAGGGCATGCAGCTGAAGGATGTTTCATGTTGACTGACATATAATCTTGGCCCTGAGTGCAGACATAGATAGAGTTTCATGCAATTCGATGGCACCCTGAACTAACTTACAGCAGTTACATCATCTCCTCCTAACTTTGTGTCATGTTTGGACTATGTAGTTCTGAGGGCACCATTCAGAGGAGAGTCCAGCGGATCTAATTTTCAACTGGTTGGGGACAGAAGTCCACTGATGTCTCTTTTGCAAATTGAAGTAAAAAGCAGATGAATGCTTTTTAAAGCTTGGCTTTAGTAATGTTCTCTGAGTCTTTCAAGTCAACAAAGTCTCACAGGACTTACACCAAAAGCCTTATGGCAGCGAAGTTCTCACAAATTTCACTGTGACATGAATCATTATCACTAAGATCAACTGGTTGATTGTCCTATATGTTTGAGAAACTTTTAAGATGTTTGTCCATGGTTGGTGTTTCATCCCATATTTCTCAGCTCCAAGACTACATTGATGACACAGAGGATCACATCAATATTCAGGTTCTACTTCCACTTCTTCATTTGCAGGATATGAAACTTAATTATGTGAATTGAAAAACATTAGTGCTCAGTATGTACCTTTGCAATACATTCCCAAATTCTGGTATATGGATATGCAAGTCTTTAACTCTGTAGGAGACTCTGCTACTCTAGTGTTGGTATCAGAAAAAGATATAAACTTGCATGGGGTCTTCTTCTGCAGCTTGAGAACCACTGTAACCAGCTCATTCAAGTATGTACAATTTTCTTGAAAGGTTGCAATGTTGTGTAAAATTTTTACAGGTCCTGTATCAGTTGAAATAAAGCACTTCCTAATTATGCAATACTTTCTCTACCACCATGTTCTTGTTTTGGTGATTGGTTTCAAGCTCTTTCCTTGGTATGTGCTATATATGTACCTTCCCTATGTTCAATGTGCATTTGCAGCCGGAACTGATACTCAGCTAAGCAACTGTTGCAGTGGCTGTTTACTCACTGGTGACAGGCATACTTGGCATGAATCTTCCCTTCACTTGGAACAATGCCCATCCCTTTGATCTTAAATGGGCAATCACTTTATTCCACTTTCCATTGAGCAAGCTTTCTGTAAGATGATAAAGCCACCCTGCCTGATAAATTTTAAGCTTACATACACTCTGTTTCTGTCCCCTTATGGAAAGATCAATTATGACCTTGTATTGACTGAGGATCTGGGGTGGGTAAGTGGCCGTGGCGACCAGTATTGAATGTTAGGTGATTTGCATGGCAGTATTGTGGTGTGTGCACCAAAGACACTTGATCTGTATCTACAATTCTTTATCCAACGTACTGAAACCCAGTTTGATTCCTTCATCTAAAAGCTGTTTACTATCAAAGACATTTTACAAGCACAGTTCACATACTCCCTGTGGATGAGATCTCATTTGATTAGTCAAGGAATCATCACAGAGGAGAGGCTCTAGCTTTTCATATACAAAAGAAGAATGGCTAAATAGCTGATGAGAATTGGCTTCACCCTATGGCCAGCATATGAACTAAGTGATGTCCATGTGGGGGAAAATGGCAAAGCCCCCAGTGACCTGTGTCTTGTGATGACAATGAAGAGCTGGGCTCTGTTATGAGACCAACCACAATCTAGCAAATTCACTCACTGATGAGAACAAACTTGCACCTTCGGATGAGAGGAATGTTCTACATGTAGTTCATCTGATTGGAAATGTACAGTATGTTCTTGGCACTTCCTTTCCCTCCAGAATGAAACCAAGCATGTGGAAAGTTGGCCCTGACTACATTAGCAAACACCCCATTTGGATTACAACTTGAACTCTATTCAACAGGAAACCTCTAGTCACAGGAGATAAACAAACTGCTTTTTGACAAAGGTTTGAGCTCCAATGGTGGCTAGCATGCATGTAGAAGTCTGGCCACCACTGTGGTTGCTCCATCAGAACACAATGTCATTCAGGTGATGAAAGCCTCTCTGTATGCCTGACATTTTCACACACTTCGGAATGGTTTCCATGCAAGCTGAGTGACCAGCATGACCAGAAAGCAACCGAGCCAAGCAATGCGGCCACCACCAAGCTCTTGAACTTTCAACACCCAATCTGCCTGTGAGTTTGTTGTGCCCAAAAATACTAATGCTAGCAGCACAATGCACATAGAAATACGCCCCAACAGTTGCCAAACAGATGCCTGCATCCCATATCCAAACACACACCCTCTAACAAATCAGCAAAGATTTTTTATGTCCAGCCCTTGACACCAGTTTTGACTTACCAAAGAAAACATCACTGTCATTTTGCTTACCATGCAAACTTAATTGCCAAGATTCAGCATTAGATGACAAAATTCACATGGATCATTGCAGGAGATTTGTGCATGCATATCAATCAGAAAACAACAATTTGAAACCCTAAACACAACAAGAACTGGCAGAGTCATAACCTGATGAATGTCACTCAAAAAAATATCAGAACCATTCACCAGCAGAAAATAACTCTATACTCAATATGGTTCCTGCAGCCTACTAACTACCTTGGTGGTTGGGTGCCAATCACAACCCATCCACCAACTCACAATGTGAGCTCTTTGCTGTGAGTTCAGTACACAGCACAAGAAATCACCAAAGTCTCATCAAAAATTGATTGCCCCAAAAGGGCACCATATTAGCTAAACCTAAGCCTTGCAATAGATAATCCCAGTCTCTTAAGAAATGCAAAGCTGCATTGAGTGTATGTTGGTGTAGGCTAGCCTTGAGTGATCAACGACAAGGTCCTGATAGGCAACTAGATTACATGAGAGAGACATTCAAAACACTCCTAATGATGCATGAAAATCCTATGGAAAGAAAGATTGGCAGCTAGAATGGAAACAAATCATAGAATGAAGTTGTACCTTAGGATCTGCATCAAAGCGCACAATAGCACCAGGCTTTCCAGAGTATGATACAAGGGAGAGGCCATTTCTAGGGCTGAAAAAAAGCTCCAATCCTCGTCCTGAGGTAAGTGAATATGCATACAGCCTCCGCAGTCGATACTTGCTCATTATGATCTCAAGATCAATTTTGTTCTTGTCCCATCCCTCTAATGGTACTTTCAACTTATGCACTGGGCCTTTCCCCTGTATATATATCTGCACGTCTACCTTCTCTGCCATTTCTCAAAGGATGCTTAACTCTTCATCCAGGGTCTCAAACCTCTTGAACAAGTCCTCCTGCAGCTCATGTGCAGTTTCAAATTGTGTCACAACTGCATGTTCCAATCCAACAAAAAACATGAATGAATACATTATGCATCAGAATACACAAACCATAAAAAATGCCCCTAACTAACAAGTAGCAGAGATCAGCAACAGATCTCCAACCTAAGAACTTCTGTCCACAACAGACTTGAAGCAGAGCTTCCCAAATTGGGCTTGGCTAGATTTGACTGTTACTTGCATCGTTGCATTATTTGCAACTCTCTCAATATCTTCAGAAGTAACAAGAATTTCTCGATGCTTATGAGGAGGATTCAGTCAAACTGAAAAGAATTGAGAGATCACCCAATAATAAGGTTATGGACAACAAACGAGCAACAATCAGCAAACATGAAAAAGGTGAACACCCCGCCCTAAAGAATCAGAGAAGAGCAAGACCACAAGCCAAAATTCAGGAGCAGTTTGACCAACAGTAGTAACAGTCATATACATGTTCAGGGACCTTCAACATCAACATGTATGGCCATTGACCACCTACCATAAAATCCTTCCTGACTTCATCAGTTCCACCAATGGGTGTAAGTTTAATGTCAATAAATCCCCAGCAACTTCATCAAACTCCCACTCACTCCACCAGTTCCAGCAATGGGTATATAGGTTAATGTCAAATGCACTGGATTTTCCAAAACAAGACCGGCAGTAATGGGAAATCTCAGCCATGATACTGACTGGTTTAACAAAACCTACAAGAGAAGAAAATGAAGACCAAAAGTTCCACAAAAACAAACAGGACAGAAAAGGTCACAAAAGGCCAGAAATCGAAAAAAAACCGACAGAAGAAAAAAAAGAAAACAGAGAGAAGAAAGATGAACTTTGAGACAAGAACTTTAGAGGATAAATTGGGCTTACAGAAGAAGCATCACACTTAAGAATGGGAAAGCTTTAGAAATAAGAAACCTTTCAAACCGCCATCTTGGAAAATTCCAAAAGACAGAAAATCCAAACAGAAATTCTTCACAAACCTCTGGTTAGATTTAAAAGCAAAACTTTCAAGTGTGGAAAACCTCACCGTTTGGCATCTGCAAGCAAACTTTCTCTCTCCCCACCTGCTTGATCTGCTTCCACACCTTGTATACGGAGATATTGCTATGTTTCACTCTGTCCTCACTTTTGTTTTAGAATTTGGAGAGCAACATTCGTAACCCTAACCCTAAAAAAACAGTTCCATTCGAATGAAAATATTGAATATTGCATGTAACTGGAATTAAATTCAAATTAAATTTGATTGATTTTTTTCAAATTTAATTGAGATCAAATTGATAAAAGCACTGAATTGGATTTGATTCAATTTGACCTCAATTGAAGAGAAATGAGATACAAATTGATGTAGAAAATATTGAAATCTTGTTTGTCATTTTCATCATTTGTGATTATAGCATTGAAAAAATAATAATGAAAAGACTTTGAAAATAATATAATATTTTATACTTGTCCCTCATAAACCAATTTTAATTTAATTATGATCAGTAGAATTAATATGTACTTTGGCATGCTAAATATTAATTTTTAATGTTTTCGACCCACATTATAAAATTCCAATGATAATGTCCAATGACAACGATAATCTAAACTAGTTTATGCAAACCAAGTATAAGATCCTGTAGTGGTTATCACTACAACAATTTTGGACATCAATCATTCAACATTTATGTTCAATGGAATGGAACAATGTTTTTTTAATCTTCAGGTCCTTTCATGTTCTAACTTCATATGAGAATAAATTAGTGTTTCACACTTTAAAAACATTTGAAAAATAAATAAATTGAAGATTTATTGCATGTTACACATTACATCATATCATTATTATTTTTTAGCAAAAAATAATATATTTCAACATGACATGTCATTGACATATGAATATGTGTTGTTTAACTAGGCTTCATGTGGATATGGACACCTAAGGGGGACAATTAGTGTAAAGTTTTGGATCTATATGCATCAAATGATCATTTTTGGGGTATTAAATAATTGTCCAACCTATTTTTTATCACCCTATTGTTATCTAATTTTTTTATATATACATATTAAAGCCACCCTATATTAATGATAATCTATTATTTTAGATTATTACATAATCTATATTATAATGGAATTGATTATTTGAATAAAATGTACCCTTTTTTAACTAATTAACTTACAATTTTTACTCAACAATTAATTTATTGCATCCTGTATTTTTACTCATGTATTGTTTACTTTTTTTGTCTAGTGTCCTCCCCAAGTATGGACATTGTCCAATAGATTATTAACAAAAGAGTATTGTGAGAATGGAAACATGCTTTTGTATTTAGCATGTGAAAACAACCATATCTTGATATTATGCATGGTCCTCAATCTTTTTCTTTTTTGTTTCATAGATTTTTAATTGAATGAATTTATGTGATTTCTCACAATTATGTTAATATTATGTGGGAATTATATGCACAAAAGGCAAGAGGGAACAAAAATGAAAACATGTTATCAATTTGGTAATGATCCAATTATGTGCTTCAAACATAATACAAAATGAAAGTTGACCAAATCTTATCAGACGCTAATGGTTCAACATTGTGAATCATGGTTAATTGGAAAAAAGAAGACTACACATCAATTTTTTCAGAATCAAACAATGGGGAATGGAACCTCTAGCTTTAGTTTTTCCACCAATGTAAAAAGTAGATTCAATCAAAGCTAAATGGACTAAAAAAAGAAGCATCATAATTGTCCTTGTTCAGTCAGTATTGGGGATACACCATTCCCATTGAATGTAAGAAAAATAAAGTGAACAACTTGATTACCTTGTCAAAATTAGAATAAGTAAATCTAAAATAACAACAAAACCCATTATAAAATTGTGGAACATTGATGTTTTCATTTCAATGGTTAAAAATATATATGTTTACATTAATGTGCATTGATTTTCATATTTCAAATTATAAAAATAGGTTTTGAATAGGTTTTTCAAAATACAAAGAACTTTTGACATCTACTTTTCAATGTGGGCTTTTGGTTTCAAATACATGTCAAATAGGTTTTTATAAAAAGGAAATAGATTTTTGTTAATGACCCTTTGAAACATATGTTGATTTTCATTTCCTAACTTATTACATATCAATTTCATTAATTTTTTAAACCAAAAAGTAGGTTTGAACACATCTTTTCAATCAATTTCAAATGTAGTTTTTAACTTTTCTTTTTTTTTTAACTATTTTTTTTTTAGAATTATATTTTTATAAATTTTAATAGAGAAATTTATTATTACTTCACACATATTTTCACCTAATTTGATGTTAATTTATGGTAGTAATATGAATGGCACATGGTTGAAGTGGAAAAGTTTACTTTATCGTGCTTTGACCCCATCGCATTCATGAACTCATGATTTGGAAATCTATGTTAGAGCCTTTGAAACCAAAGTTGTGGCTACATTTGTGCATGCAACTTAGACCTTGGTCACCATTGCAGTTGCATCATCCCAACAAATTGGATGACAAAAACCTATAGTAGTTTGAATATGCGAACCATAAGTATTGTCACCAATCTTCATTCCATGAATCTTAGCTAGATGTGAAGGATCAAACCACCACCCTAGAAGCAAAGTATTCATTCAAGTGGTTGATCAAAAATTCGAATGCTTCAAAAGTTAGATCTTCAAAACATGAGTATGGATTCATGTACAATTTGGACAATTTGGCTTCTACAAGTTTGATAGCATCCACAAATTCAACAATGAAAATATCTTGATGTTATGCAAACTTGATCAAAATATGCACCACCTCCAACATGGGCAAAAAGTAAGGCAAACCAAATTGTTTTGAACTACTTTGCTCTTCATTTAATCCAAATGCATCTTCACAATGAAATATTTGTATTCCAACATAACACATTTTAGAAGGAGAACATGCTAATGGGTTCAATGTGCCATGCAATGCACATTGATGAAGTAAGGAATTGTGTTTTCCTTTACTTGAATAGTCACACATGTGTGATGCCTTAGAACACAATCACCATCACAGCCAAGCACTACTACAAAAGTGGGGTGCAATTTATTAGCCTAAATCACTATAGGACCTTAAAAGTGAAATAAGTTCATTGCATTTTACTGATTTCACCCTGGTGAAGTTATTTCGTCATAATATCACTATGTAAACATCATGTTTCATTGCTAGTTAACATAATTCATTATTATAATTTATTATAGTAAATCGGTTTATTTATATATTTTTTAATATTTTATTTATGCTACTTTATGATATACCCTATATTATTTTAAGTTACTTTAATTATTCTAACTTATATTTTATGTTATTATA
>Ga0116230_10005320_pt1 | contig 12634 bp, 12 predicted proteins | sample S1TSphfallax_3_FD_88678 | JGI IMG/M metagenome (GOLD analysis project Ga0116230, IMG submission 88678) | Host-associated microbial communities from peat moss isolated from Minnesota, USA - S1T2_Fd - Sphagnum fallax MG | ecosystem: Host-associated > Plants > Peat moss > Unclassified | place...
AAACAAAGCTTGGGCTTTTAGGGGATCGGTTTCGATGATTGGGACATCCCATCCCAATTTCGCAGCTAAAGCCGCAAGGTGCCCCGGATCGGCAACAATGAAAAAGCACGCAGCCCGGTCTTGCGCACGGATAATTTGCCAAGCCTGCAAGGCAATCTCAGGGCCGATTCCCGTTGGATCGCCGCATGTCAGCGCCAGAGGCTTTTCGAGGGCCCCAGGCGATGCTTGGATCGATCCTTGGATCGGGGCCTCGATCATCGCTTTTGGATCACGGCATGCGATCGCAATTCTTTTAGAAGACGCACTTCCTCGGTTGCGTAACGAACCGCTAAAATTTTCTGCGTAATGGCTTCACGCGCCGCCGTATCGTCTTTTGAGGCACTTTTGCTGCAAAGCGCCAGCATTTCGAAGCCGGATGCGGTTCGTTGCGGCATGGTGACATGACCTGTGGGCGTCTTGTCGAGGATTTGCTTTAAGCCTTCACCCAATTGAATGGCGGAGCGCGATAGCGGGTTTCTGACGACAACATCGTCCATCGCCTGAAGCATGGGAACTCCAGTGGTGCAGTCGGTAAATCTTGCACGGATTTGCTCGGCAAGGTGAGCGCGGGCTTCGACGGTCGCTGGCGGCGCATTGGCGGAGAGAGGAAGAATGATCTGACGAACCGAATATTCGATCCCAGACGCGGCCTTGCCGCCTTCCTTTTCAAGCTCGGCTCGAACCTCGGTTTCGCTGGCCTCGACGCCTTTGTTGAGAGCCTGAACCAAAAGATTAAACGCATAATCGGTCGCGAAATGCGCTTTGAAGTGATCTGGGCTGACACCGGCATGCTCAAATTCCGCGACCATGGAATTTGGATCGATTTTAATTTCGCCTGCGACACGGACGATCTCATGATTGATCTCCGCATCCGTCAGATTGATGTTGTATTTTTTGGTTTCGCCGGATTTCACGCGATCGTCGATCAAACTATCGTAGGCCGCCTCCGGCGTGGCTGGCTTACGTAAAACCCTTAGCATTTTGATCCGCTGTTCGAGATCGATATTGGTGATCGGGTCGTTGTTTACGGTTGCAATAATGGCCTGCGCGAAGGCCGTATCGAGACCTGCAAAAGCAGGGCTCAAAAGCATCAGAGCGGTGAAGAACGCCTGGAGCAAATGCACGCGCGGCAGGCGGCGGGTTTGAATAACGGTATGATCCATCATCATCAGATCCGTTTTCCGATTGGATTTTTAATCTTGTCCACGGAAACTCGACAGTTAGATTTATTTGAGGCCATCTAGTCCGGTATTCGACGTGAATGCCTCGGTGAATTTGGCATCTCCCAAGGTGCGCAACATCAATTCCACGAGGATGGTGTTGTTGTGGGAGAGCGAATATCCATTATCATAATAGCTATATTGGTACTTGACCAAGAAAGTGCAGCATTCATCCTGGTAGCCGGCACTCAAGCCAAGGTTTGCGATCGGGAGAACTCCCGGGTCGGTATAGCCGATAAATTGCGGGGCGTAGAAGCGGCGCCCCATGTCGAATGTCACGTTGCCCTGAGCGAAATAATTGTCGGTAAACTTATATTTGGTGTCGAACGATAACCCCTCGCGGCGGACGTAATAACCGATCAGCGGCTGGGCCTGGTAATTCGCATATTGGATGCTTCCCGTAAGGGCTCCGAATTTGCCTGTAAGTCCAAGATCGATGCGGCGCGCCTCAAATGTATCGACGTCAAACCGCCCTTTGGCTGTAAATGCGAAGGCTGAAACCGGCGATAATGTGAAGGCACCGACATAATCCGAACGCCTCGTATCGAGACCCGAACTCAACCCGATATTGGCTGCGTCGGGCGTTGCGTATGAATTTGTCCCGGCAACCTGATAGGATTGACCTGCGATAAAATTCGCATATCCGCCGGTCGTAAAATTCGTCGTGATTTGGCCGCCATAATTGGCGCGCGTACCCGTTTCGAAACGATCGTATCCGGAATATTTGTCCCACTGAAACAAAGTCGAATCGTCGAAAACGAGGCTCTGCGAATCCATATTGAGAAGGGATGTCGATCCCAATTGATTATTGGGCCGCGCGATCAATTGTCCGATGGGCTCGAAGACAGTAGAGCCGATCGGCGTTTTCGCCAGGAAGGGGTAACGGTATTCAAGACCCGCGCCCGGTGTAAAATTTCCATAAGAGCTATTTGGCGATCCGATAAAATTCGTTTGTGCCGAATTGCTAAGGGTCGACGAACCGGCCGCCGATGCGAAAGTGTATGAATTCGACGTATTGAGATTGATAGATTCGCCATTGGCACGCGCGAAGACGAAAGGTGTCCAAACCTCGCCGATCGGATCGATGAACTTCCGTTTCCAAGAGGCATCGATCGAGACGCGGTTATAATCGCCGCCAATGCCGTGCAGCAAACAATTGCTCGACGTTGTACCGGGCGTGTAAGTGCCGCATACGTTATAGAGGCTGTAGGCGTTATCCAGTGTCCGTGTTCCAACGGACTGATAGTTCGCGAGCGAGCTTGAAAGGCTTGTGAAGTTAAAATCAAGCGTGACCTGACCGCCGATCCCCGCTGTCTTGGCTGGATCGACGTCGAAGCTCCTATTATAGTCCCAAACAGGGTGAGCGCTCGTCTGCTGCTTTTGCACGTCCTGCGCCGTGAGTCCCTCGAAATAATAGCCGCGCAAATCGAAATAGCCGCGTTCGCTTTGACCGTTCAGATAGAGCGTCGAGGTGGTTTCGCTGACATAATTATTTGAATATTCGAGGCTCTGGACGCCATAGTCGGTGAGAAAGCGCTTATCCGATAAAAGAATGCCGGCCCAGCCGAATTTCCATTGATCGCCAAGTGCGAATTCGCCCTTACTTTCGATTGAGCCGCGTAATCTCACATCGCCCGACGCATAAGGTTCGCTGCCGAAAGCCGCTGGATTGAGCTCGTCGATGCCGTTGAGTTTGATGAAATACGAGCCGTTTTCGAGCCTGTGCCGCCATTGCGCATTGCCGAAAAATCCCTGACGCGAATAAACGATAGGCGTGAGAGTAAGATCGTAATTATCTGCGAGATCCCAGAAAATCGGAATACCGGCGCCAACGCCAGCGTTCGACCGGTAGGTGAGATAAGGCGACAGGATACCGGATTTACGTTTCACGGTCGGGTCCGGCGTCGATAGGAACGGCACATAGGCGACTGGAACGCCAAGAAACTCAAGCCAGGCATCCTCGTAATAGATCATCTGTTCTTCGTTCTTATGGATGATCCGCTTCGCGGATGCGCCATAAGGGCGGTTTAGCCGGATCGTTTTTACAAGCGTCGCAAGCCGTGTAAGTCCCTTTGTCGAAAACCGTGGTCTCTCCATCGGTCCGCTCGCTCCGAGGCGCGCTGAAATGCGTTCGATCGGCTGTATCGGTGCGCAGGCTATCGACGAAACCGTCGCGGAAATCGTCGGTCACGTCGAAGCGGTCGCCATGCGTGATCGAGCCGTCCTTTTCCGTCAGTTTCGCGTGCCCCTCGGCAAAGACGCGCTTCGTGTTTCGATCGTAGATGACGCGATCGGCCTCGAGAATTTTGCCTTGATAGTAGACGCGGGCATTACCCTCGGCGGTAACGGTGTTGGTCTTGTCGTTATAAACAAGCTCGTTCGCCTCAACGAACATTTTATCCGGTCCTTCACCGGCGGCAGGTTTCGAATTGCGATCATTGACAGTTTGACTGAACGCGGGAAGAGCGCTTATGAGGCCACAAAACGCGAATGCGGCCAGGAGCGCGCGAAAACCCGCACAAAAAGAGCGCACAGCAATACTGCGACGCTGACCGCACCAAAAGGCAAGGCGCACTCTGCCTGACTTTTCGGGGCAAAAACGCCGCCCCATCAACCGTCCTCCTGGTGCAGCAGGGCGAGAGTACCGAGCATACTTGCGACGACCGCGGGAGACCACGCGGCAACCGGTGCGCTTAGTAAACCCGCTCCACCTAGATCGCCGACGAATTTCGTCGCCAGGTAGAGCATGAATCCCGCGGCAACGCCTCCGCCAACCATTTTTCCAATTCCACCAAACCGGAAAAATCTTAAAGAAAAGGCCGCTGCGAGTAAAACCATGGCTATAAGCAATAGGGGTCTTGCCAGAAGCATCTGATATTGCAAGCGATAGCCGGTTGAATCGAGCCCGGCCGTCTCAATTTGCTCACGAAATGCGGGGAGATCCCAAAATGGCACAGAATCGGGCGAAGCGATCGTCTGCGCCACCTGGCCTGAAGTGAGCGAAGTCGCGAGCATATAGTGCCCGACATCATGGGCATCTTCCCCTGGCGCAGAGATGCGGGCATTTTGAAACTGCCATACACCAGGAAGCAGTTTGGCTGAATCGGCATCGACGCGCTCGGCGAAACGCCCGCTTGGATCATAGAGGTATGCCGTTACGGTTTTGAGCGCGTTGCCGCCATTGGTAATCGCCTCAGCCCGCAGAATGGCTTGGCCATCCACGCTTTTTTGCCTGATCCAGACGCTGGTATCGCCTTCTTTACGGCCATTTTCTCCAAAAAGCTGATTCTCGATCACATCGGCCCGCTGCTTCATTTCAGCAGACATCGGGTTGAGAAGAGCAACCGAGGCAATGCCGAGCACGAGCGCAATCCCGGCCGGAGGCACTAGGAATTGCCAGACTGAGATGCCTGCCGCGCGCGCAACAATGAGTTCGAGTCTGCGGCTCAGGTTGAGAAAGGCCGCCATCGTCCCGAACAAAACACAGAAAGGTAACACCTGCTCAGTGACCGCTGGCGTTCGTAAAAGCGCTAAAAAAGCGACAAATCCGACCGTCGCATTGGGTTTATCGCCCGCGCGCCGGAGTGTCTCAACGAAATCGATAACATACACCAGTCCGAAAATCGTCAGGAAAACCATAGCGATCATGCCGAAAAACCGGCCGGAGAGGTAACGCCCGAGCGTCAGCCCGATCATCGATTGGCCTCACCGTTTAGATCTTGCCCGGCATGGAATTTATTCATTTTCATCTCAGCCGCGCCGGTCCAGCCGGTTCAAAGGTTGAACCCGCTGGAAATCGATATGCGGACATTTTGGCGGGATCGCGTCGGCAGGTGTTTGAAAACGCAAATCGTTTTTCACCAGCACCGATACCGGTAAACGCATTCCGGCGGCGGCGTTTTGATCTGCTCTCTCGCAAGGCGCAGGACATGACCTATCACCGCTCGGCAGGAGGCGCCCCCAGCGTCAATTGAACGAAACCGAAACGCGGATTTCGGTTATCACTTTTGATTGGTTACAGTTTCACCATGCAGCGCGCAAGCTGGCTTGGCCGGTCGATGGCTTGCCGATGCAAATTCCTGCCCGGCGTGGCTATCCTGACACGCCCCCATTCGGCGATTGAGGACGGATCGGGGCGGCAAGTGCCTTTGGTGACCAAGTTGAAGGGATAAGAAGCCGATCGGCTTAAGTTGAGGATGAATAAGGTACGAAAACTCTATCTGCTCAACTGTAACTTGCTCTAGTCTGTTTTTGACGCAAAAGATCGGTCTGTCACAAACCGATCATGATTTGCATCCGTGCCGCGCCCTAGCCATCAGCCTGCGGCGGATGATGAGATGAGGAAACGATGTCCGATCCCGTTAGAATAGATTTCGTCGCGCTGGGACCGCTCTCGGCGCAGACGCCGTTTCAGCCTGCTGCGAAACGCGGCAAGAATAAAGCGCCTCTGACCCTGGTTTTGCTTGCAGGTCAGGATCTCGTTTTTGGCGATGCCACGCGAAAACTGATTGGCGCTGAGGGTGAGGCTTTTCTCAAAAAGGCAGCCGCCGCGGGTAAATTCAAAGGAAAGACCTCAAGCGTTCTTGAAGTGATCGCACCCTCCGGTTTTTCCGCCGACCGGTTGCTGATCGTCGGCGTTGGCCCCGTCAAGGACGATAAGGCTAAAGACGACAAGGCTAAAACCGAGAAAGACAAAACCAAAGATGCGTCCGCGGCGAAGCACGTCTGCACCCCTGAGTCGGCCGCCTCTTGGAGCGAATATACGCATCTGGGAGGTCTCATCCTCAGCAAGCTCGGCACGGGTGCCGTGGCCCTTGTCGCCTTCGATCCGCCGCGTCCGCCAGAGGATCAGGCTGCGGCGGCCGCTGACCTTTTGCTTGGGATGCGCCTGCGCGATTACCGCTTCGATCTCTACAAAACGAAGAAAAAAGACAGCGAGGACTCAGGTGCGACCGACATTTATATCGCGGTCGACGAACCCTCCGCGGCGCGGCGCGAAGCCAAGCTCCGCGAAGCCGTATCCGACGGTGTCTTGACCGCGCGATCGCTCGTCAATGAGCCGGCCAATGTGCTTTACCCGGAAGAATTTGCGAAACGTGCGCAGGCGCTCGAAAAACTCGGCGTCGAGATTACCATTCTCGATGAACCTGCGATGCAAAATCTCGGCATGGGCGCCTTGCTTGGCGTGGGGCAGGGATCGGTGCGCGAAAGCCGTGTCGTCATCATGCGCTGGCGTGGAACCGGTGCAAAGGGCAAGGATAACGCTAAGACGAAGCCGATTGCCTTTGTCGGCAAGGGCGTTTGTTTCGATACGGGCGGTATCTCCATTAAGGGCGCCGCCGGCATGGAGGACATGAAGGGCGATATGGCGGGCGCGGCCTGCGTCGTTGGTCTCATGCAAGCCCTGGCAGCGCGCAAGGCGAAAGTCGATGCGATCGGTGCCATCGGACTCGTCGAGAATATGCCTGGCTCGGAGGCGCAACGGCCTGGCGATATCGTGAAGTCGATGTCGGGTCAGACGATCGAAGTCATCAATACGGATGCCGAAGGCCGTCTCGTCCTGGCCGATGTGCTTTGGTACGTGCAAGATAAATACAAGCCAAAATTCATGATCGATCTGGCGACGCTGACGGGCGCGATCCTCGTCGCGCTCGGGCAGGAATATGCGGGGCTTTTCTCCAATAGCGACGACCTTTGCGAAAAGCTCACGCATGTCGGCCAGGAGACAGGCGAGAAGCTATGGCGTATGCCGCTTGCTTCCGCTTACGACAAGATGATCGATTCCAAATTCGCCGATATGAAGAATACCGGCGGCAGGCATGGCGGCTCCATCACCGCCGCGCAATTTCTTCAGCGTTTCGTCAACGATACGCCTTGGGCGCATCTCGATATCGCGGGGACGGGAATGAATTCGCCCTCGAACGATATCAACCAGAGCTGGGGTTCAGGCTGGGGGGTGCGCCTGCTCGACCGGCTCGTCGCCGAATATTACGAAGGGTGAGCCAAAGAATGTGAGCTAGCCTCATGCCGGAAGTCTGGTTCTATCACCTGCAGCGGCAGCCGCTTGAACACGTGCTGCCGGTCCTGCTCGAAAAGTCGCTTGAGCGCAATTGGCGCGTGGTGGTGCAGGCTTCGAGCGAGGAACGGCTGGATGCCCTCGATCAGCTTCTTTGGGTCTATGCCGAGGCGAGTTTTCTGCCGCACGGACGTCCTCGGGATGGCGACGCCGAGATGCAACCCGTCTTGTTGACAACGGAGGCGGACAATCCCAATCAGGCTCCGGTACGGTTTTTCATCGATGGCGCGTTAGCCTCGCCATTGTTTGAAAGCCAAGCCGCTGCTGGATATACGCGTGTGATCCTTCTCTTCGATGGCAATCATGAAGAAGAATTGGGTATCGCGCGAGCGGAATGGAAGCGATTGAAAGCGGCGGGCTGCGATCTTTCCTATTGGCAGCAGTCCATGTCAGGGCGCTGGGAAAAGCAGAATATGTGATGAAGGATTATATCCCCGAGCTCAGCGAAATCAGGATGGTTCAGCGCGCCCCGGAAGGGCCGCTGCCTTTTTCCGAATCGGATCTCGCTTACATCGCCGATACGCTTGCCGATATGGAGAAGACGTTTGGATTTGCCGGCTTTCCGAATGTTGCGCCGCGCGATTTGCCGGCCCGCGCGTTGATCAAGCAATTGATCGAATGGTGGCGGACGCTCGATCCGGCGGACGAGGCTCAGCGCGATGCTTATAACCGTCTGCCGGGGTCGATCCGTCTGATCGATACTGTTTCGACATGGGTTGAGGAACAAGCTTCACGGCGGCGTTCGCAGGCGGATTAGCGGGCTGCTGAGAGCATTTTCCGCAAAACTGTGCGCGGTTTTGTGAAAAGAAAATGCTCCAACATATTGATTTGGAGCGAACTCTTTCCGCTTGGGTGAATCCACCCAAGCGGAAAGCGCTCTAAAGCCGGTTTCAAAGTTCTTTTAAAGAAAGAGTTTTTATGAGTCATGAATATGTCGCCGCGTTCGTACATCGCGGCCTTGGACCGATGATCCGGCTGACGATCATCGAGGGCTATAGCTTCGATCTCACCTATCAAGAGGCGCAGATCTTGTCGCGAGCCCTGGCGGCGGTCAAAGCCAAGACAAGCTCCGTCGAAGACGTCTATATGAGCCCTATCGCGAGCGATGGAGATTTTTTCGCCAAGGTTTTGCCTGACGGGATTGCATTCGAAGCCAAGACGCCGCCCGTCATACTGACATGGCCGGACGTTGGTGAAATGGCGCAAGCCCTCGCAACAGCATCGGCACCGAAAGAATAATGATACAAAAGATTTTCGAGAAGCCTATGGTTCTCGAACCAAAATGCTTTTGGCTAACCAAGCGCGATTGGGCTTCGATCCAAACCCAATACACTTTTGTCAGATATTTTAAGCCGCTTTTTCTTTAAGCGGCTTTTTTGGCCTGTTTGTCAGCGTTCTTGAGGCGCGCGAGCCGCTTTTTCAGCGAAACCCACAGCTGACGCATTTCCTCTGCCGCTTTGCCGTCTTCGCTGATTTCCGTCACGCCCATGCCTTCGCGCGCCGCTTCCTGATAATCGACACGCGATGCGATGAGAGGGCGCAGCAATCCGCCCATGGCTTCGATTGCCGCCGCTCCATCGAGAATACGTTGCGTCTCGCGCGAGGACGGGCATTGATTGAGAAGGAAAACATAATCCTTCATCAAGGTCTTGATTTTGCCGCGTGTCACTTCGCTCGACCAGATGTCGAAGATCGTCGGGCGCACCGGGATGATGCAAAGATCGGCCGCTTTGATCGCCGCTTCCGATGCCGCGCTCTCCGTCGCTGGCGTATCGATGATCGTCAGCGTGATGTGGCCCTTGGCGAGAGCGGCCAAAGCTGCCGGAAGCTTCGGCGCGGAAATCGCTTCGACAGGAAGTTCCTTATCGTTGCGGCGGGCGCCCCATTTCAAAAGGGACTTTTGCGCATCCATGTCGAAGAGAAAGACGCGCTCGCCGGCTTCTTGCGCGGCGACTGCGATGCAGGCTGCGAGCGTGCTCTTTCCAGAGCCGCCTTTTTGTGTGACCAATGCGATCGTGCGCATCGAACCATCCTTTAGCGTTTGTGACGATGAGCGGGCTATCCGCGTTTCAATACGGGTCGGGCATTCCAGGGAAGTTAAAAATTCGTCCGGCGTATTTCCGTTTATATGACGAAAAACTTCGACTATTCTGCCGTTTCACAGTCCGCCAACTAGTGAGTGCGGAAGAATTCAACCTGAGTCGGGTGTTTCGATCCAGCGCTAATTTTCAATTACGCAGCACACATTCAATTTTTGACCTTGCGCGGGACTTGTCATGAGTAGATTTCGGTCTGGTATCATACCAAAGTCGCGCTCAAATGGCTGATCTCTTCTCAACCGCGGGTCTCGAACGGCAAGCGCCGCATCCTTTGGCCGACCGCATGCGGCCTGATAGGCTTGAGGATGTCGCGGGCCAAGATCATTTGCTTGGTCCGGATGGCGCGCTCACGCGGCTTTTGCGATCAGGCTCTTTAGGCAGTCTTATTTTTTGGGGACCGCCCGGAACGGGCAAGACCACTGTCGCGCGTCTTCTGGCGCATGAAACGAATTTCAACTTCGTACAGATTTCCGCGATTTTCTCAGGCGTCGCAGAGCTGAAGAAAGTTTTCGAAGACGCCAAGAAGCGGCGCGGCATCGGGCAGGGGACGCTTCTCTTCGTCGATGAGATCCATCGTTTCAATCGCGCCCAGCAGGATAGTTTTCTGCCCGTGATGGAAGACGGAACGATTGTCCTCGCCGGCGCAACCACGGAAAATCCAAGCTTTGAATTGAACGCGGCGCTTTTGTCGCGCGCGCGTGTCATGACATTCAAAGCTCTGGACGAAACTGCGATTGAGAAACTTCTTGCACGCGCGGAATCGATAGAGGGCAAAAACTTGCCTCTCGATTTGGAAGCCCGCGAAGCGCTCGCGCGGATGGCGGATGGTGACGGCCGCGCAGCCTTAACGCTGGCTGAGGAGATCTGGCGCGCGGCTGCGCCGGATGAACAAATCACGCTTTCTCAATTGAGCGAAATCGTTCAGAGGCGAGCGCCGGTCTACGATAAAAGTCAGGAAGGTCATTATAATCTGATCAGCGCTTTGCATAAGGCCGTGCGCGGCTCCGATCCCGATGCTGCGCTTTATTATCTCGCACGCATGTTCGATGCCGGTGAGGATCGCCTGTTTATCGCAAGGCGCATTGTCCGCATGGCTGCCGAAGACATAGGCCTCGCCGATCCGCAGGCGCTTGTCATCGCCAATGCGGCGAAGGAGGCCTATGATTTTCTAGGCAGTCCCGAAGGTGAACTGGCGATTGCAAACGCTCTCATCTATGTCGCCACGGCACCTAAATCCAATGCCGTCTATGTGGCTTTTAAAAGCGCGATGCGGCTGGCAAAAGACCATGGCTCGCTGATGCCTCCCAAGGTCATTTTGAACGCGCCGACCAAACTCATGAAGAACGAGGGGTACGGCGGCGGCTATGTTTATGATCACGATACGCCAGAAGGGTTTTCTGGCCAAAATTACTGGCCGGACGCTTTAGGACCGCGGAAGCTTTACGAGCCTGTCGATCGCGGGTTCGAGCGCGAGATCGGCAAACGCCTCGCCTATTGGGACAAGCTCCGCAAAGATAAAAACGGTAACTGAAGCTATGGCCCCACGTAGCGGATCAAACGGCCTTTCGGATCGCGCAGCCATTTCCATGCGATGGACGAATTGGCAGTGCTCGAACGTCCAGTGAGAACGTCGCCGGCACGCGCCGGTTTGATATTCGCATTCCGCTTGTCGATTTCGGCCAAAGCCGTCTGTTCGGGGCGCGACAGGCCTTTTACCTCCTCGAGTTTAGCGAATTCATTCGCACGATGTTCGCCGGACGATGGACCTGCGAAGATGCGAATGCCGTGTCGGGTCATGACCGCATCGCCTTCCCGCAGGGTCGCGTCCCGCTTCAATGCTGCGGACAGGTGATCGAAAGCGATTGTCTTATCGATGGAGGTCTTCCGCACCACTGTGATGTGACGATGAATTTCGACAGGGTGCCGCGGCAGCGGACTCAAAACTGGGGGCAATCCGGAAAGCGCTGGCCGCTCGATCATCAGCGGTTGAGGTTCAGGTTGGCCGAAAAAGTCGAACAACCCGGCTTGCGCGGTCGCAGCCGGAAGAACGATAAGCCCAAGCACCGCCAGAAGACGTCTCAAACTTTGTAAGAAACGCATGACCGCACATTCCTCCACGCAGATAACAACGCGCAGCTTTGCCATCGGTTCATGCGGTTCAGCTTAATTTAATCCTGTTCAGGCCGACGCGGATGCGCCGCTCCATGAGGCGTGCCGCTCGCTTTGTGCGAGACGCTCGTACTCTATCTTGATACGCTGGACGCCATAAATGCGCTCAAGGCGGCGAACCGTGAAATGGCCGTGCGCGATCCGTTGAAAATGGGTGAGAAACGCAAAGTTAAGCGCCGCGCCGCCCGCTGCGCCTAAAACCGGCACGGCTTGGGCTGCGAGTTTTTGCGATACCACAATGCCAAAGCGCGCGCCGGTCTGGGACAGAAACCGCAGAAGCACAGGTGAGGCCTCGTCTGAGAGGCCACGGCTCACGAGATAGCGGGCCGCTTCCGAAACGGATTTCGCGAGCAGCCCGCGCGTCGCGAAATAACCGCTCTCCGTATAATCCTGGTCCAAATCTTTTTTGTCTGTGTCGCGTCCTCCAAGAGCAAAGACTTGAAGACAGGCGAGAAGGGCTTCCGGATCGGTCAGATCTTCTCCCTCGTGCCGCGCTATATCGGCGATCGAGCGCAGAATGATTGTCGTCGAGAGCGGCAATTCCACCGGCAAGCTGACGAGTCCGAAGGCGCCGCCGGCGGCGCCGGACAAAACGACAGCGGCTTTATGAAAACGCCTTGTCCCGCGCATGGTTGTTTGGGGACTTTGCGATCCGAGGCTGCGTAATGCGATTTGAAAGGCATTTTTGATGGCCGCCTCAGCCGCCTTGTTCACGATGCTTGTCACTGAGGCTGGGATTAGTTTCCCGACCTGGCCGATCTGCCGGCCGAGAAGATTGGCAAGATGGAGCGCGAAACTTGTATGTTCGAGCTCGCGGACGGCAGTCAATAGCGCATCGTAATCCTGCCCGGATAGATCGGGCGAGGTCTTGACCGCGGGCAAACTGGAAAGCTCAGAACCTGCAACTGCCGGGGAGGGGAGCATGATATCCTTGCTTTAAGTGCGGAGCTGACCGGAGGCATGAGGGCAGCCCGGATGATCTGCCTAACAAAACGATCTCAGTTAACAAGATCTGCCAGGAGCAGCAAAAC
>Ga0116230_10005321_pt1 | contig 12634 bp, 9 predicted proteins | sample S1TSphfallax_3_FD_88678 | JGI IMG/M metagenome (GOLD analysis project Ga0116230, IMG submission 88678) | Host-associated microbial communities from peat moss isolated from Minnesota, USA - S1T2_Fd - Sphagnum fallax MG | ecosystem: Host-associated > Plants > Peat moss > Unclassified | place: USA...
ACATTGCGTTAAAACATGAATATTAAAATGTTCTTCAAATAAACATACTAGGTGAGTCTATGTAACAACTTACATGTTTTGAGGGTATTCCAAGTATGAACATGAATAGACAACAACCTCATAACAATTGATACATGCATAGGGGTATCAAATATTCATATTCACATTAAAACTTTATCTAATATTTAACAAAGAACCAGCCCAAAGTGGTGTTTGTCTCTCACCTCCAAGTTGTAGGAGTTGTTCTATTGAAGAGTACATGATAGCATGCAATTTCACTAAACTTGACATATACAAACCAAGTAGCACAGAAAACAATTCACCCACAATATGTGAATAGGACTTTGTCAAAAGAGGAAAGTTTTAGGTATGAACAAGTGCAATGATAACATATTGAAGGCAAATGATGAATTAGTATGTTTCCAATTCATTACAAAGTGATACAAATGCATCACAAACTTGTCACTTTCATGTATTTGTGTTTTTATAACATTTCAACAATGTGTTCAAAGTTAAGTGCGAATGAAAAGTTGATCAATTATTAATATGATGTTGTAACAATATTGTAAAACAATGATCAATTTTCAAAATGTTACCACATTTTCATCATAACATCATATCAACATTTCACTCATGTTTAATTTTGAACACATTGTTAAAATGTTTAAAAGCTTAGATACACGAAAGAGGCAAGTTTGTGACACAAGTCAATTCAGATTCTACATACTTGGGTATGCCCAAGGTGCATACCAAGGTACACACCCACCAAAACACCATATAACTAACCAACACTGATCCAAACTTCATTTTAAACATTTGGTACAAAACCTCATTTTTCAACACATGTTATTACACAATAATACCCAAATGTTGATTTCTGCTATGAAACCTCAAATTTGCATAAACATAATTAAGACCTAATAACACTAATCTTCCATTTTGAATAGTGAATTTTTGGGGGGGGAGAATTTCGAATTATTCTGGCCTCGAAAATTTTATTTCAACACATACAGAGGATTTCTTTGAAAAAAATGACCATAATTCACCAGATTTTGAGAAAAATAAATTGAAATTTTTCCTAATTTTATACAAGTTTCCAACAGGTAGCCAAAATATAAAGGATTCTTTTTTAAATTTACTTTCATATTAAGTATATGGCCAAATTTGCCTAAATCTTCTTGTTGATGATCCCTAGTTTGGCTACTTCACAATATGGAAAAGAGACACACTACAAGTTTTGAACTCTCCGAAAAACATTAATGTCTGGGGTGGCAGGTTATGTCATTTTTTTGACCACATTATATGACATAATCTTCCAATAATGATCATATACATTCATAATACCATAGGACTTAGGCAGGTTCAGCAGGAAGGTGCCTAATAATTTTTAAAATTTGGTCACTTATATTCAACAGGAAAATAATAATATTTTACAATTTGACATTATACTAAATAACAAAAGCTATTGTGTTTGAGAGCTGCATTAAAAAATGACAATTTCCCCTAGGAAGATTTATGCAAAATCACTACTTTTAAAAATTTTCATTTTTTGTTTCTCTTTTTGGTGAAATTTCACCAGCAAGAGAACACTTCTAGGTAGTATAGTTAGTGACCAAAACCTTTGTAGAGCACAAATTTTTAAATAAATTGTTAAATCCACCACCCCCAGTATTTTTTTGGGTCATTTTTGTGATGTAGCCAGATTGGCAATGATCTACAGGCAGATTTAGCCAAATATGGCTAAAATTTAGGTATGAAAATAAAATTTGTTAACCATCCCCCCCCACCCTCCCCCTCGCCCCCTTTTTTTGCTACCTACTTGAACCATGTATAGAAATCTGGCGATTTCTTTAACTTTGGTCAAAATCTGGCTATTGAAAATTTCAAAAAACACTTGATTTTACAACTTTTAAATCTTAATATAGCTTTCTGGCTATATATAGCCAGCAAAAAAATGCTGGGGCCGCTCACCCCAGACCTTAATGTAGTGGAATGGTCTCGCCCTTTTACACAACATAATGGGCAGGAGCTTGACGATTCCACAATACGTTTTGAGCTTCACGATTCCGCAGTACGTTTTGTGTTTGTAATGTTTTCTATATTTTCACTCTTTCATTTTTTTTGCCTTCACGCGTCCACGCGTCGGCCTCCGACCATTTGAATGCGTGTGAAGAAGAGGAAGACAAAGCGACAAACACAAACGCACAACAGCTCCGCTGTTTTTCAAATTTTTAGTTTGTTGCGTAATCTTACAAAAGCTCCGATCATCCTCGGGCCACAACAATTGCCACCAGTTTCTTCGTCTCCCCTCGAATAGCTTACAGCCGCGGCTATCGGTGGCCACAAGAATCACGGAATTTGGTTTAGAATTGCGGAAACTGGAGCGTATTTGCTGAAGTTTTTTTTTTGTTGATCGTGAAGCGGGAAATACAACAACAACAAACCAAGCGAGGAATCGTAGGCGGAGGAGAGCAAGAATGTCATACGCTTATTTGTTTAAGTACATTATTATAGGAGATATGGGTTCGTTGCTGCTCCTAATCATATTGCCGGGTTTTTCTTTGAAGTTTTTGGGGGGGAAAAACTAAGCAAAACAAAGCATTGATCTGTTCTTCTTCTTCTTGTTCCTTTTCAACTTCGTTTTGCGTTTTGATCTGGTTGCAAGACCCTGATGTTTCCGTTTCTTGTACATGATGACGATGAGAAGATCTCTCTCTCTCTCTCTCTCTCTCTCTCTCTCAGTTCTGTCGATCTTTGGAGCGCTTGAGATTCTGGAATTTGTATCAGCCGTCTTGGCGGGCTTTCTATAGGATCGTGTACGGGAAAGAGACTTAGGGTTCTTCGGGATTCGTTTTAGCTTGGAGATTGCTGATTCTTCGGGTTTCTGGATCGATTTTTTACCCATTGCGATATTAAGATCTGATGGGACTCAACATGAGATCTTTGATATCTTTCGTTATCGTATGATCCGTTTCAAATATGTTGTGCATTTTGTTTCTTGCGGAGCAGAACTGTTAGAGGTTCCTCCAAGAGTGATGAGAGATACATGCCCTGTAGAAGATGTAGCGTAGAAAGCAGAGCAAAATGCTATGTGCTCTTTGTAGATGTTGTACATCTCTATCCAGCAATGAGACCAGGATTCTTTGGTTAGCATACCTCCTCATGATGCAGGATTTAACTGTACATTCAGAAGCATAGTCTACCATCCTTCCTTGTCCAGGGAGCATGGGGCCAGTTCATACCATGAACAGGACTTTATCTGTTGGAAGGAAATGGGGTACATACTTCTATAGATGTTGTATAGAAGATCAGGAGAAGGTCCTAAAGTTGTGGACCCGTTGTGGTGTGCAGGGGTGGGTAAATCGTGCCTCTTGTTGCAGTTTACAGACAAGCGCTTTCAGCCTGTGCATGATTTGACCATTGGTGTGGAGTTTGGAGCACGGATGATCACTATTGATAATAAGCCTATCAAGCTTCAAATCTGGGACACGGTAGTAAAATTGTATTCAAATATGAACTCTAACAAACAGAAACTAATGTGCTTTGGTGCAATTTTAGGGTTTTTGTTTGCCTGGAGATGTGGTGAATCAGGGTGTTTCAAGTGGATTGCTGGAGGGAAGGAGTTATCTCATTTAGAAGTGGTGATTGTTTGCTTCAAATTTGGAACAGGCTGGGCAAGAGTCCTTTCGGTCTATCACCAGATCATACTACAGAGGAGCAGCAGGTGCATTGTTGGTGTATGATATTACCAGGTATCTGGTGTATGATATCTTTTGTGTGTTCACAGCTTCTATGCAGCTTTAGTTGTCTGGTCAGCCTTAAGATGTTGGCACAGCAACTTATCAGAAACAGTTAGACATGCAGGAGAGAAACTTTCAACCACTTAGCAAGCTGGTTGGATGATGCACGGCAGCATGCCAACTCCAACATGACCATCATGCTTATAGGCAACAAGAGTGACTTGGCCCACAGAAGAGCAGTTAGCACAGAGGAAGGTGAACAGTTTGCAAAGGAGAATGGTTTGGTGTTCATGGAGACATCTGCCAAGACAGCTCACAATGTGGAAGATGTGAGTTTTAATGTGTATCTGGTTGTCAATACTATGCAGGAAATTTTTTATTGAACATATGAACTGGTGATGGAAATTTAACCTTGTGCTCTTTGCCAGGCATTTATCAACACAGCTGCGAAGATTTATCACAAGATTGAGGAGGGGATCTTTGATGTCTCTAATGAGGTGAGTTATGTGCAAGGTGCCACACTTAGTACTGCAGTAGTCTTTTGTATAATGTTTCTTTCACCCTCCTTGTCTTGGATTATTAAGGATTACTTCTCCCTGAAGTGGATCAGAGTATCCTGGGAAGCCCTAGCTTCCCCAGGAGAAAGGACTCTCGGTCACATCAGTTCTAGCTCATGTCTTCTCTCTCTACATCCAATTTCATTCAAGAGCATAGGATTTCTGGTCTTTGTTGAAATTGGGGGTGTTCACATTTTCTGGTAAAAGCAGCTATCCTGTCACAAGGAGCAGTAAAGAGTGCTTGTATTGTTCTTGTTTTGGCATTCATCATGAGAGAGAGAGAATTTGGAACAGCATCCACAGTGTAGTTTATAACAGGATGGTGGGCTGGCAGTCATATGGGATCAAGGTGGGCTATGGGAGTGGAGCTGGTACAGGAGCAGGGACTGGTCAGGGCAATGCCTCTGTTCAGAGTGCTGGATGCTGCTCTTGATGCACCATCTTGGAAGGAAATCCTTACTTTACTAGGTATTGGCTGCTCATGGTCTCGGTAGACAATCTTTCCTTGGGGCAGCTATCTCATTGGTTGCTTACAGAGGGACCCTTTTTCCTGGTACAAGGCATCTTATGAGCTGTGGACTCGTAGTGTCCACTGTTGTAGGGTGCCTTAGGTGAGAATTTTAGGATGTTGGATTGCATAAGTCTGGTTCCCTTGACAGTGGTCCAACAGGAGATCACGGCCTGTCTCCAACTGTTGCGAGTGAGGGTCCAAACATTGTGTTGTATAGTTAGCTAGTAATGAAGCCAACACCCTCAATTTATTAAATGTAGACAGTTTTTAGGTCTTATTTGGGGTACCCAAATGCTGCTAATGGCCAATTTGCATCTCAATTAATTCAGTTGCATTTCAGTGGCAAACTGTGGTGATGAGTTGCTCAAGAGTGTTGAGTCTTTTAAGTCATAGCCAACATCAAAACTGAGTCTTCATGTTGGTTCTGGAAATTCAACAGAAACTCAGGATACAAATGGTTGTGTACAGTTTGCCTAAAATATTGGGTGGATTTTGATATACTTATCTACATTTACTGTCAAGAACTGATGAAGTCTGGGGATTCCTAACTGCTTGACACTGCTATGCATGATGAAAGTGAGGGTCTGACACTGAGACACTGAGTGAGTGACATTCATAAGATTATGACTGCACTCCTTGTTCTCTCAGCATTGATTTTGCTGCAACTGAGACAAGAGTTACCATCAAAGTGTTATCAAGTTTTGTCTGCAATCTCATAGATATGATGAGCTGCTCATGATTTATTTACTAGTAAAAAATGAGAAGTGTACATGACAGTTAGTGGCCACCTTGGGCAACTATTGTATTGTGCTTTGCAAGGTTTAAGCCATTCCTTAGGGATTTGCATTTGCATGATGGCTAAAAGGGCAATTCTTGAGATGTGCCAGTGGCATACTTGCAGATATTTGGTCAAAACCGACAGCCTTACACTAACATCTTGTTTTTCATGGGTTGTTTTTATGTGTTGTCATGGCACAAGTAGTTGATATGGCATGGGATTCCAGTTGATTAACATGCTATTTGGATCCCAATAGAAGAATAGTTCCATTTGTCATTGGAAAGATAGTGGTCATATAGATTTGGTTAAACTGACCCTTACGAACTATGGATGAAATGTTCTGCCGCATGTATCAAGTATTTACTGCAGCATGAGAGTTTCATGCTGATTAGCTTGTGCTTTAGAACTGATATGCTATTGCTTTCTAAGATTTTCTTTTTTACAATATCTCATTGGGAAGATAGTGGTTAGTGCAGATACTATCATCTCCTATGATTCATGAAACACAGGAAGTATGCAGCTTAAAGAACCATCCAAGTACAATTTTGCCATACTGGAAGCTGCAAGAAAGTATTTTGTCTAGAAGATTTATCTCCTGTGTTTTAGTAGATCCATAATGACATTGTGTCTTCAAGTTTCCATTCTTATTACAGTCCCATTGAGAAGAGGCATGATGGTTTGTGTTTCCCATGTGCTGGGTTACACTGCAGGTACAAGACAGGAAATGTGCATGGGCAACAGGCTAGGGCAGCCTGGTGGATTCTTACATTTTCCTGTATGTTGTAAACCAAACTATCCAGGTTTTGGACTATTCAACTTTGGGCAACTGTATCTTCTAGGGGCCAGGTCAAATTGAAACACCATAAACCAGTGTCTTAACAGTTGTCTCTCATAAACATCCCTACCCTGCTTAGTAGCCACAACCACATTTTTTATTGTCTTGTTCCTTCTAGTTTTCTGTAACTCCAGTTCATCTTGCATTTCTTTATAATCCCTATTGTGTAATACACTTATTGTTACGGCCAATGTGTATTCATCTCTATAAGTTTTTTTCTTTATTTTTTTTGGCTAATTTTCATTGTATACTAAGTTGTAACTTTTTTGGTCACCTTTACACTTGGTGTTGTATATCTTCCTGCATTTAGATCGTTTTTATTTTTAAGTCATGGTCAATAGGCTTCCTTCACCACCTCCCATCCTTCTTTATCAACATGGCCACCCAAGTTTTTCAAAGAGGATTGTAATTTGGGCAGTTCGTGTTGATGTTCATTGTGGATTGATTGCATGAGGATTATTTACCATTTCTTGATTGACCTTGTCATATGTTATATTGGCATGTTACCTTACAATTACAAGGCTTCAAATTGGCATTGTCACAAGAATTTCAAGTTAGATGAAATTCTTTGAAGGTTAAATGGGAAGAATGTGGATTTAAACAAGTAACCCACATTAGACAAATTTAAGGTTCATTAAATGTTAATGGATGATTTGTTCCAATTTGGGTGCTTTTTTAATAGTTGACATTTTAATGATATATATGGACAGTACTATGGAATAACAAACCATTTGTATTATGTTTACATACACAATTTCATATTTCATTTCCATGGTTTTGAAAACTAAAAGGAGATTTAAGGAATTTTACATATTTGATGATAATTGTAACAGTTATTATCAAGTGAATATTGTCTCATAAGATTCACTTGGATTTCTTTGTTACACTAATGTCACCTTTGTAATTTTCAAAGATGTATCATGCTTGATCAACAAGTGGAATGAGATGTAGGCCTTGCTTGCAAGTGTGCCCATTGTGTAGGCTACATAATTAGCATGTATATGTAGATATGTGTATATTGTGCATACATGTGAAATAAACCCTTTGGGGGCTTTCTAGACCCCTTTTTTTTCCTTTGCCAAGTGGGGAAATTTTGTGAAAATAGCACTAGTGTGTGTATATTCAAATTTAGGAAAGTTGTGTTTAAATTTACATAAAGTTCATAATCATGTAATTCTACATTTCTCATGATGTCATTAAAAAAATTTCATGTATGTGTTAAATACATAATATAGTTGAAATGCATAACACAACTTTTGACAACAATAGCATAAATGTTTGGCAATCTCCTTAATACTTTTTGTTTCATATTTTTCTTTTAAATTCTAACTCATTATTAATTATGATTCTATTTGTAACATGAATATTCTCCACACATTTGTCCAAAGATCATGTTATTCAAAAAAGATCTCATGTTTTACACATTTTTTAATTTTGAATGCTAACCATTATAGAAAATTTTGTAAATTTTTAGTTTTTTCATATAATGTATTTATTTTGATGTTCATTGTTTTGAACATGATTGCATGTAGATTATTAGTTTTCTATGGAAATATTTTCTTTGATTGTGAACATTCAACATCATTAGAAATTTCTTAATTTCTTGTCATTTATTCCATTTTTTTCATATTTGTAATTTAAATACATTGCATGATGTTAGAAGACTTTCTTTTCATTGTTTCAAACAAAGACTATTTTTTGGAGATTCCTTGGTGTTCAAGTGACCATCATTATTTTTTTAATCATGATTTTTAAAAAGTTAAATGTCAATTAATACTTGAATCTAGCAATTGAAAAATAATCAACCTATCAATTCTGCCTTAGCCAAAAAAAAATCCATCTATACAAATTCAAAATCTTCAAAAATTTAATTCAAAATCAAAATTCCAAATCAAAATTCCAAATTAAAGTTCTAAATGAACTTCCAACTAAATTAACCAACACAAAAAGTTAAAGTTTCAAATCCAATTCCTAATTCAATTCCAAATCCAAGTTGCAAATGTCATTTCAAATCAAGTTACAACTCAAAATTCAATGTCAAGTTTCAAAGCAAATTTAAATTAAGTGTCAAATATCATGCCTCAAACCCGAAATATAATTTCAGGAATATCAAAATAATATATAGATGCAAAATATGTGCAAGTGAAATGTGAACTCCAAAACATCAAAAAAAAAATGTATACCATTATACCTTTACCATTTTCGCATGTAAATCAATTTTTTTCATTTTGCTGAACTTTTTTTTAATTATTTATTATTTGTGCCGAAATTTTAATAAAATCAAAAGTTCAATTGTTAGGTTTTGAACCACAAACCTTCCATGATAATGACTTAAAACTGAAGGAATCTAGACACACTAAATTGTTCCATAACATTAACAAGACCATGTTTATTATTTTTTATAACCATTACATGCCAAAAATTTTGAATTTAAAAAACCAAGTACTAAAGTTAAATTTTCAAATCTAATTAATTATTTGACATTTATTGCCAAAATGGTAAAGGTAGTACAATAATGTAAGAAAATAAACAAAATGTATAAAAAAAATGTAGTGTTCAAAATGAACATTAATAAAATGAACACCTAATCAAAATATTATATTCCAAAAAGGTATTAACAATCTTAAGTTTATTTACTTTTATAGAAATAAAAAAGAACCACAAATGTTTTCCACCTTTATAGCTTTTGATTTTTCCATATTTCTTCACTTGTTTTTTCACAACTGAATAACCAACCACCTCTACTATAGGGTTGAAAACAAACATTCTTATGGGTTCTTTATCTCAAAAATAAATAAAAGAAAAAAACCATATGAAAATTTCAAGATTCACAAAATTATGTTTGAATAATGATTTTGATCTAAATCTTACATAAAACATATTAAATTTTTTCATCACTATTTTGTTTGACATTACAAAGTGCACATCAATAAATTTTCCTACATATTTCATGTTTTCGTAATAACATCTCCAAATTAAAGTTTTGCAATAATGTGTTTTGCTATATGTGCTTTAAGTTCTAAAATATCAGATATGCTTAATTACTTTCATTTTATGTGATTATGAAGGCCTTATTAAACTTATTGTTTTACTTTCATATATATATTCAATATGAAGTGCATAGATGCACTATTACTTTAAATTTATAAAACTATCATCATGATGTGGTTTTTTCATGTAAACTAACATGTCAACCCTAAAAGTCACCCAAGATAATCATTATTACAAGTGCCATCATTGCAAAACCCTCTAAATATAGCAATTGAATGGTGGAAGAATGTTGAATGTGGTTAATGAAAATGCATTTGCATCCATGCTTACAAGGGCCTTTTAAGATGAAAATGAAGACCTTGATGAAGATTTTTGCCCTTTGTAACCCACTACAAAGAATCACAATTTATATGGAAGTTCACAATGGCATTGTATTTCTATATTGACTAATTTATTTGTAGTTAACTAAGAGTGATCCTAGGTATCTAATTGGGAATGACCTTCTCACTCTAAACTTTAAATGCCTAACTAAATCATGCTTTAGATTAAGAGTCAAGGCCAAAAAATCTTGAAACCAAAAATGGGAAATTTGAGCACTTCTTGGCTCATTGTATGGCTCAAAGCTACTAATAAAATATTAGTTGTTTTGGGGCCAATGAATTCATGTGTAAATCCATTATGGCCAAAAAATAAGGACCACGGCTTCAACCCTTCATATGTTTTCATTCATTCTTTCTTGGTATCATTATTTTTCTCATTTTAGTTTCTTTTCTCAAACTAAACCCCAAAAGTCAAACAATCGTGGATGAACATAGATACCATATTTTAATTACTTTTGTGTTTTTCGTGGCCATATCCCAAGTAGAAAAAATAGATATACTTTCCATCATTCACAAACAAGCACGAAAGTTCAATAAGAAGGGAGGGAATGAAGAAGTAAAATATATAGGGTTTGGTTTAAGGTTTATTTTGATCCTATAATTTGGAATTTCATCCCAAAAAAATATTTTATTGAAGAAACATTAACCCTAAGGGTTGTAAATTGGCATGCCAAGTTGATAGGTATCCTTTTTTTGCCTTGGGGCCAAATCAAGGCCATAAAGTGGTAGATTTTTCTGAAAAATTGTTTTTCAACCTAATTATTTGTGTAAAGCCCTTAAGGGCTGATGTCAATGATTACACCAATATGAATATTTTATTTTAATTCAACCTTGGCCTTGACTCCTAATGTAAAGTGGGCCCAAGTAAATCTTATAAAACTTGCACATGTGACTTCCTATGAAATAGGAATCAATCTCACCACAGACAAATAATCTAGTGTGATCCTAACTTGTTTTAATATAATCAACAAGTCGAGTGCCAAAACTCATACATCTAAGATTTTAAAAACCTTTACAAATCATGAAACAAATTGTGAAAGCAAGCACAACATTATTTTGTCAAATATGAAGAAAAATCATCATAGATAAGCTGGTTTTCCAAGTTTTGCAAAGCTCTAGAATTCACATATTCAAAATTTGTTTCACAAGTTACAAATCACTTAAAAATACCTTTATAATTGTTAAGCAAATTATGTTAATAGGAGCAACATCCTCTAGTGGAGTGAATGCCATGGCAAGATGGAAGGGAGTGAAGGAGGTAGGGAACGAGGTAGAGATATTACCTCTCGTTGGTGTGGCAATGAGTCATTTTGCTTTTGTACAATGTGGTCGCTCACAATTTTCTCTCTCCATGCCATCTAGACAAAATTGTTGAACATTTTGTCTCTATATTTAATTTTGCAATAGTTTGAATGGAAAACGACTAACATTTAATTGCAATAGTTTTTGGTGCAAGGTTGGACGTCACTTTCAGATTTACAACTCATTTTTTGAGTCCTACATTCTAGTGGTAAATAAACATTTTTGAATGTGCAATTGGCATTGAAAAAGAAAGAGATAAATGCAATCTTCATTGGACATTGTCTACTCTTATGTGAAGCATTTTTTCTTTTTGTAAATCTTTACAATTTTAAGAACGTTTTCCAAATATGTTTCTAACACAAGTGTGAATGCATGTTTCTTTAGTACTAATTCATGTTTAAAATCAACTTCTCTAGATCAAAACATGTGTGGGTAAAATTCAAATAATTTTTCTAGCTCAAAGTAGGTGTCTCAGATCATGGGGCAAGTTTAACATTTTGGTTTTCATCTACTTGTTTTCTAGGGGTGTTGAAAAAGAACTAGAACAATGATTAATCAACTAGTTGTTTTTTTCTTAATTCGCTATTTTGCCTTCCCATTCTTATCATAGTTGCCACTTAAGCTCATTTTAGAACATCTATTATAATATGACAAAATGTATTTACAAATATATTAAATACAAAAAGAAAAAAATCTTGTGTATATTAATGTTATGTGTATGCACAAATAAGAAGTCTACATACTAAAAACACACACAAAAATGAAAATTATATCAAATATGAATTGTTTATCACTAGTAAAGAAACTAACTAGTTGTAGTAGGCAAGACATTATTGCAAGGGACGCTACAAATAATAATCCTTATAATCTAGAGCTATATAATCCTTCAAATAACGCCCCTCTCCAACAAGCTCCTCTTTAAAAAACCCTTGGAGTGTATTGGACCCCTCAAGATTCCCCAAATCTAATAGGGGAAGATTCAAGACCATTGGAAAATAAGTTTGTCCTCTAAAAAAAGATATGGCATGCCTTACTACAATCAAACTATCAACCATCACTTACACCCCAATTACCCCAAATTGTCATGTAAACCATGCAAGGTTGAGAACAATTCAACATGACATTAGGCAAAAAGGAGTAACTACAACCTATTGGATCAAAACAAAATATCATACATCATCTCCCAAAACCATACCATGCAAAACCACTTAAACAAAATAGAGTTCAAGAAAAATGGAAATTAAAATGAAGTGATGTTAAAAAAGGATTCACATCTTGTTGTTGTTGTTGTTGTCACTAAACAAAAAATGTACAATGTGGAGATCCTACACTAGCCCATGATCTCTTCACACATTGAGATATTTACACCCCGAAGTCCAAATATTCTAAAATTGTTAGCCAACATGGAGTAATTTGATATACAGTAGAACCTGTCTAAATTAATACTGCCTAAATTAATAACCTATGATAATTAATATGTGCGGTCCAGTCCCAAGTCGGGCCCCATACATTTATTAATAAACCTCCAAAAGTTAATAAT
>Ga0116230_10005324_pt1 | contig 12630 bp, 9 predicted proteins | sample S1TSphfallax_3_FD_88678 | JGI IMG/M metagenome (GOLD analysis project Ga0116230, IMG submission 88678) | Host-associated microbial communities from peat moss isolated from Minnesota, USA - S1T2_Fd - Sphagnum fallax MG | ecosystem: Host-associated > Plants > Peat moss > Unclassified | place: USA...
CCGGATCGACCGGAAATGAACCCCTAACTTCATCGCCTTCTGAGCGACCGCACCGGGGCTACGCCGTAGTTTCTTCGCCGTCGCGGTACCCGACAACTTCGCCTTGGCAAACGCCCGCAGATTCTTCACGTCCTCTTTTGACCAAGCCGAAATCACCCGCCGCTTTCTTTGAGCCATTACTGTCACCTGTCGAAAAAGCGCTTAGCATACCAAGGTCGGAGCGGTAGCGGGTCCTGCTATAATGGGCTTGATAAGACGGAAATAGGTGCGTCGTCGGCCAGCTGCAACGCCGCACGCACCCTCACGCACCCTCACTCTTGCGCATTCCAGGACTCGACCGCGGTGGGCGCCGTGGCGGGCGTGACCGCGTTCTGGTTCCATAGATAGCCGTTGTTCCATAAGTATCCATTGTTCCACAGGTAACCGTTGTTCCACAGATAGCCGTTGTTCCACAGATACCCGCTGGTCGCGGCCGTGCTGCTCGCCGTCGCGCCGGTCGATGAGCTGGTCGACACGGAACTCGTGGTTACGACAGAGCTCAGGGTCACGGTCGAACTGCTGTTCCAGACATAGCCGTTGTTGACCCACATGTAGCCGTTGTTCCATTGATAACCCTGGCCCTTGGCGAAGGTCGACGGCGGGTTCCACACGTAACCATCATTGTTGAGTGCGTTGCCTTCCGCGTTGACCACGTAGTAAGTACCCGCCGTGTTGCGGCGCGCCGGGCCCCAGAAATGCGTGGTACCGGCGAGGTCGGCGGCGATGTTGAGGCCTTGGTTGGCGCAATTCGATGCTTGACTGTAAACCGCGGCGTACGCATTGATGCGGCCCGCCCCCTGTTGGTAGATGCTATACGACGCATAACCGGACGAACTCAGGGCCGATTGCGCCGTCGTCACCAGGCGGCACTTGACCTGATCGGGGGTCAGCGAGGGATTCGCCTGCAGCATCAGCGCAACCACTCCCGTCGTCACGGCCGCGGCCTGGGACGTTCCCGACATGATGAACAGGTTCGGGTCCGTCGACCCGTACTGCGGGTACTTCGACGCCAGCAACTGCAGGCTCGAATCCATGAACGCCGCCAGGTGTCCACCCGGCGCCACGAGGTCCGGTTTGACGAAACCCTCGTAGGTCGGGCCGGCGGATGAGAATGAGGCGACGCCATCGTCCGACGGATCATTCGGCGTGAAGTTATCGGTCATGGCGCCGACGGTGATCACGTACGGCGTATTACCCGGAACCGCGATGCTTTGTGCCGTCGGGCCGAAGTTGCCCGCCGAGCTCACCACGACGATACCGGCCTGCCAGAGCTTCATGACCGCTTGGTCGATGGGATCGTTCCAGTAAAACGACTGGGGTGTCGCACCGAAGGACATGTTCACGACCCGGATATTGCCGTAAGTCGTACGATTGGCGTAAATCCAATTCAGACCGTTCAAGACGCTGGCATAGGTGGCAGTGCCGGTCCCGTCGAAGGCCTTGACGCTGATGAGGTGCACCATCGGCGCGATACCCTGCGGCTGCCCCTTGAGAACGGCATCCGACGTGTTCGAACTCGCGATCAATCCCGTGACGTGGGAGCCGTGACCGTAATCGTCATTGACGCAGGGATAGGTCTTGCACGGATGCGTTGCATCGACGAGCACACCTTTGATCGCGTCGTATTGGGCAACCATGCGGTTGTTGCCGTTCAGATCGGCGGTCAGGTAAGAAAGGCCCTGTTTCTGCAGAATCCCGCTGTCGACGACCGCGACCGTGACGCCGGTCCCGTCGATGCCCTGGGAAGCGAGTTCGTTGACCCCGATCATCGCGCGCTGGTAGATATCGGGAGTGGTCGCGGGGAGTGCGCCACTCGTCGCCGCGGCGGTCGCTTGCGTCTTGACTTGGGTTTCGGCGAAGAGCTGCGCGGTATTGGAATCACGCAGGCGCGCAGCTTGATCCGTGGAAAGCAATGCCGAGACGCCATTGATGATCGGCAACTCATGCGTTACACGACCGCCCACCGCACGCACCGCCCGTGCGGCGTCAGCGACGGCGCCCGCCTCGACGATGTAACCGGCCGGCGCGGCCACCGCCGCGGCGCACGCACCCGCTTGCAGGAGCGGAAGGCCAGCCAGGGCGGCAAAGAGAACTCGGTTGCCCAGTTTGAACATCACGATCGTCACCTCTTGGAAGCCTGAATCTCGAACCAACGGGGTCGGAGGACGGGGATCATTTAATCTTCATCGCCGGTTTGATACCGCGCGGGGCTCGAAGCGGCCCGGCGGCAAACTGTGAACGGGTTCAATTAATCGGGGTTAAATACGCTGGGGTATCAGCGAGGATGCCGAAAGCGATCGCGCCGCGTTGCGCCCTTCGCGGCCGCGCGGATGACGTGCCGCGCGCTGAAATCGCGCTTACGCATGACATAAGTTGACGGCGACTCCAACCTCGTTTCCAGAAATTCGAGTTGCGATTGCGGTTGCTGACGCTGCCGCACACTCTGTCATTCGAGCCCAAGATACCGGCCCTTGCAACCAGGAGCAGATGATGAATCAAAAAATGAATTCGGGATTTACGTTGATCGAACTGATGATCGTGGTTGCCATCGTCGGCATACTTTCGGCGCTCGCCGCCCCCGCCTATCAGAACTACATCGTGCGCTCGCAGGTCACCGAAGGTCTCACGCTCGCCGAAGGGTGGAAGCCGGCCATTCTGGAGTATTACGCCAACAACGGTGGACTGCCCTCCCAGTCGGACCTGTCTGGCACGGCCCCGGCAAGCGGCAAGTACGAGACCACCATCACGGTCAATTCAGGCGTCATACAGATCGTCTACGGTGGCGCAGCAGCGAACCCCGCCATCAACGGCGCGGTACTGACGCTGGTGCCCTACACCAACGACAACAACGACATCCTCTGGCAATGTGGGCTCGCACCTCCGCCGACGGGAACGATCGCAACCGGCGTGGTTCCTCCCCCGACGACGCTGGCGCCGAGCCAATTGCCCACGGCGTGCCAAAGCCCGAGCTGATTCGTAGACGGTTTCCGGACGGAGATCGATGTCAGGGCGGCGCCCGCCGCCCCGCACATCCGGGCGGCGGGAGGGAGACGCACCAACTGTGACGAATCTCTCGATTTTCTGCCAAGTCTTTTCCACGGGTGGGCACCAATCATTGGTAATTCCGACCCCACCCCAGCAGGATTAGCGCCACTCAAGTTTGGGCGTTAAGGAAACCGACGATGCGGCATGTGCCTCGAGACCAACGGCGATCCGTGTTGATGATCGACGATGACTCGGTCTTCACCCTGCTCGCCGGGGAGGCATTGCAACAGGCGGGTTTCCAAGTCTCCATTGCGCACAACTTGGCATCCGCGCTCGAACTCTTCGAAAAAGATCCGCCCGAAATCGTCTTGCTGGATGTCGAACTACCGGATGGCAGCGGCTTGGACCTATGTGCCCGGATCCGCACGACGCCGGCCGGCATCGATTTGCCCATCATCATGGTCACGGGCAGCAATGACACGGATGCCATCGCACGGGCCTATGAAGTCGGTGCCACGGACTTCATCAACAAGCCGATTTTGTGGCCGACGCTGCCGCATCGTGTCGAATTCATCCTGCGAGCACGCGACAACATGCTGGCGCTGCGCGCCAGTGAACGCAAGAATCGGGCGCTGTTGCAAGCACTGCCCGACTCTATCTATATCCTCGATGTCCACGGCATCATCCTGGCTCACATCACGGGCGGCAATCAGGTTGCCGATGAACTCTTGACCGGCATACCGGTCGAGGCAGTGGTCCCGACCGACGTCGCCCAATCTGCCCGCAGGTCCATGCAAGCCGCGCCGGGACCCGGCGAGTTGGCCACGCTCGAGTTTGATCTCGGGAGCGGAGACGCCGCGCGAGCATTCGAGGCACGGTTGATACCGCAGGCGGACGGGACCTTCTTGTTCATTATTCGCGACTCCACCGAGCGCCGCACGGCCGAAGCGCAGATCGAGTATCTCGCCTACTACGACACGCTGACGGGATTGCCCAATCGCCAATCCTTCATACGGGCGATGAGCCACGCCATCCACGCGGCGCAGCGCGGCGGGCACATTCTGGCGCTGCTCTATCTGGATCTCGATCGCTTCAAAAGGATCAACGACAATCTAGGACACTCCGTCGGCGACGCACTGCTCCAGGGGGTGGGTAACAGATTGAAGACCATTCTTCAGGCACCGGACCCGGTCGGCGCCGCGCCAGCGAATCGCGAGGCACCGAACCAGATTGCCCGCCTGGGCGGCGACGAATTCGTGATCTTGCTGACTGAAGTGGCCGACAAAGGCGAGGTCGTACAGGTGGCGACCCAAATCGAACGGGCGCTCGGCGATGCCTTCGAATGCGACGGCCACCGGTTCGTCGTGACGCCGAGCATCGGCATCGCATTGTTTCCGGAGGATGGCAAGGACATCGAGGATTTGCTCATCAAGGCCGACATGGCCATGTATCAAGCCAAGGATCAGGGCAGGAACGGCCACGCATTCTATGGCGAATCGATGGCCGTACGCTCGCTCGGCCGGCTGGAACTCGAGATCGACCTGCGCCATGCCTTCGACAGGAACGAGTTCGAACTCTACTATCAGCCGAAGATGGATCTTTGCACCGGCGCGATCGTCGGAGTGGAAGCGCTGTTGCGCTGGCATGATGCCGAGCGCGGCTGGATCCCGCCGGAGAAATTCATTCCCGTGGCGGAGGAAACCGGCATGATCATCGCGATCGGCGATTGGGTCGTCCGCGAGACCTGCAAGCAGCTCAAACTTTGGGCCAATACCCCCTTGGCGCATCTGGGGATCGCGGTAAACGTGTCCGTGCAGCAGTTTGCACGCGAGGACTTCGTCGACGTCGTGCTGCGTACGCTGTGGCAGCATGGCGTCAAGCCGCATCAACTGGAGCTCGAAATCACCGAGAGCCTGTTGATGCGCAACATCGATGGGACCACTGCCGCTCTTAAGCGGCTGGGCGCCGCGGGGCTGACCCTCTCGATCGATGATTTCGGCACCGGGTATTCGTCATTGGGATACCTGCGCCAATTTCCCGTGGATGCCCTGAAAATAGACCGCTCCTTCGTCAAGGATCTGTCCACCAACAGTGATGCGGCCGCGATTTGCGCCGCCATCATCGCCATGGCCCGCGAATTGAAGTTGAAAGTGATCGCCGAGGGCGTGGAGACCGAGGCACAAGTGAAGTTCCTGCGAGACCATCGCTGCGACCAGGCGCAGGGTTACTGGATCAGTCACCCGATTTCGGCGGCCGACCTCGAAAGCCTGTTGCGAACGGACATTTACCGATCATCGGCGGGCCGGACGATGGGCTTGCAGCGCGACTAGCGACGAATCCTAGGGCACGAACATACGAACATGAACCGGTGGATCGACAACCTATCGCTCGCGGGCAAGCTGCGTGCCTTGAACCTTCAAGTGCTGGCCGTTGCACTGTTGCTGACCGCCGGTCTGTACTTGCTGGTGGAGGCCGTCGCCGTGCATCAGCGTCTCACCGACAACGTGATCTCGCTCGCAGCCACGTTGAGCGACAACTCCGGCGCCGCTTTCGCGAGCGTCGACCCCGCTCCGGCACGCAATGCGCTGCGGACTTTGCGCGCGGATCCGAACATACGGGCGGCCACCTTCTACGACGCCAGCGGCAAGATGATCGTGGACGTGCCATTCGTCTTCGACGCCGGTTCCGCACACGACCGGCAGCAGGTCTGGGCCGGCCCCGACAATTCGCACGACAAGCGCGTGGTTCGTTACGGCGGGTTGACCCAAGTGCACGTGGAGGTTCCGGTCACATCGGACGGCGATCTCGTGGGATTCATTCGCGTCGACGCCGTTCTGGATCAGTTCTACGCGCAAATGCGCTTGGCGCTGGCTGCCATGCTGGTGGCGGTTTTGATTGGCTTTTGGGTGGCGTATTCCCGGGCCCGGGTGTTGCAGGGCCTCATCATGAAGCCGGTCAGAAACCTATTGCTGGCAATCCGCGAAGTCAATGAAACCAAGAACTTCACGCGCCGGGTGGAAGCGAAATCGGATGACGACTTCGGAATTCTTGCTTCCGGCATCAATGATCTGCTGGTGGAGCTGGAAAAGCGCGAACAGAATCTGCGCACTTCTCAGCAGGAACTGGAAAATCGGGTGCGTGAACGCACCTTGCGCCTCGACGCCGCCATGGTCGATGCGAAGGAAACGCTCGAGCGGGCGGAAGCTGCGAGCCGGGCCAAGAGCGAATTCTTGGCACGGATGAGCCACGAGATCAGGACCCCGATGAATGCGGTCATCGGCATGGCGGAATTGCTCCGGCATGCGACCACCTTGGACGAACGTCAGCGCCGCTACTGCGACCGGATCAGTCAGTCGGGGACGGCTCTGCTCGGCATCATCAACGACATCCTCGATTTCTCGAAGATCGAGGCCGGCAAGCTGGTTCTCGACATTGCGCCGTTTTCGCTGCGCGAAGTGGTCGAAGATGCGGCGGAGATCCTCGTCGAGAAGGCCCATGGCAAGGGGCTCGAACTGCTGCTCGATATTCCGCCCGACGTCGAGACGGCGGTGTGCGGCGATGGGCAGCGCCTGCGGCAGATCATCATCAATCTCGTCGGCAATGCCGTCAAATTCACCGATCGCGGCGAGGTACGGATCGTCGTGCGCAACACCGGTACGGACCGGACCCATTCCACATTTCGCTTCGACGTCATCGACACGGGTGTCGGGATAAAGCCTGAGAACTGCGCGACGATTTTCGAGTCGTTTGCCCAGGAAGACAATTCCACGACGCGCAAGTATGGTGGCACCGGTCTTGGATTGGCGATATGCAAACAGCTGACGGAATTGATGGGCGGGCAGATCGGCGTCACGAGCACACCGGGAGTGGGCTCGACGTTCTTCTTCACCGTGGTGCTCGCCAATGATCCCGCCACGGTCAGAGGCAAGCGCCCCGCCGTGCTCAAGCGTACGCGGATACTGGTCGTCGATGACAATGCCACGAATCGGGACATTGTCGCCGGCCATTTGAAGAGCTGGGGCGTCGCGGTCACCGAAGCGAGTTCGGGTCCAGCCGCGCTGGATGCCGTGGGCATGGAGGATCGCGGGGACTTCGATGCGCTCGTCATCGACGGACAAATGCCGGGCATGGACGGCTTCGCGTTGACCCGCAGGATTCGCGCACGCAAGGGGTACGCGGACATACCGATCCTCATGATGAGTTCGATGTCGGGCGCACCGAGCCCCGATGACGTCGTCGACAACCGTACCGGGTGGGTGAGCAAACCGGTCCGTCGGTCGCAATTGCACTCGAGTCTCGCGTCGTTGATGGCCAGCCAGCCCGAGCCCACCGACGGAACCACGGTCGTCCAAAGCCGCCGAATGCCCGCCATCGTCCAGGCGCCGCGGCAAAAGTCCCGCATACGCCGCCTGTTGCTCGTCGAGGACAATCCAGTGAACCAGGAGTTGGCGCTCGCCATGCTGCTCGAACTCGGTGTCGAGGCGGTCAGTGCGTGGAGTGGTCAGGAAGCCCTGGTCAAGCTCGCGGCCGCGCGCTTCGATGTGATCTTGATGGATTGTCAAATGCCGAAACTGGACGGTTACGCGACGACGCGCCGCTTGCGCGAGTGGGAGTCCCGCACGGGCCGCGAGCGCACACCGATCATCGCACTCACTGCCAATGCATTGAACGGCGATGCGGCCCGGTGCTTCGAAGCGGGCATGGATCGATATCTGAGCAAACCTTTTACCATTGACCAGCTCTATCGAATTTTGGAGTCTTGCGTACCGGAAGCCAACGAATTGGAACTCGTCCCGGACTCGGAGGCGGCCGTGTTGGATGAAGCCACATTAGACCGGATCCGCGAGCTGCACCGGTTGGGCGGACCCAATTTGCTCGGCAGGATGGCGGAGCTCTATTCGAAAAATTCCCGTGGATTGATCAACGATGCGCGCAATTCGATCGGTTCCCATGACGCGCAAGGCCTCGTTCAGGCGGTACACGCGCTGAAATCCAGTTCGAGCAGCGTCGGTGCGACACGCCTTGCGGACCTATGCGACACTCTCGAAAGCGCGGGACGTCAATCCCGGCTCGAAGGCGCGGACGCGTTGCTGCACAAGCTGGTCGCGGAGCATGCGCGCGTGCTTCAAGCGCTCGACTCGCTGACCGCGACGGCTTGACCGATCGCAAACCCCATCATGCGGTGCAGCGTGGCCGCGACCGCGATTCAAGTCACATCGTGTGCGTCGGCTTGTCGCCGCCCAAGGCACCGGCGAGGTAGTTTTCGATCTTCTTCTGAGTATTGCCGCGGTCTTGATCGCTGAATTGCACGCCGATGCCGGCAGTGCGCTTACCTTGCGCGCCCTTGGGCGTCATCCATATGACGCGGCCCGCCACGGGCAACTTCTCCTCTTCACCCATGAGATTGAGGAGCATGAAGACTTCGTCGCCGAGGCGGTAATTGCTGTTGGTCGGTATGAACAAACCGCCATTTTTCACGAAAGGCATGTACGCGAGGTAAAGCGCACTCTTATCCTTGATCGTGAGGGTCAGCAACCCCGGTTTGTTACTTGGACTTCGCAATTCCCACCGTCGTTAACACCATTATCACTTCGCCAATGCGGTGCGACCGCCAAGCAGCAGCGCTTCCAGCGCCAATTGTTGGTTCATGCCGGTCGTGGCAAGACGCCGCAAGTCCCGGGTCGCGTCCAGGAGTTCGAACAGAGCCCTTATCTTGGGCTTAAGTAAAGCGGCAGGCAAGCGGACGCGTTCCGCACTTTGATGCGAATGCGGTGCGCCGAGGCTGGCATGTACCCGGCGTGTGATCCAGTTCTCAAGCCAGGATATTCGCAGCGGCAGATTCGACCGTGTCCAACGCTCGGCGAGCATGGTCAAATCCACGGCCCCGGTGCCAATCGCATTGATGTCGTCGCGCATCTCGGCCTCGAGACCGGCGATCCCGATCTGATTGAGTTCCAGCGCCAGCAAGGGCGCCCCGCCGGCGAGTTCCAAGGCGGCCTGCCAATTCTGGTGGGTGGGCTCGGCCGTCTCCAGCCACGTCACGGCGGTGCGGGCGGCGGGCGGACGCAGGACCATGCGCAGGCAACGGCTGGCAATGGTCGCCGGCAAACGATGACTGGGGCGGGCGATCATCACGAGCAAGGTATCGGCGCCGGGCTCCTCGAGCGTTTTCAGAAACGCGTTTGCGCTGCTCGCATTGAGAGCTTCGGCGCCCTCGATCACGCCCACCTTGTAACCGCCGCGGTAGCTCTTGAGAGACAGCGCGTCGATGAGTTCCCGAATCTGATCAACCTTGATCTGCTTGGCATCTTCCTCGAGTCTCACCACGTGATAATCCGGGTGACTGTCCGCGCGCAGCAACGAGCACGATGGGCACGCACCGCACGGACTTTCCGATGCGCCGCAAAGGGCCAGGGCGGCCATCCAATTGGCCAGATGTTCCGCGCCGAGTCCCGGGGTGCTCAGCAGCAGCGATGAATGCGGTAGCCGGCCTGCTCGCCGCGAATCCCGCAGTTGCCGCTGCCAGGCATGCAGCCACGGTAGAGAGTCGGCGATCAGGAAATCCACGATCGGGACTCCAATACATCGATGATTTGTTCGCCGACCTCGGCCACGGGGCGTGCGGCATCGATGATCACCATCCGTTCGGGATCGGCGCGCGCGCGCGACAGGTAGCCTGCGCGCACGCGCTCGAAGAATGCCGCACGCTCTTGCTCGAATCGATCTCGAGTCTTGCCGATATCCCGTTTTCTCGATCGCTCGAGTCCGATCGCGACCGGGACATCGAGGAGCAGCGTGAGGTCCGGACGGCGCCGGCCCTGTACCCATGTTTCCAAGGCGCCAATCGACTCTTCACTCATGCCACGGCCGGCACCCTGGTACGCATAGGTGGCATCGGTGAAACGGTCGCAGATCACCCAGCGCCCGGCGTGCAACGCGGGTTCGATGAGATTGGCCATATGCACCGAGCGCGCCGCGAACATGAGCAGCAGTTCCGCGATGGGCGGCAACGCCTCGCCGCGCGGACTTAAGACCAGCTCTCGGATGCTCTCCGCCAACGGCGTGCCGCCCGGTTCACGCGTCACGACATGGGCGACTTCGCGGTCACCGAGTGCCTTCGCGAGTAGAGAAACCTGGGTGGTCTTGCCCACCCCCTCGATTCCTTCGACAGTCAGGAAACGCGGTGTCATCGCACCGGCTCCGCGGCCGCCTTTTGGCGCTGCCGCAAAACGTAGCGCGCCACCGCGGCGTTGTGTTGCTCGAGCGTGGCCGAAAAAACGTGGCTGCCATCACCTTTGTCGGACGCAACGAAGTAGATCGCATCGGTTGCCGCGGGATGTGCGGTGGCCTCGATCGCGGCGGCTCCCGCGAGTGCGATCGGCGTGGGCGGCAAGCCGGTGCGCGTATAAGTGTTGTAGGGACCATCGGTGCGCAGATCGACGGTGTGCAGCTCGCCGTCATAAGCATCCCCCAATCCATATATGACCGTCGGATCGGCCTGCAGCCGCATCCCGATGCTGAACCGGTGCAGATATAAACCGGCGATCTTCGGCAATTCCTCGGGCAAGCCGCTCTCCTTCTCAACGATGGATGCCATGATCAACAATTCGGCGGCGGATTGCAGCGGCAGTGTGGGATCCCGACCCGCCCACGCGGCAGCCAACACACGCGTCAGGGCGGCATGCGCCTGACGCAACAATTCAAGATCCGGCGTGCCGCTCGGGAAGCGGTAGGTTTCCGGCAAGAACTGCCCCTCGGCACTTGAGGCGGGCATGCCGAGCTTCTGCATGAGATCGCCGGCCCGCAGATCGGGTGTCGTGAGAATATCGGGATTGCGCCGCATGGCAGCCAACAAATCCTGCACACGCCAGCCATCGACGATGGTCAGAGAATGCAAAATCACCTGACCGCTCACCATTTTCTCGAGAAGCCCGCGCGCGGTCAGACCCGGATCGATCTCATATTCCCCCGCCTTGATGGCGGCGGCACTGCCCTTCCACCGCGCATAGAGAACCCACAGACGCGGCTGTGCAACGACGCCTTGTCGTCCGAGATCGGCCGCCACGTGCGCGAACCGCGCGCCGGGCGGGACCTTGAAGCGCAGCGGTGTGGTCACGTTCAAGGGTTGATCGAGGCTTTGCCAGCCTTGCAGCAGTATCGCCACAGCGGTGCCGAGCAGCAGCACCATGACCGCGATGCTGAGCCAGGCCGACCGGCTCACAGTCCTTCCAAGCGTTTGCGCAGCCGCTCGGCCGTGGCATGCGAGGAGAGCGTGATGCGCGATCGGCCGCGGCCGAAGCTTGCCACGGGTACGATGCCGGCCACGGCATTGGTCATGAAGGCTTCATCGATATGCGACAGATCTTGCCAGTCGAGCCGCCTCTCGACGGCATCGAGTTCGAGAGTCCTGGCCTGTCGCAAGACCCAACGGCGCATGACCCCGGCAATGCCGCAACGATCGAGCCGCGGTGTCATGAGCGAGGTGCCACGGCGCACGAACAGGTTGGACATCGTACCGCACACGATATTGTCCTCGGAGTCCCGCATCAGCCCCTCCCATACCCTGACGTCGCGCCATTCGGCGCGCGCCAAGACGGAGTCTAGACGATTCAATGTCTTCAAGCCCGCGAGCGCGGCATTGTCGCTGAGCCGCGTCGTGCACAGCCGGACGTGCACCGGTGGCAACGCCGCCGCCGCGTGGCCGGACAGTGGAAAGAGCATGATGATTCTGATGGTGCGCAGGCGGCCGGCGGGCCGATAACCGCGGCTGCCGCACCCGCGGGTGATGATGAGCTTGAGCACCGCGTCGGCGCATTGCCCCGCCACCCTGCGCAATTCATTGCGTAGCGTCGTCAATTGTGGCGGCGCAATGGCAAGTCTTCGACAGCCGTCGCTGAGACGCTGCAGATGGTCGTCCAAGAGGCGAATGACGCGGCATCGAACCCGCATCGTTTCGAACAGGCCGTCCCCATATTGCAGGCCCCGATCCCGCACGTCGATGGTGGCCGCCGCTCTGCCGTTGATCCACGTTTTCATATTGGCAATTGCAGCGCGCGCAGCAACCCCTGGGCTTTCGCCCGCGTTTCGGCCAACTCCAGCGCCGGCACCGAGTCCGCCACGATTCCAGCCCCGGCACGAAAGCAAAGCGACGACGCCCTGCCTGCCACGCTCGCCGCGGTGAGGCTGCGGATGAGAATGTTGAAGTCGCAGCTGCCGTCGCGATTCAGGTAGCCCACCGAACCCGTGTAAGCACCCCGTCCAGTGCCCTCGAGTTCCGCGATGATTTGCATGCAGCGGAACTTCGGACAGCCCGTGATGGTGCCGCCCGGGAAGAGCGCGCGGATGACGGCGACCGGAGTTGCATCATCAACCAACCGCCCGCTCACGTTCGAGACGATGTGGTGCACGTGCGCATAAGATTCGACGGTCATGTACTCGTCGACTCGCACGGTACCAGCCACGCAGACACGGCCGAGATCGTTGCGTTCCAAATCGATCAGCATGACGTGCTCGGCTCGCTCCTTGTCGTTCGCCAACAAGGATTCGATCGACGCCACGTCCGAGTCCGGCGATGGCCCGCGCGGCCGTGTGCCGGCGATGGGTCGC
>Ga0116230_10005325_pt1 | contig 12628 bp, 9 predicted proteins | sample S1TSphfallax_3_FD_88678 | JGI IMG/M metagenome (GOLD analysis project Ga0116230, IMG submission 88678) | Host-associated microbial communities from peat moss isolated from Minnesota, USA - S1T2_Fd - Sphagnum fallax MG | ecosystem: Host-associated > Plants > Peat moss > Unclassified | place: USA...
CAAAAAATGCCGGGATCGATGCCGGCGGCCTGATGGATCGAACCTTTGAGCGCGAAGGCGAGCGACACGCACGTCGCGAGGGCGGCCAGGACGACACTCGCCCGCCCGATCCAAAGCACGGCGAGCATGCTCAAGACGGATAGTGAAAATAAGACGTAGCGAATCGACCAGCCGGACTGGATTTGATCGTAGATTCCCTGCGCTACCGCGCCGTTCGGGATGATCAACCACACGGCGAGCACCGCGAGCGCCGCGGCAAAACCTGCTCCGGCGAGGGGCGCTTGCGCGGTGCGCCGGCGTAAGAACCCGCTGATACCGGCCACGAAGCCGGCCACGGAGAGCAGGCCGCCGTAGTTGCGCACCGCCAGCGCGGCAAACCCGAGCGCTGACGCCCCTTGGCCGAGAATCGTCGAAGCGATGCCGCCCGTCTGTCCGCCGAGGAAAAACGGGTTGCCGGTCTCGATCGCGTTGCGAATGTACCAGGGGGATGCGGTTACCAGCCCGGCCGCCGCCATCGGCCACGATAGCGCGGGCGAGCGCACTTGCCACAGGAACGGCAGCATCGCGACGATCTCGACCGGTGCCGTGAACTTGACCCCCGCGGCGATGCCGGCCACGATCATGCTTGCAAACGGATGCCGTTGCCACAGCGCAACGAAGGCCAGCAGCAACGCGGCTACGAGGACGTCGTTTTCTGCGGTGAAGATCATGTCCGAGGTAAAGGGGACGGAGAGTGCGGCGCAGGCCGCCAGCGCGGGCACGAATCCGCGCCCGCCGGCTTCGTGTGCGAATCCATACGCGGCCAACACGAATGCGATGACGACGATCGCCTCCGGCACGGCCTTGCCGGCAAACGAATCGAAGGCGCCGACGCCGAGCGCCATCAGCAATTCCGATGTGGCGGGGTGATACATGAATTGTGCCGGCACCGCGGTGTGTGTCTGGAGCAGCTCGGCCGTCATCGGCAGATGGTAGAGGGCGCTGTCGAAATCGTACGGAGGAGCGGCGATCGATAACGCGGCCCGCGTCGCGACGACCGCGAGCGCGAGGGCGACGGTCGCGAGCGTTACGATGAGATCGAGCGAAATCGCTGGTCTGCGCAGACGGAATTGCCGGGCTCGGTTGAGCCAGGCCGCGGCGATCGCTGCCGAGGCGGCGATCGAAACCGGCCACCAAAACGCGTGCACGAGCGCGAGTGCGGTTGCGGGCAGCGTCAGGGCGCCAAGGATGCGCGCGACCGCCACGGCCGGCCCGCCCTCGTCGACGATGCTCGCGCGAAACGCGACGATCGCGACGAACACGATCGCGGCGACCGCATATACGGCGCAAGCAAAGTCCCAGGCAGATGCCGGCATTGGGAGCGTCAATCGCCCAATCGCATCGATCGTCCTTCGAGCCCTCGCGTAAGCCGGGTCGCGGATGCCTCCGAGACGACGTCGAGTCCGGCGAACGACGTTCGCAAGCAGGGCGGGATTGCGCTCGGGTTCTGGCGCCGGCATGGTACAATGGGTCGTTATGGCCTCCCCGACTGCTCAGGATATCTGGATCGACGATAAGGCGCGACGTGCCGGCTACGCGGACGGTGCGGCGTTCGCGCAGGCGCATTCCCTCAAGCGGTACCGAATCGAGCAGCTGTACCGCGCGGCTACTCGCGAGCGTCTCGCAGCGGTCGACGACGTGACCGTGCTGCCGAAGGAGCTGCGCGCCGCCCTCGTCGCCGAGTCGTTCGCGTTCGATGCCGTCGAGCCGGTGATCGTACAGAAATCGAACGATAAGCAGACGATCAAGGGCCTCTTCCGTCTCCATGACGGAAACGAAGTCGAAGCGGTCCTGATGCAGCATCACGGCGAGCGCAACACCGTCTGTATTTCGAGCCAATCGGGCTGCGCGTATGCGTGTGCCTTCTGCGCCACGGGGCAAGCCGGATTCACGCGGCACCTCTCGGCGACCGAAATCTTCGATCAGGCGCGCTACTTTGCGCGTCACCTCGATGCGCAGGGCCGGAAGATCACGAACATCGTGTTCATGGGTATGGGCGAGCCGTTCCACAATTACGAGTCCGTGATGCAGGCCGTGCAGCTGCTGAACGACCCGAAAGGCTTTGGTCTCGGCCATCGGCACATCACGATCTCGACGGTCGGCGTCGTCCCCGAGATCGACCGTTTCAGCGACGAAGAAATTCAAGTGAATCTGGCGATTTCGCTCCATGCGCCGACGGACGAGATCCGCTCCTCGATCATGCCCGTGAACAAACGCTGGCCGATCGCCGAATTGATGGCGGCCGTGAAACGCTACATCGCGAAATCGAATCGCAAGGTGTTCTTCGAGTACGTCATGCTCGACGGCGTGAACGATCGCCCGTCGGATGCGGAAAATCTCGCGAAGCTGATGCACGGCCCGCTCTATCATGTGAACATCATTCCATACAACGCGACCCCGGACGCGAAACTCGGCCCGAGCGGCGAGCAGCGGATTAAAGCCTTCCAGGCGATCCTCGAAGCGAACGGCGTTCCGTGCACCGTCCGCGTGCCGATGGGTCGTGACATCGCCGCGGCTTGCGGCCAGCTTCAGGCCGAAACACAACCCCGCGCGAAAGTCGTCTAAGCCTTCGTGAAACTCGGTATCGCGGCGACGCACCTGTGTGCGCTCGCGGCGCTTGGGTATGCGGCGCGAAGCGCGCCGTTCGTGGCGACGTGGGTGCGTATCCCCGACCTCGCCGACCTTCACGCTGCACCGTTTGTCTCCATCATCGTACCCGCGCGGAACGAAGCGCGATCGATCGAACGCTGCGTGCGTTCGCTGCTCGCGCAGACGTTACCACGGTTCGAAGTCATCGTCGTTGACGATCGTTCGGAGGACGACACGCCGCAGATTCTTTCGCGGCTCGCTGCCGAGGACTCGCGCCTGCGTGTCGTGGGCGGGAGTCCGTTGCCGGCGGGTTGGGTTGGCAAGCCGTGGGCGCTCGACCAAGGTGTTGCGGTGGCGCGCGGATCGTGGCTGCTCTTCACCGACGCCGATAGCTGCCATGCGCCGCATTCGGTCGCCTCGGCAATCGCGTTCGCACGCGAGCACGACGCTGATGCCGTTTCGATCAGCACGTATCAGGAGCTCGGCTCGGCGGCGGAGCGCGCGATTCTGCCGCCGATCCTGGGGCTCGTGCTCCTCGCCTGCGGGACGCTCGGCGCGATCAACGATCCCGGGAAACCCGACAATGCGCTCGCGAACGGACAGTATCTCCTTGTCGAGCGGCGTGCCTACGACGCACTCGGCGGTCACGCGGTGCTGCGCGACAAGATCGCGGAGGATCTCGAGTTCGCTCGGCTCGTCAAAAGCGACGGCCGGTTCCGGCTCGTGCTCGCGGGCGGCGAGTCGCTCGCATCCGTGCGCATGTATACGTCGCTGGGCGAAATCTGGGACGGCTTCACGAAGAACGTCTACTTCGGAGCGAACGGCGAGCTCAGGAAACTCGCCGGCGGCGTGGCGGCTCTCTCGCTCGTGTCGTGGCTGCCGCCGCTGCTCGTTGTGGACGGCCTCGCACGGAAACGTCCGTGGCAAGCGTTGGAGGCGGCACTTGCGACCGCGACCACGATTGCTGCCGCCGCGAATGCGCTGCGGCTCGTGCGGCTGGATGCTCGCCTAGGGTGGTTTCAACCGCTTGGGACTGCGGTACTTGCGGGCATAACCATCCGGTCGACGGCGCGGATCCTTAGTGGACGCGGGGTCGAGTGGCGCGGCCGGACCTACGCGGGGAACGAGGATGGCGGACGAATCGAAGCACGACGACACGGAAGCACCAAAGGATGATGAAACCCCGGTCGATCTGACCAAAGACGAAATCAAAGAAGCCGAAGACCGCGCTATGCCGCGGGCCGCGATCGTCTACGAGACGATCCGCCGCGAAGGGAAGGGCGAACTCGAGCGCACGAGCGGCGCGCTCGCGTTTTCGGGTCTCTCGGCCGGGCTCTCGATGGGTTTCTCGTTCTTCGGGATGTCGACGATCTATGCGTTTCTGCCGGATGCGCCGTGGCGCACGCTGCTCGCGGGCGGCGGTTACAGTATCGGCTTCTTGATCACGATCCTCGGCCGCCAGCAGCTGTTCACCGAGAACACGCTCACGCCGATCCTCGTCTTGCTCGGCAAGTTCGAGTTGGGAACGCTATGGAAAGTCGTCCGTCTGTGGCTGATCGTCCTCTGCGCAAATATCGCCGGCGCGTTCGCGTTTGCCGAATTCATCGCGCATGCGGCGGTCCTCGCGCCGCCGATCGTGCAAGCTTTTCACGACCTCGCGGGGGAGTCGGCCAAAAACACCGGGATGGAGAACTTCATCCGCGCGGTCTTCGCGGGCTGGATCATCGCGCTGATGGTTTGGCTGCTCCCGGCGGCCGAGTCGGGAGCGATGTTTATCATCTTGCTGCTGACGGGGTTCGTCGGCTCCGCGCAGCTCGCGCACATCGTCGCCGGTTCCGTCGAGAACATGTATGCGGTCCTGGTCGGGTTCCAGTCCTGGGGCGATTTCTGGCTGAAGTTCTTCTTGCCGTGTCTGGCGGGGAATTGCATCGGCGGGGTGACCTTTGTCGCGCTCCTGAACTTTGCCCAGGTCGCGGGCGACACGAGCCCGCGGGAAAAGCGAGCGTCCTGACCCAATCTTCGCGTGATGGAGACAACCGAAACCCGCGTAACGATGGACGAGATCACGGCGCTGGCCAAGCGCCGCGGCTTCATCTTTCCGTCGAGTGAAATCTACGGCGGGATCGGCGGCTTCTTCGACTACGGACCGCTCGGCGCGATCCTCAAGCGCAACGTCAAGAACGCCTGGTGGCGCGAGATGGTCGAGCTGCGTGACGACGTCGTCGGATTCGACTCCTCGATCGTCATGCATCCCTCGACCTGGATCGCCTCGGGTCATGTCGCGGCCTTCCACGACAAACTCGTCGATTGCCGCAACTGCAAGCACCGTTTTCGCGCCGATCATCTTGCGTCGCTCGAGAAATGCCCCGACTGCGGGATGACCGGCACGCTCACCGAGCCGCGCAACTTCAACTTGATGATGCAGACGCAAGTCGGCGCGATGGAAGACGCCGAGTCGCGCGCGTACCTGCGGCCGGAGACCGCTCAGGGCATCTTCGTCAACTTCAAGAACATCTATCAGAGCGCGCGTAAGAAGCCGCCGTTCGGGATCGCCCAAATCGGCAAGTCGTTCCGCAACGAGATCACGCCGCGCTACTTTACGTTCCGTCAGCGCGAATTCGAGCAGGCCGAACTCGAGTATTTCGTCCCCGACGACGGCAACGATCTGCGCGCGTACGAAGACTGGGTCGTTGCGCGCAAGAAATGGTACAGCGACTACGGCGTGCGCGAAGAGCGCTTGCGTTTCTACGAGCTGACCGCCGAGGAGCGGCCGCATTATGCGCGCGCCGGAACCGATGTCGAGTATCTCTTTCCGTGGGGCTGGGGCGAGCTCGAATCGATCGCCCACCGCGGCACCTACGACCTCGATGCACACATGAAGCTCTCGGGCAAGGACCTCACGTTTTTCGACGAGGCTGCCAAAGCCAAGTACACGCCGATCCTCATCGAGAGTTCGGCCGGGATGGATCGCACGACGCTCACGATGCTCATCGACGCCTACGAGAGCGAATCGATCGTCGACGAGCAGGGCAAGGAGTCGAAGCGCCTGGTCCTGCGATTCCATCCCAAGATCGCACCCGTCCAGGTCGGCGTGTTTCCGCTGGCTCGCAACAAGCCCGAACTGGTCGAACGTGCGCGGTCGATCGAGGCGGCGCTGCGGCCCGCGTTCCGCACCCAGTACGATGAGGGGAACGTCGGCCAACTCTACCGGCGGCAGGACGAAATCGGGACGCCCGCTTGCATCATGATCGACTACGAGGGGCTCGCCGACGGCACCGTGACGGTGCGCGACCGCGACTCCATGCGCCAAGAGCGGGTGTCGAACGACGCCCTCGCGGGATTCCTCGGCTCGAGGCTCGGATAAAGCCTCTTGGAACGGGATGAAAATCCCGGTTCCCCCCAGGTTGTTTGAAGCCGGGTGCCCTATGATACGGGCGCTTCCACCGTTTGTCGACTCCGAGGAGTGATCGTGCGTTTTCGTTTGTTTGTCGCGTTTTTTGTTGTCGTTGCCCTGGCGGCGTGCGGTGGTGCCGCAGCGCCGAACGGCAGCGCGACCGGAAACGGCTACGTCCGCTTCTTGAACGGCTCGCCCGATCAGACCGCGGTCGATTTCGACCTGCCGGCCGGAACGCGCTATATCCCCGATCTCAACTACAAGGCGCTCACCTCGTACCAGACGATCGCCGCAGGTACCTACAGCGTCGGCGCGACGCCGGTCGGCTCGACGAATGCCTTTACGTACACCACGGGCGGCGCGCAGTACACGGCGGTCAACAACAATTTCGTCGTCGAAGCGAACCACCGCTACACGATCGTCCTCGGGGGCTCGCTCTACAACTCGAACCTCCTGCTCTGCACCTTCAACGAGCAAACGTTCGAAACCGCGTCCACCGCCGCGGCCGTGCAGTTCAATAATTGCTCACCGACCAATTCGAGCACGACGGGAACGCTCACGGTCGGCTACTATGCGCCGTCACCGGCGCCGGCAGCGTCGCCGGTCGCACTCCAGCAGATGTCGGTCGATACGAACAGTGGTATCTTCAACCTTCCCAAGAGCGCGACGAACGGGATCGGATTCTACGCGGCCTCGCCGACCAACGGGACGCTGCTGCCGGTCCAGCTCGATCCGAACGATACGACGAACGCCCTGCCGTTCGTCAGCGATCAGAACGTCTCGGCGTTCATCCTCGACGGCCCGATCGGGACCAGCAACGTGCTGATGATCGGCGCGCTCGACCCGGACAACTAGGAGGGCCTAGCCGGCGATGTCGGCGATGGTGGCGCGCAAGCGCACCATCGCCTCGCGCACCTCGTCATTCGATATGATCAGCGGCGGAACGAACCGCAACGTGTTGCGGCCCGCCGCATTGATCAAGAGTCCGCGTTCGAGCGCGGGTGCAACGAATGCCGATGCTGCATACGGTGCGCGCACCGGCAGTCCGAGCATCAAGCCGTGCCCGCGCGGCGCCTCGAAATGCATGGGCCAATCGGCCGCGATCGCCGCAAGTTCGCTGTGCAAGAGCGCACCGCTGGCCGCGACGTTGGCATCGAGATCGATGACCTCGCGTATCCGCAGATGTTCGAGCGCCGCCGCGGCGGGAACGGGCGAGCCGCCGAACGTGGTGCCGTGATCGCCCGGTTGGAGCGCGGTCGCGGCCGCGCCGCCGATGATCAACGCGCCGATCGGGAGGCCGTTGGCGAGCGATTTCGCGAGCGTGAACGCATCGGGACGCACGTCGTAGAATTGCGAGGCAAAGAGCCGGCCGAGCCGGCCCATCCCGCACTGCACTTCATCGAAGATTAGCAGCGCGCCGCGCTCGTCGCAGATGCGCCGGGCGGCGGCGAGAAACTCGCGCGTCGCGGGAACGACGCCGCTCTCGCCTTGGACCGGTTCGACGAGAAACGCGGCCGTGCGTTCGTCGATCGCCGCATCGAGCGCAGCGATGTCGTTGAACGGCGTCCAAGTGAACCCGCCCGGGAGGGGCTCGAAGCCCTCTTTGTATTTCGGATTGTCGGTCGCGGCAAGCGCGCCGAACGTCCGGCCGTGAAAGGAGCCGTTGGCGGCGAGGATCGTCGTCCGTTCCTTCTCACCGCGCCGCCAGGCGTGCTTGCGCGCGAGTTTGATCGCGGCTTCGTTGGCTTCCGCGCCCGAGTTGCAGAAGAAGACGGCTTGAAAACCGGAGAGCTCGGCGAGCCGGTCGGCGAGGATCCCCGCCGGTTCGTGATTGTAGAGGTTGCTGCAGTGCACGAGCGTCGCGGCTTGCTCGGCGACCGCGCGCGTGATGCGCGGATGGGCGTGCCCGAGCGCGCACACCGCGATTCCGGCGACGAGATCGAGATAGCGGTTCCCGGACTCATCGAAGAGATACACACCTTCGCCGCGCACGATGTTCACTTCCGCGCGCGCGTAGTTCGCGAGCAGATGCGGATGTCGCGTTACGATCCGTGCGGCGTGCGTTTCGGTCAGCATGCGAGCCATCGTGAGCCTTTCGTTTAGGTCCGGTAGTGCGCGTTGATGCGTACGTAATCGGTCGAGAGATCGCAGCCCCAGGCCGTCGCGCTCGCGTCGCCGATGCCGAGGTCGAGGCGAATGGCGATCTGGTTGTGCTCGAGCAGCGCATGCGCTTCGGCTTCCGAGAGCGCTTCGATCGCGCCGCGTTCGACCCAGACGTGATCGCCGAGCCAGAGCGCCCATTTTTCGGGATCGATCCCGGCGCGGACCGAGCCGGCCGCGGCGATGACGCGGCCCCAATTCGGATCTTCGCCGTAGAGCGCGGTCTTGACGAGCGAACTGTTGATGACCGCGCGCGCGACGGTCCGCGCTTGCGCGGCATCTCTCGCACCGGTAACGGTCAGCGTGAGGGTCTTCGAGGCGCCTTCGCCGTCGCGCACCATCGCGATCGCGAGGTCGCGGCAGACGGCGGTCAGCGCGGCCGTGAAGCCGTGCGGCGCATCCCCCGTGCCGGGCTTCGCGAACGCGTAACACGAGTCGTTGGTCGACATGTCGCCGTCGACGCTGATCATATTGAACGTGCCGTCGACCGCTTCGGAGAGCGCGGCTTGCAGCGCGGCGCGCGACATCGGCGCGTCGGTCGCGATGAACGCGAGCATCGTCGCCATGTTGGGCGCGATCATCCCCGAGCCTTTGGCGATTCCGCCGACGACGTATTTCTCGCCCTCGCAGTGGAACGCATACGAGGCGAGCTTCGGTACGTGATCGGTCGTCATGATCGCCTCGGCCGCGTCGTAGGCCGCCTCGTGGCCGGTCGCGAGGTCTTTCACCGCGCGTTCGAGGCCCTTCGCCATGCGATCCATCGGCAGATACACACCGATCACGCCGGTCGAAGCGATCGCGACTTGCGTCGGGCGCAGTTTGAGCAGCGTCGCTGCTTGGCGCGCCGTCGCGCGGGCGTCGCGCAACCCGCGTTCGCCCGTGCAGGCGTTCGCACAGCCCGCGTTGGCCACGATCGCGCCCATCGCATCGCCGTCGAAATCGAGATGATCCGAGGTGACCATCAGCGGCGCGGCTTTGATGTCGTTGGTGGTGATGACTTGCGCGCAGACCTGCGGACCCCCGAACGCGATGAGCGCGAGGTCGGTCTTGCGTTTCTTGATCCCGGCGTGCACGCCGGCAAGCCGGACGCCGGGTACGGCCCCGAGGCCGCCGCGGACCTCGATGACCCGCGGTTCGACCTCAACCGACGACGGTACGGACAGCGCCAAGTCCCTGATCCTCCGGAAGCCCAAGCATGATGTTCATGTTCTGCACGGCCTGACCGGCCGCACCTTTGCCGAGATTGTCGATCCCGGAAAGGAGATGGATGATCCCGCTCTCTTCGAAGACCGCGAGATGCGCTTCGTTCGTCTTCTCCAGCGCCGGTAGATACGGCGCACGGCCGTCGTCGAAGACGGTCACGAACGGGCTCGACGCGTACGCGCGCCGCAGCGTCGCGAGGATCGCATCGCGATCGAGCGGTGCGCGCGGGATGAGGTAGATGTCGGCCAGCATGCCGCGGGAGAGCGGCACGACGTGCGGCGCGAACGTCATCGGCGCGGTGATGCCGACGGCGTGAAGTTCTTGCGAAATCTCGGGTGTATGCCGGTGACCGCCCAGGCCGTAGGCGCGCACGTCGCCTTCGACTTCGGCGAAGAGCGAACCGAGTTTCGGCGAGCGTCCGGCGCCCGTGATCCCGCTCTTCGCATCGATCACGATGCTCGCGATACGATCGGCGAACGCGCCGAGCGGCGCGAGCGCGAGCAGCGAGGCCGTCGGATAGCAGCCCGGATTCGCGACCAAGTTCGCGCCTGCGATCGCATCGCGATAGCGTTCCGATAATCCGTACACGGCGCCGTGCGCGTGCGGTTCGAGCCGGAACGTATCGGCGAGATCGATCACCCGCGCGCCGGCGGCGAGCAGCTTCGGCGTGAGCGCAAGCGCGACGTCGCGATCGGCGGCGAGGAAGACGACGTCGCCGGCCGCGACCTGCGGCAGCGCGGTCTCGAAATCGTCGAACGTTTGCGTGAGGTGCGGCAGCGACGGAAACGCATCGCACACGCGCGTCCCCGCCCCGCTGCGACTCATCAACGTGCCGATCCGGGCGCCCGGATGCGCGTCCAGCAGACGGATCGCTTCGGCCGCCGCATACCCGCCGGCTCCGGCAATGTGAACGGTCGTCATGATGCTCTCAAACGTCCGAGATCCGCGTCCGTTGCGTCGATTGCAGCTGCGACGGCGGCGGGTGAAGTGGAACCGCTCGTTCGTTTCGCCGCGACCGAGGCCCGCGCATCTATCGGCGCGCCGGGAATTCCCAACGCCGCAGCATCGCTTTCGTCGAGCGGCCGGCCTGCGCGCTCGGCCGCGAGCACGCGCGCGCCGACGGCCCGGTGCGCGGCGCGTGCCGTCGTTCCCGTGGCGATCATCGCGTCCGCGAGATCGGTTGCAACCGTGTAGCCGTCGGCGGCACGCGCGTCCATCGCGGCTTCGTTTAAGACAAGGTTATCGAGCGCACGCGAGAACGCCTCGAGCGCCGCGAGCCCGTGCTCGGTCCCCCGGATCACGAGCGACTTCGTCTCCTGCAGATCGCGGTGATACGAGAGGCCGATCCCGATCGTGCAGCCGAGGGCGCCGGCGTACGCTCCGCTCACGCGCGCGGCGGCGGCGCGCACGAGTTCGAAGGGATCGGGATTGCGTTTCTGCGGCATGAGACTCGATCCGGTCGAGGCCGCGTCGCCGAGGCGCGCGTAGCCGAACGCCGGTGTCGTCCAGAGCACGAATTCTTCCGATGCGCGTGAGGCCGCCGCGACCGCGCGCGCGCAGGCGTGCAAAAGGTCGAGCGCGACATCGCGATCGCCGACGGTGTCGAGCGCGTTGCGCGAGGGTTCGGCAAAGCCGAGTTCGGCGGCAGCCGCCGTGCGATCGAGCGGCAGCGACGAACCCGCGAGGGCGGCCGAGCCGAGCGGACAGGCTGCCGACGCGGCGGCCTGCACGGCCGCAAAGCGCTGTGCTGCGCGCAGAAACGGCTGGGCCGCCGCATCGAGCCAAAACGCCAGCAGCACCGGCTGTGCGGGCTGCCAGTGCGTGGTCGCCGCGATGACGGTGCCGGTTTCCAGCGCGGCGCGCGCCCGCGCGTTCAGGGTGCTTGCGATCTGCACGCAGCGCGCGCGGCCGCGGCCGGCGCGGTCGCGCGCGTAGAGCGCGAGGGTCGTCGCAACCTGATCGTTTCGGCTGCGTCCGGCGTGAAGCTGTTCGCCGGCTTCGCCGGCGAGTTCGCGCACGCGCGCGTCGATTGCACCATGCACGTCTTCGAACGCGCCGGCGCGTGCGAATGCCGCGAACGCGCCGGTCTCGATTTCCGTCGCGACCGTTGCGAGCGCGCTGCGCAGCGCCTCCGCCGCGGCGGCGCTCAGCAGCCCCGCACCTTCGAGCGCACGAACGTGACCGCGCGAACACACGACGTCGAACGACGCGAGGAACAAATCGTCATTGAGCGAGGAACCGAACGCGAGCAGTACCGGATCGGGCGCTTCGGCGAAGCGTCCGCCCCACTGCAGGCCGGCCGCTTCGACGTCGTCGTCGATCACGGCGCGCTCAGGTGAGCGCCGGGGTCGAGCGTTCGGCCGCGTCCGCAGCCTTCGCCGCTCCGGCGGCGACCGGCAAGCCCCAGATTTGGATGAAGCCACCCGCCGCGTCGTGACGGAATGTGTCGCCTTGGCCGTATGTCGCGAGCGATTCATCGTAGAGTGCGAACGGTGAACGGGAACCGGTGACGGTCGCGACGCCGCGCCGCAAGCGCAGACGCACCTCGCCCGTCATGCGCTGGGCGACGAACGCGTTGAACGCGTCGAGCCCGTGACGCAGCGGCGCCGACCACTGTCCGTCGTAGATCAACTCGCCGTATTTTTGGTCGAGCCCGGCTTTGATGCGCAGTTCGTCGCGGGTGAGCACGAGGCGTTCGAGCGCGATGTGCGCCTCGATGAGCGCGACGCTGCCCGGACATTCGTAGACTTCGCGCGATTTGAGCCCGACGACCCGGTCCTCGATCATGTCGATGCGGCCGACGCCGTTCGCGCCCGCCAGCTTGTTGAGTTCGGCGATGAAGGTGGCGCCCGTAAGCCCGTCCATCGACGGGACGCCGCGTTCGAACGTGATGATCACCTCGCTGCCGGCCGCCGGCGCGTTCTCGGGCGAGACGGTCCAGGCGTAGGCGTCTTCCGGTGGCGCGTTCCATGGGTTCTCGAGCACGCCCGCTTCGATCGAGCGGCCCCAGAGGTTCGCATCCACCGAGTACGGCTTCGCGACGGTGTGCGAGACGGGAACGCCGTGCGCTTGTGCGTAGGCGAGCGCGTCGGGACGCGAGAGCGGTTTCTCGCGCAGCGGTGCAAGCGCGGTCAGGTGCGGCGCTTGCGCGCGCACGCCGACCTCGATGCGCACCTGATCGTTGCCCTTGCCGGTGCAGCCGTGCGCGACGGCGTTGTAGCCGTGCGCGTTCGCCGTTTCCAC
>Ga0116230_10005329_pt1 | contig 12627 bp, 8 predicted proteins | sample S1TSphfallax_3_FD_88678 | JGI IMG/M metagenome (GOLD analysis project Ga0116230, IMG submission 88678) | Host-associated microbial communities from peat moss isolated from Minnesota, USA - S1T2_Fd - Sphagnum fallax MG | ecosystem: Host-associated > Plants > Peat moss > Unclassified | place: USA...
CGAGACCGCAGATGACGAGCACGATCGCCAGCTCCGCCCGGGCCCGATCGTTCGCCACCCGCAGCGCCGCGTCGCGCGACATGCCGATCACGCCGACCAGGCCCGACCCCGGATCGGGGGCCGTTTCGCCGGCGATGCCGGTGAGGGCGATGTTGGTGAGGGGGATGCTGGTGAGCCGGGCGTAGCCGAACAGGCGAACCCGGCCATCCGGGCCAGGCACTTCGACAACACCGGCGCGCGCGCTGCCGCTGCCGGATTTGATAGCGGTATCAACAGCCGCGCGAACGGCCGCGACCAGCGGATGAGTCAGCGGATCGTCAAGCAGCGCGCGGTCGGTCCTTCCGTCATGACCGGGCCGGCTGATGTCGCCTGTATCGGCATCGGAGGCAAAGACGGTTCCGCTCTGCAGGTCGATGAGGAGCGGGACGATGTCGGATCCCTCTGGCTTGGCCACCCCTGGCTCAGACCCCGCTGGCGCAGACCCCCCTGGCGCAGACCCCTTTGTCTCGGATCGGGTGGCGTGCGGCGGGCCGGCGAGGCGGCGAGCCGCCGCCGCGAACGTCCCGACATCAAGACTGATCGCCAGCACGCCCCGCTTCTCGACCGCCGTGCTCTCCGCGTGCGCCGCCTTGAAGTCTGGTGCCCCGGGGTCAGGAGGCTCCGCGGCGGCGCCATAGGCCAGCAGCGGGGTTGCCATCATCAGGACTGGCCGATCGCCGATGCCGCCATCGCCGGGCCCGCTCTGGGGTCCGAGCACGATCCGGGGGCCAAACACGATCTGGTGACCGGTGCTGGGAGCTGCCGCCATGACCTGCGTGAACCATGCGGGGCGAGCCACATGTTCACCCGGCACGCTGTCACCGGGTCCGTTTTCACCGGGTCCGTTTTCATCGGGCCCGTTTTCATCGGGCAGGATGGTGTTGGATGCGGACCGGCGGTGGCTGGCGCACGCGACGTGCCCGTCCGCCCCCACGACTGAAACCGCTTCGATCTGCGGGTGATCCTCGGCGATCTCTCCCAGCATCTCGTGGCAGTTCCCGATCTGTCCGATCCGTAGCGCCGGCATCCCGCCGAGTACCTGCAGCAGGCTGGCGGCGTCCTGCACGGCAGCGTCGGTCTGCTCGGCCGCAAGCCGCGCAAGATCGCCGATCCGCAGCCGTGCGGTTTCGATCGCTTCCCGCCTTTGCACCGCCACGCAGGCCAGCAGCGATGCGGCGGCAAGGACCACGAGCACCGAAAGCCGGGTCGGCCATCCCGCCCGCGCCCAAACCCTGAACATCACTTGCCCGCGCACCGCTCTTTCCATCATGGGGCGGAAGCTATTCGCGAGGATCGGCGGGGGTCTTCTCGGCGCTGCGGACTAAGCCGTTCGAGGGAGGCGCAGGGCTGTCCGAGGCAGGCGGGGGGGAAGAGACCGTCAGAGGGCGGCGATGCCGGCCCGCCGATGCTCGCCCGCCGGTTCTCGCTAGGGGCCGGTCCTGCGGTCCCGCGGCGGCGCGCCGTTGGTCGCCAGCGCCAGGACGGTCGCCACCGAGCGGAGCCGCCGGATCGTCGTTTCGACGCCGTCGAGCAGGGCGGGCGCGCCGTCGGTCAGCATCGGCAGGCCGGGGCCGCGGCCAGCCAGGAGCGCTTCGGCCAGCGCCTCGGTGTGCCGCAGCAGCACCTCGCTCTCGCCATCGACGCCGGCGAGATGCTGCAGCATCGTGGCCAGTGCGGCGGGTTCATCGCCGCGTTGGGCCGCGGCTTCGGACACGGTTCCCAATGGCGCGATCCCGACCGGCGCGATCCCGGTTGGCGCCATTCCTGGCGGCGCGGAGCCGGCATGGTGGACCAGCGCGATCTCCAGCCGGCGCACGGCTCCGCCGATGTCCGCCGACAGGGCAGCCAGCGTAGCCAGCGCCGGCGCCAGCGCGGCCTGCGTCCGGTTCGCCTCCATCTGGACCGCCTTTTCCTGGCCGTCCCGCAGCTGATCGGTCACTGCGTCAAGGTGGGCATCAAGGTGGGCATCAAGGTGGGCATCAAGGTGAGCGTCAAGCCGGGCGCCAAGCCGGTCTTCGGCAAGGCGGGCCTCGGTTGCGGCGTTCTGGAGGGCGCCGATCTGGACCGCCAGTTCGTTCAGCGGCACCGACAGCCCGGCAGCAATGGCTTCCAGCCGCAGGCTCACGGCCTGCACATGATCGAGCGGTGCCGCCGCATCGGCGATCCGTGCCGCAACGCCGGCCAGTGCGGCCGACTGCGTCTCGCCATGGCCGGCGATCGCGGCGAGCCGATCGATCTGCGCGGCGGCCTCGCTGCTGGCTGCGGCGCTGGCCGTCCCAATGGCCGCCGCGGCGTCGGCTCCGGCGCCGGAGAGTTGCCGTGCCGCGGCATCCATCTGCGCCGCGACCTCGGGGACAACCCGCAAGGCCGCGTCGGCCGTGTCCGCCACCTGCGCGATCGCCTGGCTGGCCGCGTCCGCGATGTGCTGGCCGGTCGTTCGGAACGCGTCGCTCTCCTGTTGCAGGGCCGTCGTCGCCTGAACGGTTTCGCGGCCGGCCGCATCCAGGGCGGCGGCGTTGGCGCACAGCGCAGCCGAGGCCTCGCTCAGCTCCTGGACCGCGCCCCTGACCGCCCCGTCGACCGCCTGCTCCGCCGCCGCGGGCAGCCGGGCCAGCGCCGCATCGACATGGACGACCGCCTCGCCGGCCCGCGCCACCACGCCCGCGCCGGCGCGGGCGATCTCGCGCCCGGCGGTGTTGAGCGCGACCGCATCGCCGCGCAGCGCGGCTGCCACGGCACCGAGTGCCGCGACCTGCCCGGCCACATCGGCCTCGGCCACGGCGTCGGCGACCCGGGCCACCACCCCGGCGCCGGCCGAAGCCACGGTCCGGGCCGCGGCGTCGAGCGCCATCGCGTCGTCGCGCAACGCGGCCGATACCGCCCCCAGCGACAGGATCTGTCCTGCGGCGTCCGCCACCATGGCGCCGAACGTCTGCATCACGCTGTCCGCGACCGCGCCAAGCCGCGCCGCCGCGGCATCCTGTGCGGCGACCGTGGGCTGGTTCAGCCCGGCAGTCAGCTGGGCATGATCGGCGATGGCGCGGCGGATCAGGTCGGCAAAATCCGGCGCCGGCTCACGCGGCACGGCGTCACCGCTGCGGGTGGCCCCGCTGAAGGCAGCCGTGTCGGGAGCGTCCGCGGGTTGGGCGGGGATTGCGAGCCGGTGGCGCAGGGTCTGCTCGATCTCGCCGATACAGCCGGCCAGACGGGTCTCGGCATCCAGCGCCATACCCGCGAGTCGCGCGCCCACGCGCATCGCGTCATGCGTGGCGGCACCGCAGAGTTCGCGGAAGGCGGCGAATTCGCCGCGCTCGTCGGCCAGCAGGCCGCGAAGCTCCAGCATCGCGGCCTGCAGTGCAGGATGCTGGAGCGCATGCGCCCGGATGTCCGACGCCCCAATGCCCGATGCCCCGATGCCTGATGTTGGGATGCCCGATGGTGGGATGCCCGAGATCGGCATGCCCGGGATCGGGCTGAGCGGGGATAACGGGGCCGCCGTGCGGGCGGCGGCTGTCGCCGTGCCGGCGAACAGGCCGAGCAGCCCGGCCAGAACACCGAGCCCCGCGGCACACATGGGCAGCCATTGCAGCAGCGCCGCCTTTTCGTGACCTCCGTACCCGCCACCGCTCCAAACCGCCGCCGGCATCGGCGGGGGAGCCAGCAACAAGCTGGCGCCAAACGCCAGCGCGGCCAGCAGTACGCAGACAAGTCCCGCGCCAAGCAGCCACCGGCGCAGCAACGACCCGCGAATCAATGACCCGTGCACCGGCGAGGGGATGGCACCGCTGGCCCGGGACGGCGCCGTAACGTGCATCCGCGGGCCTATGTCATGGGTCTGTTGGGGTCATCGGTCTGTCGGGCAGGTCCGGACACATGGGATGGTGGGTTTCATGGTTGCCGGCGAAGCATTTGGCAGACAGGCCTTAATGCCTTCTGAATGCCGGTTCGCTTGGGGGGCTGACGTCAGGGAGCGCGATGCGGTGTGGGGTTAAGTGACACCCCCCAAATTGGCGGGGCCCCGTTCCGGCTCAGCCGATCTTGGTGACCGGCGGACGTGCCGGGTTCAGGACCAGGCCCTTGTCGCCGACCTCGATCCGCGCCTCCGGATAGGCCGCGGTTGCCGCCGCCAGGGCTTCGACGAAGCGCGGCTTGAACTGGCGCAGCGCCTTGAAGCCGGTGCCGAACTGGCCATGGATCGCCGTCCAGGAGATCGGCACCGGTTTGCTGAGATTATGCAGCCGCCAGGCGAGCCAGACATACAGGTCGAGACTCATCGAGCGGTCGCGAAGCTGGCGGATCGCGGCCTCCAGCAGCGGCACCGGATGGTCGCGCAACGCGGCGTAGAAGGTCTCGTCGAGCACCACGCGGTCTTCCCACAGGCTGCCCTGGCTGACATCCTCGGCGTGGAAGCGCAGCCCCGAACGCACGATCGCGGCGCGCTCGAACCCGTCCGCCGCATTGTCTTCCCAGAAGAACTTGAGGCTGCAGGCGGAGATCCGGGCCGCCTGCTCGCGCAGCGCCTTGGCGGTCTCGCCGCCGATCGACAGGCCCATCCGCTCCATCCAGTCGCGCATCGACCGCCCCAGGGCCACTTCGCGCGAGCCGGTGCGGATCGCCTGCGTTTGCAGATAGAGCAGGATCATCCGCGCGCGTGCGCCGTACGGCACGCCGTAGAGTTTGGTGCGCCCGGCGGTGCGCAGCCGGCCCGGCTCGACCAGCAGCGTGACCCGATGGCCCTTCTTTTCCCACGGGGCGTTGTCTTCCAGACGCTTGTGCGGCAGCGCTGTGAGGCAGAACCCTGTGTAGGAGATGCCGATGCGCTGCTGTTCGTCGGCCATCACCTCCGCGGCAATGTCCACCAGCAAACGGGCTTTCGGATCGACCATCTCGCGGGCACGCGTATGCCCGTGGATCAGTATCAGTCGATGGACGCCCTGGGCGGCATCTGTCTCGTCCACATCCTCACCAGCACAATACTGATCGAACGATTGCGGCAAAAAATTCCAGTCGTCAACTGTGGGGTTAAGTGACGGAGCTATTTGAAGGCTAGTTGTTCTTAGCTAGTAGATTCGTCGCTTCTCCCCACGGGATAACCCCGAGTCCCGTCACTTCTCCCCACGCTGCGCGTCACTTCTCCCCACGGGTTGATCCGGCCGCCTGGGGACGACTCGGCGGCGGCAAAAACCAGCGCCAGACCGGCGCAAGGCCAGGGATGAAAGCAGGGCGAAGACCATGCCGCGCACCCTGCGGCGAGGCGCCTGTCACTTAACCCCACGCCTGCAGGGGACCGGCAGGGGTTCAGGCCCGAGGGATCAGGCCCGAGGGATCAGGCCTGGGGATCAGGCCTGGGGATCAGGCCTGGGTCGCCGATTGCAGCGTCTTCTTCAGCGTGCCCAGCGTCGCCGTCGCCGTCTTGGCGATCACCAGCTGGGTGAACGGGTTGTCGTCGAGCTTCTTGAGCACCGGATCGGAGGCGACCACCCCCTCCAGGCTCTCGACGATCTTCACCCCTTCGGCCAGCAGCTTCCGCCGTTCCGCGGCATCGGCGCTGCTGCTGGCCGCGGCCAGCTTGGCGGCCAGTTCGCTGTCCTGCAGCCTCTTCATGGCCGGATCGATCTGTGAGGCGAAGAACTTGTCCACCTCGGCGCCGAAGCCGTGGTCGCGATAGACGGAGGTGACTTCGGCGCGCAGCTTGTCGACCTCGCGCGCGGCGATCTTGAGATAGGCGCCCCACGCCATGTTCGCCTTGTCGGCGATCGCCTTGACATTGGATCCGCCCGCACTGGGGGGGCCGCCCGCATCGGGCGCGGCGGCAGCTTCCGGCGCCGATGCGGTCTTCAGCGCGTCGTCCAGCGTCTCGATCAGATCGGCGGCGATGTCCGCCTGGCCCTCGTGCAGAGCGGTTCTGGCGGCGGCGGCGATCGGGACGAGGTTTTCCTTCAGGCCCGGCTTGACCGCGAGCACCGCGGCGATCTGCTTGAGCAGCCCCGCGAGGGTGCCGCTCAGCTCCTTGATGCGGGCCGCCGTTTCCGCCGCCGCTCCTGTGGCAGAGGGGCCGGTGGCAGTAGGGCCGGTGGCAGTAGGGCCGGCGGTGGGGGGGGCCGCCGCGTCGTCGTCCGGCTCGTTTTCGAGCGCGGTGTTGGTGACGATGTTGATCCGGCCGTAGCCGGCTTTCATCATCCGCTTCTGGATCGGCGTCCACATCGCCCCGGGCGCTTCCTTGTGCACCGTGAAGGTGACCAGGTTGGCGTGTGGGTCGATCGAGGCGCGGCCGTAGCGGATCGAGCCGGTGTCCAGCTCGACGTCCAGTTCTTCCGCCGTGTCCTCCATATCGCCGGCCAGCGCCTTGCCGCGGCCGCGCTTGGCCAGCATGACGAGCCCGTGCCGCTTGTCCCGGGTCATGCCGAGCGCGCAGGGAACCGGCGTGCCGCCCTCGGCGACGGCGAGGGCGGCCTTCAGATCGGTCTTTGACATGAAATCATCCGGATCGACTTCCGCGGCCGGCTTCTTCTTGTCGTCCTTGGCTGCCTTGGCGGCCATCTCGTTCACCCTGCTGTTGCCGATACAAGATGTTACACTAACACGGGATCGGCGGTTCCTTGCAGCGCCATGCCGCGCGGCGACCCGATCCGGCGACTCACAAATTGCGTTATGGCAAATCGCGTGATGGCGGATCGTGTCGGGGCTGGCGCTGCAGGGCGATCAGATGGGTGAGGTAGCGCACCGCGCTGCGCGCATGCAGGCGCGTCTGCCAGGGCCATTCCGCCTGTTCGGCCAGCAGCGCGAGGCCCGGTATGGCGTGCGGGTTCACGGCGCCGGAGTTCATGCCCGGCTCGGTCAGGATGGGCGCGAGCAGCGCATGCAGGAACGCCTCGCCCGCGCCGCCATGCGCGGCGCGCTGCGAATGGCCGCCGAGCCAGGCTTCCAGCGGCGTGGCGCGGGTCGACCAGTCGTATGGGGTGGCGAGCAGGATGCGCCCGCCCGGGGCGACGGCAGCGGCCATGCCCTCGAGCAGGCGGCGCGGATCGGTCACGCAGTCGAGCAGGTTGAGCGCGACGCACAGCCCGGCCACGCCGGGCGCGAACGGCAGCGCGAGCGCGTCGGCCGCCCAGAAATCGACGCGCGGCGCGGCCTCGAAGGCCACGGGGAAGCTGCGGCGATCGTAGACGAGGCCGATCCGGCGGCGCGGGTAGGAGACCTGCCCGCCGGCCGCGCGGCCGGCGAGGCGGAGCAGGCCGAGATGGATGTCGATGCCGAGCACCAGAGAACCGGGATGGGCGGCGGCGAGATCGAGGCTGGTGCGCCCCGCCGCGCAGCCCAGATCGAGAATGTGCCGTGGCAGGTCCGCATCCGTCCCGGGCGCGCCGCCCAGTTCCAGCAGCCGCGCCAGACATCGCCGCGCCGCGCCGGGACGCGGGGACAGCTCGTCGGGAGGCAAAATCTCCTCGGGGTCGAGGTCGCCATAGCCGTCCCAGCCATAGGTGGACTGGACCTGGCGCATCATGTCGAACCAGCTGTCCGGCCCGATCGCGTCGCCGAGCAGGCTCTCCGAGGCCGGGTCCAGCTCCTCGCGCACCAGCAGTTCGACCCCGCGCTCGGAGAGCAGACGGCGCAGTTCGGGCACGATGACGGGAATGCCGTCCAGCACCGGGTATTCGTGCCGGCATTGCGGGCAGTGCAGCGTGCCGGCGCGGATGTCGGCGTCGGTCCGTTCCGCCACCGCCGCGATCACCAGGCGCGCGGCGGGACGGCCGGCGCGCGCGCAGACCGGGCATACCGGCGCGAACGCCTCGAAATGGCTCAGCCGCATCGATGAATCAGGGTCGGAAGGCCAGGGGCGCTGCCCCTGGACCCCGCCAAGTCCGTTGCGCGCGTTTCGCGCGACGGCGGAGTCCTTGGAACCAGGACTGAAGATCTTCTGGTAACTGAGGTCCAGGGGCTCGGCCCCTGGCGGGGTTTGGGGCGGAGCCCCAATCTATACCTGGCATATCATGAACGAAACCAATGCCGCGGATCAGCCGCCGATCATCACGGTCGGGCAGCCCGGCGGCATGATCTCGCCGGTCGGCGAGGGGATCGGCGCCACGCAGGAGGCATGCATCGTCTGGTCGCCGACCCGGGCCGCCGGCTGGCCGCAGATCATCACCGTCGCGGACGCCATCATGATCACGCCGGGGCCGGCGGGAATGCAGCCGGGCAGGATGCAGGGCATGGTCATGTCGCCCATCCGCGCCGCCGGCTGCCCGCCTATCATCACCGTCACCCCGCCGGGCGGGATGATCGGCAGCGGCAGCGCCGGATGCGGCACCGGCGTGGGGACCAAGGCGGGCGGATGGATCGGCGCATGGCAATGCGGCGCCATCTGCAGAACGTTGTCGCCGACGCGGGCGGCAGGCGGCATGGCGGGTCTCCTTCATCGGAACAATACCGCGCCGCCCGCGCCGACGGCAATCGGCGGCCACGCAAGACATTGTTCCGAGGCATGACGAATCTGTTTCCCGCTTCGACCGGTTGCCCGCTGGTCGGCGGGTCGCGCCGGGAATGGCCTTGGCGCATAATTCCGTCCCGGCCGCCGCCCGCGCCGGTTGGGTCGAACGGAATCACGGAATGGTATGCTTCTGCCACAACACGATGAGCCGGCTGCAGCTTGCCCTGCCGCAGCTTGCGATCTCCGCCGATCTCGACATCACCGCCGATCTCGCGTTCGCCGCGGACATCCAGGGGATCGCAAGCTGGCTGGCGATGCTGGGGCTTCCCGCGGCGCCGTGGGAGCCCGACGCGCTGTGGCTCGACCTCGAACTGCCCACCCTGTCGCTCAACGCCAGCGCCATGGCGACCATCTCCGCCTTCGCCCAGTTGCGCGCCGACATGCTCGCCCAGTTCGGCATCGATCTGCTGATCCCCGGCCAGGCCAATGCTTTCATCCGTCTGGCGGCGACGCTGAGCGCGCGGCTGTCGGCCATGCTGTCGGCGGATCTCTCGCTCGGCGTCAGCCTGGCGGCGAACGCCGCGATGTGGATCAGGCTCTCCGCCACGCTGACCGCCGTCGCCCAGGTGGAGGCCGCGCTGGCTCTCGGCCTGTTTCCCAGTCCGCCGCCGCCGGGCCCCCCGCTCGCGCTGTGGCGGCCGTTCCTGGTGCAGTTGCGCGCCCTGCTGCCGCTGATCGCCATCTCGATCCAGCTCGGCATCGACCTCACGGCGGACATTTCGGTTCAGCTCGCGGCGATGCTGCGGGTCATGCTGCGCATCCAGTTGCCGGCCCTGCCGACCGCCTCGCTGTCGCTGATGGCCAACCTCACCGCCGCGTTCTCCGCCGTCGCCCAGTTGCGCCTCGCGCTGGGCATCGATCCGCTGGAGGTCGGCCTGCCCGCCGTGCAGGCGATGGTCGCCGCGCGGCTCAACGCCACCGCGCGGCTGGTGGTGTCCTCGCTCGGGATCAGCCTGTCCGAGTTGCTTGCCTTGCTGGTGCGGCTGCCGCGGCCGGAATTCTGCGCCACGCTGATGGCGCCGCCCGCAGTGGTCCATGCCGCGGCCTCGATCACCGCGCGGGGCAACGCCGCGGCGCTCGCCTCGATCAACTGGCAGGTGCCGCCATTGACCGCGCTGCCGGTGCTGAGCATCGGCCTGCCGGTGGTGGCGCTCACCGCCCAGCTCAAGGCCGCGCTTGGGATATCCGCCTCGGTGACGCCATGCGGCGCGACCTGCGACGCGGCCACGCTGCTGCGTGCCAGCCTCGCCGCCTGAAGAAAGGTCGGGGCGCGGTTCTGTTGAAGACCGCGAACCCGCTCGGGCCGGGACGCCCCGCCCCCCCGAGCTGCTCGCAGGGAACCCTGCGGGCTAACTCCCGCCCAGATTGAGCACGCTCCATTTGCCGGTGCCGGCGGGCGTGAGCAGATTGCCGTCATCGGTTTCGACGGCGTACTGCACGACCGCCTTGCGGCAGACGAACTTGAATTTCTCCGTGACCACCTCGTCCTCGTCCCAGTTGAACTCGGTGATCAGCAGGTCGGTGAAGTCGATGCGCAAATAGGTGCGCAGCTCGTTGTCGCCGGTCGCCTTGCGCTTCAGCAGCGTCGCGTTCTTGAACGTCACCGAGGTGAGGCAGCCCTTGAGCAGCGTCAGCGAGGTGGCGTCCAGCTCCTTGGTGACGGAGATCGCTTCCAGATCCGCCGGATAGGTCTTGATCCGCATGGCGGCCCGGCCATTGGCCATGAAACGCTGGAACTCCGCTGAATTCTTCGGCGCGTTGAGCTGGAGGCCTGCCAGTTCCGGACTGCGATCCTTGAGCTTCTTCTCGATTTCCTGCATCGCCAGCTTGGACTGTTCGTTTTGCGCCGCCGCCGCGCCCTTGGCTGCGCCATCGCCGGACAGCGCCACCTGGAAGGTGAAGTCCTTGATGGCGAAATAGTTCGGACGGGTGCCGCCGCGGTTGCTCGGAATGCTCGACATGAATCCGGATGCCAGGGTGTCGCCTTTGGCGATGACCGCCTTGCACTCGGAATCGACCGGCACCGGCCCCTGCATCATCTTCATCAGTATGTCGCGGCTGTCCTCAGCCATTTCGGCTTACTCCTGTCCTGCGGTCCGCGCATGTCATGCGGCCCTTGAAATCAAACCGCTCCGGCTCATGCGGGGGCCTTGCGCAGCTCCATGTCGTAGTTCCAGGTGACCGCGGCCAGCGTCTGCAGTTCGGGCACCTTCGAACCCTGCTTGAACACCACCACGCGGTATTGCGCGGTGATCTCGCGGAACACGAACTTGAAGGTCTCCTTGATCACCTCCTCGTTCTGCCACTCGACATGCGTCACCAGCAGGTCCTTGAAATCGAGCCGCAGGAAGCCGCGCAGCATGTCCGCGCCGATCAGCTTGCGCTTGACCAGCGAGGCCGAGGCGATGCTGTCGGAGTTGCAGCATTTCTCGAACAGCACCGGGGACGCCTTGTCGTAGAGCCGGGTGATCGAGAACTCGTCCATCTGCAGCCGATACGGCGGCATCGATGCGATCTCATCGGGCGTGGCGCTCTTCCAGCGGGCGAATTTGGAGGTCGGCGGCCCCGAACTGTTGGCGGCCCGCGCGGCCGCCTTCATCGCGATCTCCTCGGCGAAGCTCATCCGCGACGCCGCTTTGACCGCACCTCCGGCGCCCACCGGGACGGGGGCGAGGTGGGCCGGGGCGGTGGCGGACGCGGCGGTGTTGACCGCCTCGCTGGCCGGATCCTTGTCGTCGAGGTTCATCCCGAACGAGAACTCAGTGACCTCGAAGAACTCGCCATTGTAGTAGTCCGAAACGAAATCGTCGAGGTCCGTGTCCACCTCGGTCTGGCACTCCGCATAAAGCGGCGTGCCGCTGGTGAGCATCAGCCGCATCAGGACGTCGTTGCCTTTGTCATTCATGCCATGCTCCTGTCGGCGTTGCGGACGCAGCCCTGTTCATTGCGACTTCGGAGAGAGGAAATGCCATGTTCGGCGGCACTCATTGGGCCGGCAGGCGCGAGACCAGCCGCAGCGCCACCGTCAGGCCTTCCAGCTGATAATGCGGCCGCAGGTAGAATTTCGCATCGTACTGGCCGGGCTGGTCCGGCTTCTCCTCCAGCGTGACGCCGGCGTCCTCGAGCGGATGGGCGGCCTTCCATTCCGGACTGGAGGTGTGCGGCGAATAGTCGATATAGTTGCGCAACCACTGGCTGAGCCAGTCCTGCAGCTGTGCGCGCGACATCGAGCCGCCGACCTTGTCGCGCACCAGGCATTTCAGGTAGTGCGCGAAGCGGCAGCAGGCGAACAGATAGGGGAGCCGGGCCGATATCACCGCGTTCGCGGTGGCGGCCGAATCTTCGTAGATGACGGGTATTTGCAGCGAGTTCGCCGAAATGAAGGCGGCGAAATCACAGTTCTTGCGATGCATGAGCGGGATCAGGCCGAGCCGCGCGAGTTCGGATTCGCGCCGCTCGTTGAGCGCGATCTCGGTGCAGCAGCGCGTGTCGGTCTGCCCGTCGGCGGTGGCGAAGCGCAGCACCGGCAGATCGTCGACGATGCCGCCGGTCTCGATGCCGTGGATGCGCGTGCACCAGCCGTATTGCGAAAACGAGCGCGCGAGGTTGGCGGCGATGGCGAACGCCGCGTTGGTCCAGGCATAGGCCGCGGTGTCGGGCCTCTCGACGTCTTCCTCGAAGGCGAAATCGTCGATCGGATCGGTGGCGATGCCATACGGCAGGCGGGTCAGCATGCGCGGCATGCACAGGCCGAGATAGCGCGAATCCTCCATCTCCCGCAGCGAGCGCCACGCGGCGTACTCGGGCGTCTGGAAGATGCGCGTGAGATCGCGCGGGTTGGCAAGTTCCGCCCAGCTCTCCATCTGCATCAGCGATGGCGCGGCGCCGGCGATGAATGGCACATGCGCGGCCGCGGCGACCGCGGACATGTCGGCGAGGAGCTGCACGCTTTGCGCCTGATGATCGAAATAATAGTCGCCGATCAGCACGCCGAACGGCTCGCCGCCGAGCTGGCCGTACTCTTCCTCGTAGATCTTCCTGAAGATCGGGCTTTGATCCCAGGCCGTGCCACGGAACTTGCGCAGGGTGCGGCCGAGTTC
>Ga0116230_10005330_pt1 | contig 12626 bp, 12 predicted proteins | sample S1TSphfallax_3_FD_88678 | JGI IMG/M metagenome (GOLD analysis project Ga0116230, IMG submission 88678) | Host-associated microbial communities from peat moss isolated from Minnesota, USA - S1T2_Fd - Sphagnum fallax MG | ecosystem: Host-associated > Plants > Peat moss > Unclassified | place...
AGGGTATCATAGGTGAAAAGTTTACAATGCGATGAGGTTTTCAACGACCTTTGAGGGTATCATGATGTTTTTAAGCAAAGATAGCCATATTTTACCCTTGAAATTTAAGCTTACAGTTGGTTGGCCTTGATTTTTTTGGAGAATTTTGGTGATTTTTTGCCACAAAAAAATAAAAATAAAAAAATAAAAAAATTGCATGCAATGATCAATTATCATTTAAAAAATTAAATTGTATTTCAAGGTAATCATAATATCAGGCCAAAATTTTCATAAACTGCCATTTTTCACTGCCCAACTTACTTGACTATATCTGGAAATATAAGGGCAATGTCAACATATGTCTCTTGAATAATTATTAATTTTTGTTTAAAAATAAATAAAAATCTCCACAAATATGTTCAAAGGATTCTTTCATTTCCTTCACAAAATTTTGGCTATTTAAAAAAAAAAGAGAATTTTTGGGGAAATTTTCAACATTTGTCAAAAATAAAATAAATAATATAATTAGTGTAGAAGCTACCAATGTACAGTAGGGTATATGAATACATTAAACCTAATGGTACGTAGGCTACTACTACCTATTGGAAAATATGATGTATGTTGGTAAAAAGCTGCCGCCGAAGAGCTGCCCCATTTGTCTAAAGAAAAGCCACAAACAAAGCAATATCCATGGTGACTCCCTCCCCCCCCATGCACACAGCGAAAAAAGATTCTTCTTCTCTTGTCGTGTTTCTTGGCCTAGAAACACATACATACACACTCTCTCTCACACACACACACAAAGACAGATGTTTTTGTCCCCTTCTTTCTTGCTTTCTTGCAGGACCTTACCTGGCAATCAAGAACAATAGTCTACAGTCAAGCACTACCAGGAGGACACAAATCTGAATGCCAAAAACAAAGAGAGCATTATTAGCTAGGTACTAGTAGTACTCGCTAGCTACCCAAGCACCTGGTTGTTGTTGTTGTAGAGAGTTTGGGATCCTTGTATCGTGTGAAGAAAAAGCGAAGTGCAGAAAGAGGTTCTTGTGGGTTTTTGGGAGAATGCTTCATACCTGAAGATCGCAAGCAGTAACCGGTACAAGACAAGAAGAAGAAGAAGAAGAAGAAGAAGAGAAGAGTGCTCTGTTTCGTGCTCTGTTTCGGCTTTTGCAGGTTCTCTCTCCTTTTGTCTCCTTATTATGGAAACCATGTTGGCTTTTTTTTCTGTCTCTTTTTTTGGGTTTTTCAGAATCAGTAAACTTTGTTGGGACATAAATGGGTCTCTTTTTGTTTCGGATTTGAAGCTCTTTGCAAGAATAGAAGAAGAAGAAAGGTTCAAAAGAGATCAGATCACATTTTGGATCTTTCACACCCCCGACATGTATGTTTGCATTTATTTTTCTTCTGTTGGGTGCTTTGCAAACGGTTTGCAGTCTTGTCAGGGCGTTATGAGTCTCTGAAGAAGAGACGAGGTTTCTATTTTGTCAATAAATAAATAATAATAATTAAAAAAATTCAAACATGATGTGCAAAGAGGCCACATCTTTTCCTCCCTCCTCAAAAGAAGTGTCCAGGAGTGAAAATGGTACTTGTATTGTTAGTTTTGTGTAGTTTCGACATAAGCACAAGAAAGTGAATTCAAAACCTCTTTAAGAAATGATATCTGTATTGCTAGTTTTGTGCAGTTTTTAACATAAACACAAGAAAGTGAATTCAAAACCTCTTTAAGAAATGATACCTGTATTGCTAGTTTTGTGCAGTTTTCAGCATAAACACCAGAAAGTAGATTGAAATTTTCTTTAAGAAATGGTATCTGTAATGCTAGTTTTGTGCAGTTTTCGACATGAACACAAGAAAATAGATTCAAAATCTCTTCAAGTTTCATCATGGAGTCATTAGGTCTTCTATCAAGCAAGCAACTCTTTCTACTTATATCTGCCCCCTCATCAACAACTCCTACAGTGTGTCAGTGAGGCATTTGTGGCAGCAATGCTTGTAGGTATGAAACTAAATCCCCAATCCATTGGCTTGTGTGGATGTTGTGTTACAGAATCTTGTGCAAGAGACAACAATGACGCAACAATCAAGCATAGGAACAAAGAAGACGAAACCGCCTCGAGAGAAGAGGCCAGCATCCCTTGCAGACTTTGTGATACAATTCCGATGGATTGTGGCTGTGCCTATTCTTCTTCCCATTTCATTCTTGTTTTACCAGTGGATGCACTGGCGTGCTGCCATCAGAGCTTACCTCTATGGACCTCCATCTGAGAAGAAGCACTCAGCAGAGGTTCAAAAAGTTCAAGCAAGTATTCGCAAGCGCAACCCTACAGTTGATGGACTCATTTGCACAGCTCGGGCACCATGGCTTGGAGTCGCTCTCCGCAATTCTGAGCACAAACGGTCGACAAGATATGAGGTGGAGCTTGGTGGCTTATCCTCAATTGTGTGGATTGACACAAACAGGAAGCTGATGAAATGTGAGCCGATGGTTGTTATGTCAGAACTGAGCAATGCCACTCTGCCTCTTGGATTGGCTCCTGAAGTTCTTCCTGAGCTCGATGATCTTACTGTAGGTGGTGTCATCAATGGCTATGGTATTGAAGGCAGTAGCCATATATATGGCCTCTTTGCTGAGACCTGCACAGCATTTGAACTAGTTCTTGCAGATGGTACTCTTGTGCGAGCAACAGCTGATAATGAGTATTCTGATCTCTTTGATGCTGTGCCCTGGTCACATGGGTCTCTGGGACTTCTGGTTGGTGTAGAGTTTCGTCTGATTGAAATCAAGGATTACATGCGGGTCACCTATACCCCTGTCCATGGTGATCTCAAGGATGTTGCACAAGCTTTCTGTGATGCCTATTGCCCTCGTGATCTTGACCAGGACAATCCTAAGAAGGTTTGTTATCTTTGTCTAACATACCTGTACAGCAAGAAGAAAAAGATTCTGATAAGTTTGCCAGAGAAATCAGCAGATGGTCAAAGTGTCAGAAATTCACATAGGAGAGATTTGGAGATACATGAGAGATTGAGATACATGTAAGGATACTAAGAGACAATTGTGACAAACAGGTGCCAGAGTTTGTGGAAGGAATTGTGTACTCAGAGACAGAAGCAGTGATTACAACTGGACAGTATGCAAGCAAGCGGGAGGCACAACAGAAGGGTAATGTTATTAATCCACTGGGGCGGTGGTACAAGCCCTGGTTTCACATTCATGCACAGACTGCTCTCACACAAGGTTCATTTGTGGAGTATGTACCAGTCAGGCAATACTATCACCGCCACACCCGTTCTATTTACTGGGAAGGTGGCCTTATTGTGCCTATGGGCAATCATCCTCTCTTTCGTTTCTTCCTTGGCTGGCTCATGCCTCCAAAGGTAAATCTCTACATTCCACACTACCTTCCCCAAGTCTGCATTCTTATGATGTAGCTTGCTATGGGTTCAAATATTGGGAATCTGAGCTCCAATATCCAGCTGCTAACTGGACATAGGAGAGGGAAAAGTGCATAGTACAGGCGGGAAGATTGGATTCTATGGGTTTCTCTACATCAGAGAGTAGATGAACTTCCAACCGTGAGACAGTGAACTGTTTTGATGTACCAGAGTGTTGTTTTCAGGTTCTTGGCTGCTGTTGTCTTTGAGGAGAACAACACTGAATGCATGGGGAATCTGATATGTAGTAATGTGAACTCCTTTGATCCTCATCTTGTTGCTGAAAGTTGGTATGTGCTTTGGCTGTTTCTTTTGTGCAGGTTAGCATCTTAAAGTTGACCCAGAATGATGCCATCCGAAGATATTACATCCAGAGGCATGCCTGCCAGGATATGCTAGTTCCAAATCACAAACTTGCTGAAGCTTTGGAGTTTTGCCATGAGATTTTTGAGGTTTGTTCCATGTCAATCATCCCCAATCCCCTCCTTCTGGTCCATAATAGAGAGACATTAGTTGGAGATGGAGAAGGAGAAAGATTATTGCAAAACCCAGAAATTATGGATGCATGCTTTCCTCAGCATTTTCAGAAATAGGATGCCTATCCATCATGCTCCAGGAACAAATTTTGTATTACAATCAAATTGTTGATACTTGTGATTTGGAATGAAAATAATTTGTGAAGTTCTGAGTTTGCTTTCATTCATGTTGCAGACATACCCAGTGTGGTTATGCCCACACCGCCTTTTCAAGAAAGGAACTGGCACGATGCTTGATGCTGAGAAAGACTTTGACAAAGACAAGTATCCAGGTGATACTGATTATGCACAAATGTTCACAGATGTGGGCATCTGGGGAGTCCCAGGACCTGTGATCAGGCAGGAGGTCTGGGATGGTGTGCAGGCCACTCTGAGCATGGAAAAGTGGTTACGCAAGAACAACTCATACCAGTGCCTGTATGCTGTGATTGAGCAATCTGAGGAGGAATTTTGGAAAATGTTCAATCCGACGCTGTATACATCTGTCCGCAAAAAGTAATGCTTCTTTCCCACCTAATACTTTTTGGGTTCTACTTCAGTGGACATTGAGAACATCTTCTACCTTCTTTTCTATCTTTCTGCAAGCTGGACAGGTACCAATTTCAGAGGTGTATAAAAGCAATCGTTTGCAAGTGGTGGAGACTCTTCAATAAATTTCTTTCCATAATTTTCTGTTGCAGAGGAAGCCAGCTTTTCTCACTATAAATATACATATATATGTACCACTGACTCTCATGCATTCATGTCACAGGTATGGAGCAGAAGGTGCCTTCATGTCAGTGTACTACAAAGTCTCAAACACTAAGAAGGTGAAGCAGGTCTCAGGAGTTAGCAAGGATAAGAAATTGTAGGTCAAAGAAAGATTCTGGAAATTTGTACTTTGTGCTCATTATTTCTGCACATTTTTGCATGATGATCACTTACTTCTTCACTGCCTGTAGACTACTGAAACTCATTCAACCTCTTTGATGGCTCTGCAATACTTCTACATGACTGCAGGCTGCTATACATCTTACATTGAGGAATAAAGCACCTGCTCTGCCTGTGTGCCTAGAGGTTTGTCTAAATAGCTAGATAGTTTCAGGATTCATCACAGTAGATGGAAGTTTTTAGGAGATGGAAGTTTCTAGTAATAATCATGTCATTCAAGAATCTACTTCCACAAGTGCATGAATGAATGCCATTGCCAAACATTTTATGTGAAGGGAATTTTGTTTAAATGGGTTGGCAGTCAATCTTTGTTTTAATACATGACATATTGGAAGTTGAATCCATTCATATTCACACTTCATCAAAGATAAGAAAATTTCCAGTGTTTCATTTGTCATAGCAGGTACACCAGCAGAAGAAAATTGGCCTGTACAGTGTACTTGGGATCAACCTTTAAAGGTGTGGAAAATGATGGCCCAGCATCATCCCTATATCCTACCCAATTTTGGCTGAGGTGATAGGATTTACATAAAGTAGGGGGCATCTCATCATCGCACCAGCATACCATTGAACAACTCCCTGATTATATTAGAGTTTTGCTTAGAATCACCTTGTCTTCACCCTGTCTTTGGACCTCCTTTCACCCCCCTATCCCTCTTTGAGTGATGTTTGCAAAGCAAGGAAGTTTTATAAAATCTGGGTATGAAATGCTGAAACTCAGCATTTAATGCACAAGGTTCAAGGTGATCATAGGAGTTGTCCAGGTAGGAGCAGTGAAAATATATGTAGCAGCAGTGGAGGCTCTCAGGAAAAAGGAAAGAGGTGGTCAAAACAGGATGAAACTCAATTTGCCACAAGAATGGTTCATTTCTGAGCTTCGGGACCCCACTAAGGCTAATGTACATTTTTGCAGGTTTTTAAAAAATCTCACCCGGTATCAGACCAAACTAAGGGTTTTAGTGCTGTGTTTTCCTGGCTTTACACAAAACTCTATTACGAACATATTTTGTTACATTGTGATATTTTTCAAACCTCCTTAATAATTTTTAAACATGTTTCTGGTCACTAATTGGCTGGACCTCATAACTCACCCTCTTCTATTTCCCATAACCTGAAAGTTCAACCCTCATATACAATTGGTTATGTTCAGTAACAAGCTTGGGCACACTAATTATTATGCATACTCTTGATGCTCACTCACCTAAACTAGTAGCATGCACACTCACCTCTCGCCTTGACCATAGAGGAGAATGAAAATGTCTGGCAACTGGCTTGAGCACATTGAGTACCATGATTAGTTTTGATGCTCACACACCTCAACTACTTGTTAGTACCATGCACACTCTCACCTCAACTATTCACAGTAATCTGCACTTTCACAAGTCACCTAGTCCAGAGACAAATTCTGCATGTTCTATGAATAGGGGAGAAACAATTGCAACCCTATTGGTTCAATGTAATAAACACTTGTAGACGCCCAAATAGGGGAACATGGATCATGCAAATTGAACACCTCATTGGAAGGAGGTCCAACATTTTCATACTTTTCATCAAAGATTAGAAGTGTTTCCCCAGTGTTGGGTTAGCAACAGATCTACAATATTCATTTTCACCTCATTGAATGTCTAGCTGCAGAAAATCAGCAATCAAAATGAATTATCAGAATTATTATCCAAAGTAATTTACTCAGTAGTTGCATCTCTGAATTCAGACTGCAACACACTTCTAGTAAAACCTTTTGACAGAACACACTCACTTCCCCCAACACAAGTCAGTTCTTGATAACTCGCACTATACAATCAGCGCACTATTTGCTTGAGCACCATTTGGAAACTAACTGTGAAGAATGTTTCTGATACCTTTGAAATAACCAGGATTGCATGAAAGCTTGCAATTAAAACGAGGGACTTGATAAAACTTGTGAGCAAAATGGTCATAAGGGCAGGCCACACATGAGTGCACAAAGTTTGGTCTTGTGCTGTCCTCATCAGCTAAACCAGTGAAGTGCCAAAAAAAAACACACTACCCAGCCAAAAAAATTGAGCAGCTCATACTGTGCCAAATAATGTACAATACCCTCAGTAGTTTCTGGAGGTTTCCTGAACTTCCATTAAAAAAAAGCCATCCTAAATTCCATCTGCTTCATTTGATGCCTATGAACTACTAGTTGTTCTTCAAGCAACTATTACTCCATTTAGACATGGCTGTGACTCTGGACTTGACTTTACTTGCAGGCCTTCAAGAGACCCAACTTTCCTCTTTGAACATATTGGTGAAGGACCTAAGGTCTCACCTGACCCAGAGCAAGGAGCTTTAGTTGGAGGTCTTATGTAGCTCCGCAACCGCTTCACATCAGAGATTTTCACTGGCTTGATAAGGAACTCTTCAGCACCCTCCTTGAGACAGCTGTTATAAGCAAAAACCATAAGACTATGAGGATACAGCTGGTTTTAATTCCACTTGTTAAAGGTGCCTTTAAACAGCAAAGGCACAAACTTAAAAAATTGAAAATCCTCACAAAAGATTAACCTTGTGTAAGTGAAGCTGGACTTCGATTTTACCTCCTAGACATTCTTCCTTAGAATCAAGGAAGTTGATACATGTTTTAGTGTGGGAAATGTGACTGGGTTGCACAGTTTGAACTTTTAGGTTTGCAATGAACAAAAGCTTCTGAACTTCAAACCAAGATCACCTCTCTATGCGATTGGGACTATTCTCCGAGGACATTACAACAACAGGAATCTCCCGTAAGGCAGTTGAGTCCTGCAATAATTTCAAAATCAAAATACAATCTATATAATCAGATACCAATGTTGAATCATACAGAATTTAGATGCAAATGTAACTCCGTCATAGTTCACAAATCATCTCTAGTGGCATTGATCATTAGGGATTTCCTTGCAAGCATACTATTGTTTACCAGCAATCAGTGCTAGCGGTCTTTCCTGATACCTAATAGCAATCACCAACTTCAATTGCTGCATCACCTCACGGTGTATGTCAAGATGCTTGTTGATATTGAGCACTATCCACAACATGAATCAAATTGTGCATGTTAAAGTGAATAAGGTGCATTACCTTGATGGCTTTGAGGAGATCATAGCCTGTCATTCCTGGCATACAGTAATCTGTGATAATCAGATTCACTTGAAATGCCTGCGACAAACAATGTTGATGCTTTGTCATCAGAGAACAGGTTAGGGAAACCTCCAATATATAATAAGGTTGTCACCACAAAAAAACCTCAAACAGAGCTTTGGGTAAGTGCCAATTCAGTTGTGACACCCACCAATTAAGTAACAACAATAACAGCAGGTTGCAAACTATTTGCTGCCACAACACTGTTAGAAATGAAGAACATTAGAAGCTTACATTTGGTCTGAGAGATGTTGAGCATCCATCACGAACACCCAGGAATTCCAAGGCTTTCAAAGCACTGTCCACAGCGGTGACTGCATGCCATACAAACCAGCAGCTCTGTCAGGTACCCCCATCTCTTTCGACATAAACTTCCTTCAAAAATAAAACCTCCACTGCAATTGAGCAAAGTGATTTCCCCTGATAAATCATACAAAAGCCAGACAAAAGGAAGAAATCTTCCATACCTTTGTATAATGAAGTCTTCAGGAGGCCCTCTATTAATTTCCTATCAACTATGCTATCATCAACAGCCAGAACATGGGCTTCAGGTATGCTGCTTATGGCAGCTGAAAATCTCTTTTGAGAAACTGGATCTGTACAAGAAGCAGCAGCAAGGAGACTGCCACTGTGTTGTTCTGGCCGCCGTTTGCTTCTCCTTTTCCAACAGATAGTTGTTTCCTGACCAGCAGCAAGCAAACTGGTCGCAGCCTCCAGTTTCCCATCTACCCCTTTTGACGAGACAGTGGCATCTTGACAGAATCCCTGAAGATCAGGGAGCTCCCCGAGCTTCGACTCCACTTCACTTTTGCAAGAGAGTGTGTCTTGACATACTCCTTGAAGAAGCATGGTGGAGAGTGTGGGCTTGCACTCCATGAGATCTTTCCAGGAGACAACCTCTTGGTGACCAAGCCCTTGCATGTTGGTGGTAGTGGGGAGGAGTTCACCTCCTCCTTTCAGCTCCACTTGAGCCCATGACACATGAGCAGCAGCATCTTGAAGAAGGAGCTGGTGGTCCGGCTGCTCGAAAAACTCAGCTTGACACTTGTTCTTCTTCTTCTGCTTCCATGAAACAAATTCTTGACAGATGAGCAGACTGTCAGCAGCAGCAGCAGGGACAGCAGCAGTTTCTGCCAGCTCCATCTGTACTTCAATCATCACTGCAAAGCAAGCAACCACACTCTTGGAAACAAAGTAGGATGACCAAACTGTGGCCAGCCAACACAATCCCTTTGTCTTCAAGGTCTCAATACCAGAGACTGCTTGGCTTTGGCATGAGGTTTCATCAATGTCAGCTTGCTGGAGCTGCTGCAATGCAGAAGCCAATACAGATGAGATGAACTGCTATCCAGCAGTAGTCCCAGGGCAACGGATACACAGCTGGCTGCCTTCCACCAGACTCTCTCACATCCTCTTTCTCGTTGCTGACAATACCATCTGCGGCCCACAGTGCATGCGCAGAACAAGACACAGGAGGTGAAAACACTTGGTTCATTCAGTTGTGTACCCTCAGCCTGTACAACAGACTTCCTCCGCTCCTAACCTCCACCAACTCTGTGTCTCGTTCCCGGCGGAGAATGCCGTCTGTGTACCGACCAATATCCCGCTTCCGCTTGCATGTCCAGAGACTCTCCGATGTGGCTGCTTCTTGCAAGGTTTCCTATCTGCTTTGTTTATCGCTTTTCTCAGAAGCTGACGTGTTCCATTTCTTTGAAGTTGCTGATTGCATCTTGCATCCCTCTCCCTTTCCTCCACCTCCAGAACGCTGAAACACGGGAGTCATCTACCCGAGTTGCTCGCTGCAACGCTCTTTTCCGAGAGCCAAAGAGAAGAAGAAGACAATGACAATAGGCACAGCAGCACTGCTGTCTGTGAGCAGTGCTGAAGCTGCTGCTGGAGTGCGGTTCCACTGCATCCCTGGTTACAGGGCGAATCTCAGTATTATGCAGTGAGAGCAGGACCGGCGTAGAGAAGACGAGGAATAGCAGTCGCTGCTGGATGCAGTCCAATCTCCTGTTGCACAAGAAGACGAAGAAGAAGAAGAAGGCGCGGCGAATAAGCCACAGGTGGCGGCGACGGCAGCAGCCACATGCAGTAGTAGCAGTAGTAGGAAGAGAGAAAGAGAGAGAAGCTCACGAAACAAAAACCGCATGAGCAATGACGTCACTACTACTGCAGAACACACGAATCGCTCTCGCAACTTTCTCCTGCGGAAAAGGGGAAAAAAACAAAAGGAAAGAAAAACACCGTCATCTATAGGCAGTTGAGGATACAACAACAGACGACTGAGTAAGTAGCAAAGGTCCGGAAGCAGCAACCAAAAAAAAAAAACGCGCCAGAGAGAGACGAGATGTTCTGCAAGAGAGCAAATCTGCAGTCACAACAAGCTCGACAGAACAATGTCAATGCAAAGAATACAAAGAAAAATACTACTTACTTCCCAGCGGCAACGGCAGCAGCAACTCCTCCTCCTCCTCCTGGCCTCTCTTCCTCCTCCTGCTCCAACTGTGAACTATGGCCAGCAGAAATAGTAAAGCAAAGCAAGCGAGAAATGCTGCTGTCGTGAAAGAAAGAAAGAAAGACAGACAGACAGACAGACAGACAGCAGAAACAGTGCCAAAAATGAGAGGAAAAAAACCAAGAAAACCAAAAAAAAAAAAACACGAAGTGTAAGACAAAGAAGAGGCGGCCTTATAGACAAACGACCGCAGGAGATCATCAAGCGTTACAACGGAAGCGGAACACAACACCAGATCTCGTCACATTGTCGACGGGCAAACAACTACAACAACGATCAAAAACGCAACCAAGAAAACCGCACAAGAAACACAAGAGCAGAGAAGAGAAAACCTCACACACTCCTACCCTCCACCAAACCTCATTTCTGTTTTTTTACTGCAGTAAAAAAACAACTTTTCATCAACCGGTACACAGTAAGTGAAGCTTTAAACTTTAACCGTCGGTGACTTTCAAACACTGCCCCCCACACCTGATAGTAACTTCTGTTGCCACCCCCTTTTTTTTTTTCCCAAAATGGCGAAATTTGAGTGTTTTTTGGGTATTTTAGTCGCCAAATTTCTATATATAATTTAAAACAAAACAAATTCCTAAGATTCTATTATCTTATGGTCTTTGTAGTAGCGAAGCCAAAAATATTAGAAGGTTGGTGAAAAAATAAAAATTTCCTTCCAATTTTTTTTCATTGCCAAATTTGACTAAATCGCCGTACGGATGATGGCCACTTATGGCTACATCACAAAATTGAAAAACAAAAAACCCACTGTTTGTGACCTGTCCCCCCCGTCAGAGAAAATGCGGACAAGGTGGGTCGGTCAGTCAGTCAGTCATTCATTCATTCCCTTCATTCATTCATCTATTCATCCATTAGTCCATCATTATACATCCTCCCCTGCATACGGTTAACGAATGAAAAAATCGTCAGAATCAACTTTGTACATCCGTTTACCTGATCAGAATTATTACTCCCTCTGCTTTGAAGTTATTACTACGTACCCCACTCTTTGGATGAAATTTTTACTATTCCAATTCAATTACCCGTTCTTGGGGGGAGGGGAGGTCTCAGCTTCCGTTTTCTTCACTCAAAGTCAGTAATGGATCTCATCCATGTAGAAGATAAGTAGCTTGAATAATGGGCTTCATTCATTCAATTCCTTCATTCATTCAGCTTGGGGGTTTTTGACTTGTATTTTGCATGAATTTGGCCTACTCTGTCCTCCTAAAGCCAATTGGGAATTTTGTTAATGTATTTGGAGTAAGGGGTTTTTTTTTTTAAAAATTATTTATTTCAATTTTGTGATGTAGTTGAAGTGGCAAATCCTCCATAAGATGATTTAGCCATATATGGCTACATACTAGATATCAAAGTAAGAAAAAAAACAAGAATCCTTTTATATTCTTGACTACCTACTGGAACTTATGATAAAAATCTGGCGATTTAGAATTGTTTTTCTTTGAAATCTGGTGAATTTGGGCCTTTTTTTTTCATGAAAACTCCTTTGTATAGGTTGAAATCATTTTTTTTTAGGTCAAAAATTGGCAAAAAAAAAACATCACTAATTTAATTTTCGAGGGAAGAAAATATTTTTATATATATGAAAAGTACTTGTGCCCATTATCATGGGAAAAAAAAATGATAACAAACATCTCAAGAAATGAAAAATGTAAGGCACCTTCCACATACAAAAAAATAGAAATAATAAAATAATAAAAAAACTACTAGTTATAAAGACCCATAAGATGCCTCCCAAAAAATGACCCAAATTTGTCAGATTTCAAAAGAATTTTTTTTTCAAATCATCAAATTTTTATGATGACTTCTAGCAAGGTAGCCAAAAATATAGAAGGATTCTTTTTTATATATAAAAATAATTACTATGTGTAACCAAATTTGGCTAAATTATTTTCTAGATGATTGCCACTTTGATTACATCACAAAATCCTTAAAAGAAACCCTGGCTTGCAACCTTGTGCTACCACTTTCATGGCTAGGAGGAGAAGCCATAGGGAGCAAACCTTGGAAGGTTGTTTGTTTGTTTCTTTTATTTGTTTTGTGGCATTAAGATCTCCCAAACCATGATGCCC
>Ga0116230_10005331_pt1 | contig 12626 bp, 6 predicted proteins | sample S1TSphfallax_3_FD_88678 | JGI IMG/M metagenome (GOLD analysis project Ga0116230, IMG submission 88678) | Host-associated microbial communities from peat moss isolated from Minnesota, USA - S1T2_Fd - Sphagnum fallax MG | ecosystem: Host-associated > Plants > Peat moss > Unclassified | place: USA...
GAAGAAAGTAAAAGTTCAAATCAAACCTTTATTTAAGTACTTACTTACACACAGATCTTTGAAATCTCTTAGGATTAATAAGTCAGGCTGAAAACCACTTAATGTAGTTTCAACCTTCACATTAATTTTGATATGTTATGGGCAACAATCTTGGCCATGTGAAGTTACTGCAAAAAACCCAGAAAGGATGAGACTTCAATCTTGACTCTCTCTCTCAACTCTCAAATTGAAGAACTTTGGAGTATGCCTTGCCCCAGAATAAGTTCCATGTGCTTTGATCACATATTGATTTGGATTCAATTTTGGTAATGAATATGCTTTCATTGATCGATTATCCTAATAGATCTGTTTCCTGATAATGTATGTGTAGGCAACTCAAAAACTAGAAGTTCAAAACTTGTGGGTTTTGGCTCTAATAATGAACGTGCATTGTAATTCAATGTAATCTTTCCATTTGATTTTTCAAGCACATACTTGTTAACATGCCTACCTATTCATTAGTTGTATTAATTCTTATTGAGGTTTCCTAAACTTCAATTTATTTTTGTCTTGTGAAGAGTCACTTTGATTGGCCCATCACAAATAAAAGTTGTTGCAAAATTGGACATCCCCAAAATAAAATCCCTTGAAGTCACTTTTATAAGTTGTGGATTCAACTTTGGGCAAAGCTTATGGGATAAAGTTTGGTGGTGTAGGGTGCACGCTTGATCACCAAGCAAAAAGAAAGAAAGCAAAAAGATCAAAGTTTGTGTCAAGAACCTTTAGTTTTATGTTTCATCCAAAAATAAAACACAACTCTTTTGTAGTTTTAACTAGTATGAAGATGACCAGCAATTCATTGGTTTCACCCTCTTCCTTGTCCCTGAAAACAAGATCCACCAAAATCTCCCCTTTCCCCCCTCCTTGAAGGCTTTCCCAAAGGAAGGGAATTGGGCCCTCTTGGCTACCTTGTTTCATTGGTTGACAAATTTCATTTTCTTACTTGTGTTCATCTCCCATTTTTGCCTCCATTAAGGTAGATAGATTGGTGTCCAAACACTTAAACTTTCAAAGAGTTTTTAATTGTTGAACATAGCTTAGTTGCCTCTAGAGTTCCAAGAAATATCATGAACCTTCATTTGACACGTTCATTGCTATGAATCATTCAAAATGGACTAAAAATGAGGAAAAATTTGAGGTTTGAAAACAATGTTTGATTTTGCACCAATAAATATTCGGTTTAGGAGGGTTAGCATTTAGAGCTTAAAATCCTTGTTATAATTTGATTGTCTTTAGAGTTCAAATAAAGATGGTAGAGCTCAAATTGATGCATCCATATTTTTTGAATCATTAAGTTAAATAATAATAATAATAATAATAATAATAAGAGATCTAAAAGTTGGGAGAGATTATTGCATATTTTTCAAGCATTTTACTCTTTGGACATGCTCATTCTTTTTTGACTTTTGGTTGGTTGCTCAATTGCCTTTAAAGTTCAAAAAGTTAATTTAGAAAGCCCCCCCCTCCTAAATAACCCTAAACCCTAAAACCCCCCTCCAATCTGCATGTCCAACCCTCACAACTTACCAATATTGTCAAGGGTGTGGTGGTGGGTCTAAAAAAAAAAGAGCATGAAATGTGTCTGAACACACTCAATGGGTTGATCAATTTCTTCAACCATGAAACAAACAAACCAATTGGAAGCAGCCAGGTGGACTCCAAAGGCTTCTGAAACTGACAGCTGTCCTCTGTTGGTGGAGCAAAAGTGCTCCAAAAAGGGATTGGAAGGAGGCACACCTGGCAGCCAGCCAGCCCCCATGTGGCCCAAAACAAGAATTTCAATTCTCCCCAGTTAGTACACAACCAATCAAGTATCGCCACATGGATGATGGTCAATTGAGACTGGCAGCTGCCCATAAGTGCCAAGTGTGCAAAGCTGATGTTCAGTTGGGTGAGGTGTAAAGTGATGTGGGAACAGAAGAGCATCTCCACCAACAAAGCTCAATATGTGATGACCCTGCACTAGAAATCTTGGATGAGGTTCATCACTGAATCCATTGGATGACAGTCTAATGAACATCAACGTCAAATCGTATTGCTCCATCATGTTTCTGATTGGGTAGATAGTTTGATTGGTCCAAGTGGGTTGCTATTACCTGGAAATTACTAGTCTCCCACCTATTTGCAGTCCCAATTTTTGTTTTATCGGTGGAGTTGGAAAAAAAAAGTTGCTGGGGGTGAGTGAGTCTATCCGGAGAGCACGGGTATCGATCGGAATTTCTCCTTAGCAAAAGGGTGTGAATTTTCGAAAGCAAAATGCTCACTCACTCCTCCTACGGCCATTTGGGTTTTTTTTTTTTTTAATTTTTTTTTTAAAGAGGCCTCATCATTTTTCCTTGGGGGGGAGATGGAGGTATAGAATTTTGGTATATTGCATTCCTATAATGTTCCCAACATGTTCCCAATGTGTTCCTCAAGGGTGTGTCACCCAAGCACCACACTTTTTTTTTAATCCCATACGGTTTGCCGAAAGTTCTCCCCTTCTCAAAGGGAACAGATGATGTAATCTTGCACTTTGTCCATAGTGATCGTGTTCTTTTTGGTCATGGGCCAATCAAAGAGGCCGGTTACCAAAATAAAAATGTACGATATAAACTTTGTATGGTATTAGGTACTTTCTGCCTGACTACATACCCATATTGGAGGCCATCTAGCACCTTAGAAGGTTAAATAATAGCATATCAAATACATATGTACTTTTGATCTTGTAAATAACCCCCTGTCTCAGTTTTTTGAAAAAAAATAATTAATTAATAAAAAGAACCGCCGGTTATGATACTTCATAATTAAAGAATCTCTCATTCCACCTATTTTAAACACTCAAAGAACCTAAGGTTTTCTTGTGAAAATTTTGAAAAACAACATATATGGGTTTCTGGGTGCTCCTTTCATTCCTTTTTTTCGTATTATTTTCATTTAGAATGGCAATTATCATACATTGAAATCGGTTCTTTGATTTTCTGAGAAGTTATGAGAGACCAAAGAAGAACCTCCTTGATAGCTCAGGGGCTTAGGTGCCATTTTTGATACCCGTACACACACATTGTGTGCAATCTTGATCTTGTAAACTAGAGGAGTAATATGAACACAGAAAGTACTGCCTGGATTTTTTCTTTTGATGAAGTATTCAGTAGACTTCGGCCTACCAGCCTCAGGCACAGATCTCAAATCACAGAAGGGTTTGTACTTAGGCCCTTTTCCTATACTTAACTACCAAACCCATGTGTAGAAGACTTGGCTGCATGGCAAGACTGAGTGAAGAAGCTGTGTTTTACTCAGCATGTAGTCATGCATTTTGTGGACCATCTGAGGTCTGAATTGGATTTAGACACTATACTATAAATTGTTGTTATTGTGGGAGTGCTGAACCATACATGTCACAAGCAGGTCCCAAATGCAAACTCTTCTTTTGTCAGGAGAGTTGTCGGAGATGAAAGTTCAGTCTAGGAATCACCACATTGACTTCCATATACTAATTAGAAAGTGTTTAATTTGGAAACGAGCTTGTAGCCTCTACACACATGGGGTACAAGAGGTCAATGGGGGTTGTCTCCCAAAAAACCTTAAATCATGCAAACTCCACTTAATGTATTACAAGAAAATGGGTGTTCTTGGGAATTGTTTTGTAAATGCTCTTGCTATGGTTTACATTGTGAGGCTTCTTGTGTATATTTCCTTCTGTTCAATGGGTTGTCTCAACTTAATTCTCTTCATTGTATTTAGATGAAAACATTGTTGGCAACTTTACAAGCATTTCACTCTTTAATTTGTCTTTCACCATATGTGACCTCAAAGTTGGCTCATCTTTTCACGAAATCCTGTTCCAAAAGGTATGCAAACTATGAACCTAGTTTAGTTTTCAGTTCAAAGTTTTCCCCAACTCATGGATTACAAAGACTTATTCAAACCCAATATTGTGGGGGTGCAAATCCTAACCCGTCAATTGTGCACACCTTCAAATGTGTTGCCTTTCATTTTCCCCCTTTTGTTTTCATCAAAGACTTGGCACCCTATCCACCCCAAAAGTTCTTTAGTGTGGTGGGATATTGGCACACGAACTTTAGCCTTGGGCGGTAGGCATTGCCTTGTCTCATCAAATGAATGAAAGAGAAAAATTATAAGGTGTTGTTGTATTTGCTCACCCTTGCAATGACAATCTCCTTTTGAAGTTTGACACTTAACTCAACCCATCCTAGTAGCCCAAGGGAAAACACAATCTCTTATTTCTTTCTCACAAAACTCAAAAGCCATTAAGTTTCAAGACTTTGAATATTTGGTTTAGATAGTAATCACTAAACCAAAAATGGATTGCCTTTTCTAGGCAAAGTCTGACATTTTTAAAACATCCTTTAAGGAACCCACAAGTTGCAAGGGTTAGTGTTTAGGGTAAACCCTAAACCCTTAAACCCTAAAACCCTACCTTCTAATTTCTACTGACCCAGATATCACAGTTGGGAGCAGTTCATGCTTTGGGCAGTTTTCAAAGTTGCCAATTCTCAATGTTGGAACCAACCTTGAACCAATTTTATAATCATCTCAATATTGAATATATAACTCCATTATACTAGTGAAAAATCAATTTTGGACTCAATACCAAGACCATGCTAGTACTATACCTATGAGTAAAGTTTGGCGTCTTTTGCCAAAATAATTAGTTTTTGGGAAAAAAGTTTTGAAACATAATTATATAATATATTCATTTTTCATTTTTTGAAAAATTAAATTGTAATGTTAAGATGAACAAAATATTACAATTATTGAAACAATTCAAAATGCATTCATTTTTGAATTTTTTTACAATCATTTCTTTATGGACCATGGGTATTAAGTTTTAAAATGTAATTTTCATCACAAACTTCTCACCCCATAATTTGGTAATGGAAATTCTATGAATTGTCTTTTTTTCATGGGTTTGTGTTTTTTGCATGCAAATATCATGTATTTAAAACACATATGAAGCACTTATAAATAGGATGAATAAATTCATGTGAATGGAAAATTCACATGAAAAAAAATCATCCTACTTATTTATAGGTGTTTTATATATGTTTTAAACATACAACATCTATGTGCAAAAAGTATGAACCCATGAAAAAATGAATTTCACATGATTTCTACTACCAATTCATGGATGAGAAGTTTGTAATCTTTGTCACACACCATTACACAACAACACTCTCATTGAATATGACCAAAAGATTTGCAAAAATCTACCATTCATCACCTAGGTGCTTGAAGTTATAATGAAACTTTTGTTTCTAAAGTCTTTGCATAATGTTCATGAAGAGGTACCAAGCATAAAAGTTTTCAACTAGTAAACTTTTTGCAATTGAAATCACAACTAGCAAGCAACAAAAGATGATTGATTCTATGTTTAATTGAATGAACAAGGAAAACTAACTATTTATTGTAGCTCAAAAGGTGCATGCCCTTTCAAAGATCCAAATGCATGTTCAACAAGAGGAAACAATTACCAAATCTTTGAAATGGCTTGTTGGAAGGCCACAAAATTAAATGGAAGCAACATCCCTTTTGAAAAAAAAAATGAAAAAATAGAACAATGAAGATGGGGACAATTCCATATCAACAAAATGGAGGAAAATGAATGCTTACACAAATTGGTTTGCATCACACCTTTGGCCTTCAATCGTTGCAACTATGAAAAAGCAAGGTGATCTCACAAGTGTTCTTTCACCTAAAAACCTTTCACAAAAAGCCAAGAAAAGTTAATGCTCCATATGAGAAGTTATTTAAAGGGTCATTTTAGGAGTGGATCATCTAAGAGGGGAAATAAAACCACATTTGAAAGGTGTTATACAGAAAGGGACAATATTTTTAAATGTTGCAAAGTACATTCTTCAATTTTCGAAACAAGATTACATTGAAAGATGAATTTACTACCATCTTGAAACACATGAGTGTTGTTAAACAAAGTCCTTTTGCACTTATTGTACAACCAATCATTCAAAGGAATTTGAATGTAAAACAAATGAACTCTGAAAGGATTTTACAAAAGGAGGAGCATTCAAAATGGATGTGAAATTTCATGAAGAACCGTTTGAAATGGTTTTATCATGCAATTGTTACCCCAAATTGTTGTGTTGTGAAACAATTTGATCAACATGAAGGGTTTATGTGAATTAGGGTTTAGAGAGAGCTTTCACCTTTCTACACAAATGATGATGATTTTAAAAGGATGTTGACACCTTTCTAGAGTTATGTTTCTATTTTTGAGGACATTAACATCTTGAAGTTCTCTTTTGTGTGAGGCTTGAATTGTGTAGGTGAATGTGATGGAAAGGAGAGTAGCATGTACCTTATTAGTGATTGATGAAGTTTAACTCTTGTTAGTGGTTGGCAACATGGTGATTACAAGAGGACAATGTTATCTACAAATGTTGTTGGTGTGGTGTGAAATGCAAAAGTTCAATAATAAAAAGATTATCAATTGGTTTGGGTGGCAAGTTCTTCATTTACAAATTTAATAAATGATTGTGTGCACTATGAAGTGGTGCATCATGTAAAAGATCTAAAGATGTTTTGTTTTCCACTATGCAAAAAAATTGTAAATTTGAAACACTCATATACAATAATAAAATGGATGTGGCAAAAAATGACGACAACCAAAGGCATTTTTCATGATTCTATAAGGTTGGGAATTAGGTGCATTTGTGCAAAAATTGTGAAAATTTAAGTATGAATATTTAAGGAAAGGACCAACATAAGCAAAGAGAATTTAGAATGTCAATTATGTTTGGGAAAAGGACTTCAAAAAAGGGACATAAAAATGTGTTTCTTATTGTTGGGTGATATTTGAAGTTGCAATGTGTTGAAGGAAGTATTATATTAAGTCACATCAACAAATAAGAATTCAAGGCATAGAAGTATAACTAGGTGTGTTTGATCAAGTTGAAAGGTGATTAGTTTAAGGTTCATTAACATAAATTGATCTTGGGAGGTTTTGACAAGTGGTTTATAAAAAACTATTGGAAAATGTTACAACATGAGTGCAAGAGGTGAAGTACAATTGGCAAGGTCCAATCCAACACAAAATCCAAATTTTGAATTGTGAATTAAGGTCATTTTCTTTTCTTTAGGTTGCCATTGTATGTTATAGTTTAACACGACAATACTACCAAAACAACATGGTCCAATGTTCATATAATTCAAAAGGCTAAGTGATTGCAAAGATGATAATTTTAATAAAAATTGTTTATAAATAGAAGGGGATGGTGTACAAAGTTTTGTCATTTTTTATTTGGCAAATGATACTAAAACTGATCAATGTGTCAATTTGGATTAGTAAATTGTTAAGGTCCGTTATGATTTGTGACCTTATTTAGTTACAAAACTACTAAAATAGTATGAAAATTACCACCAACATGGGAGAAAAAAGGTACAACCCTAGCACATAGGGTTGTTTACCTTGTTAAAATGTACAATAATAGGTGAATGCATGGTATGATAATTCAATTTTGACAAGTTGTAGCAAAAAAAAACTAAAAACTCAAAAAATTGCAACTTATGAAAAGAAACCCCAATTTTGATCATTCAAAAGTTCATAATTTAATTTTGGCTTAATTTTTTGAGGCAAGGATTCCACATATGAATTTATTATGTCAAATTATATCATATATTGAATCCCTTTAAATGGTTTGAAGTGAAATTCAATGTCAAGATCTCAATACTGTTCCATTTTAATCAACCAATCAATCCATATTTTTAATTTTGAAAATTCATTACTAAAAATGAATGTACATTTTTATTTTAAAAATGTACATATGTATTAATAATTAATTTGTTAATCTTAATATAATGGCCAATTAACAAATCTAAGCATATATATTTTTGCCATAGGTGTTCAAACCATGGGTACCATATAGAAATCATGTGTGTGATGCACAAAGTGGGACGCCACACCATGCATTCACCCTATCCTTGCATGCCTTGTGGTCAACATGGATGAAACTGGATATCATCTTGTATTTACTAGAAGATATTAAACATGGGAAACAAAAGGAATTAAAGACGTTCAACTATTAGGGCTCAAAAACAATAAACAAATTACAATGATTGTTTCATATTCAACTAATGGGATATCATAAGTCTTTGCATAGTTGTGTTTTTTTGAATTGTTACCACCATCCCACAAAACTACAAGCCAACACATTGTGAAGCTTTAAATTTAAATTGTTTCAATGACATTGGACTTTGGCACCCCACAACCACTTTGGATTCCCCCAATATGCAAAACAACATTTGTCAATTGCACAAAGGGAGGAGAGAAAAAAGGCGTTGAAAACAAACTTGGGAAAATAGGAAAAGGAGTATGTAGTAGTTTGGGTCTGCTTTTAATTTAGATACACAAATTTAATTTTTTTTAGTTTCAACATCACCCATCCATCTACAAGCTTTCAAATACTAAACAAGAGGAGGATTATTGACATGAAGCTACTTCAAAATAATAGGTTGTAAATTAAAGCTCATGGATGAATCCATAGCGAGAGCCACAATATACAAAAAGGTGACAATAACTAGACTATGTCAACTTCTTGTAGAATGCCACCTTGTGCAATCATAATCATAACCATAACCATACCTATGTCAACAATCTAGTTTCAAAACATCACAACACATTTTGGGATTTGTGACTAAGTATTAGTTGTGAAGGACATATGCAACTAACATATTATGAGTTGTTAAATTCATGTTGTTTCGCCCACCTAATTGCAAAGGACAATGATATGTCATTTAATTGCAAAAAGTTAGTTGTATTATAAACTATCTTTTTTTCATTTTGTGAAAATATTGAAATTCCATATCATAAATTCCCATAGTGTGACATGTAAAGTGTAAATTGATCTATAGTTACAATGTTAATATATTAGCCATTTGTATTATATTATTTTACACCCATGTGTCAAGGTTTTATTTGAGATTGAATCACTTCCAAATTATAAGAATTCATTATTAGTTGCACAATGGGGATTACATGTTGGTGCCATTTTATTTCATGGTATTGGTCACAACAATGCATCTATAAGTTTTGAAACTTCCTTGTCATGCTACTTGTCAATGTATTATTTGATAACCATGGACCTAAAGTTACAACGTTCATCTAATAATCACATGTATTATTTTGTTGCACCCATGTGTCAACGTTCTATTTGAGATTTTTTCACTTCAAATTACAAAAAAATATTGTTGATTACATATTAGGGATTATTTCTCATTGTTACTTGTCTTGATTGTATTATTCAAAACAACATATCTATAGGTTGTGGGATTTTTTTTTGTCATGTCATATGTCAACATTATAAAAAAAATTGTCATTTGCAATTACTTTTTGCAACTAGCTTTTAGTTGCAAATGGCATTTGTGAGTAAACAAAACCCAAGAACAAATCACCAATAACCACTAGTCACAAACAATGGATGAACTTTTCTAACGTAATATATGCATACATCAATCGTATACATGTATCCAAATGTGTTTCTTTCGATTATACTTATGACTACAATGCAACTACAGTGTGGACCAACTTTGATTTGACACATGGTTGTCAAATAATCATCCACTAGACGACATGTGGCAACATCTACATTATTCATTATTTTGAAAAAAATAACAATATTTTTCCCATCATTCAATCAAGGTCTTAATTAGATTGTGCCATGTGGCAACCCATAATACTTGTTTCTACAACTACTTAAGATTGCAAACCTAATTTCAACATCACAACCTAATTGCATCTATTATTTACTAAATACTATTACCTAGCGCTACCTACTAGGTAGCTTATGTTCCTACAAGGTGTCTTAGGTACCTACCTAGATAGCCTCTAGTTACCTATTTAGATAGCCTAGGTAATGCTCACTAGGTATCTAGGCTATATAACAGAATGGGTACCTTGTTTTCTTGCTTATTCAAATCAAGGGAAAATATACATGAGCTCTAGATCTAGCAACCCTAAATCCCAACATCCAAATGAGCTAGCAAAAGCTCATTGCATCATACTAGGTGCCTCTGTAAGGTCACATATTGGGATACAAAAAAGTGGAACTGAACTTGAAAGCAACATACTACTTCAGTCATAGTCTATAGCAGAATCGAATGTTGCTTATTTAGTTCATGCAACGATAAAAGAGTCCAAATTCTCTCAAGTTTCTGATCTAGTATACCTCTGCTTTTTAGACTATGGTATAGATCAAGAGACAAGCTCTGTCTCTGTATTCTTTACTGGCAACCTACTGTAAGATCTTGGTCTGGACAGCACAAGCCAACCATTCCACTTTTGCTGAATGTAGACCACTGACATTAACACAATTGCCAACAGGGGGATGACAATTTTGTTGTCACGGGTGAAGAAATCTGCATCCACATCTGCATATGGGTAATAGTATGAGTCGTGTGGATAGTAGACAGGCGCACTGAACCTATGATACAAGTGGGGTAGCAACTGTACTGCTGTGCTCCCTATGTAGTACATGGGATGGAGAGGTTTTCCTTTCAGATTCCATAGTGCATTCCCAACAACCTGTGGGAATAAGAACAGGTCCTCTACATTTTGCCAATACTCTTTCCATTTGCTAAGCAAGGAATCAGACATCATGCTAGTCTCTGACATTGTTGGATGTATTCGCATAAATCGGGCTGTGTTGAGTGGCTGCTCATGGGATTTTGTTACAGCATGAATAAACAGGATGCTGAGGAAGCTCATGAAGTGTACAAGTCCACAAATCAAGATCACTTTGGTCTCTTGTGGAAGATTCTTCTGTAGTGTGAGACTGACTGTTGCTGTTTTGTGAGCTTGGCTATTTCGCTTTTTCCAAACCCTCTGAATTAGCTGTAGGATGAGAAGAAGTATCACCAATGTCAGGAACTTGATTATATGCTTGACGTCTTGATATGATGACTCAAACCCCTGGGGTTGAAGTGCATTGGTCCTAGCCAACAAGGCCTCTACTTCTGTTTCACACACACACATGAGCTCAGTACACATTGTAAAAACCAATACCAGCCAAATACAGTGAGAACTGGATCTCGCAAATTCTTCAAAAAGAGTCTTTATGCATCACAGCCACTAGCTGTAGTCTATGGACATAACCATGTCTTGAGAGAAAAGAGCATCCATGTATTTATGAATCATGCAAAACTCCATTCAGTTTGCTATGAAAATACATCAAGCAGCTGTTAATATATATTCTCATACCTGTGAAGAGAGGTATCATATAGCCAATGCCTTGCAGTCCTAGCATTGTCAGAGAGATGAAAGATGCAGAATCTTGGTTTCGACTGTTGTGAAACAACTGGACAACAATACCAAAAAGCATCACTGACAATGCAGCTACACTCAATGCACCCTCCACGTTCCTGCGAGAGAAGATTTCATTGCGTTGTTCTTTGTACATGATGGGAAATGTCTCATAATAGATTGGATTGAAGTGGAAGGGGTCAGCCACAGTCCGTGTACTTTGAATTGACACTTTCACTGTTGCACTTGAAAGCCAGGCCCCAATCTTTGAGGGGAACTCAAGATAGAGTGTAAGAGAACAGTCAAGGCTGCCATTCAAAGACTTTTTGTTATCTTGAAGCACTGACCAACTTGCTTTCACAGGTCGACAGCCCACCATGTACATCTTTCCACCATTTGGCTCATACAATCCCTCAGCAGCATATACTACAGTTGGTGCTTCTTGACGATGATACTGGTGCCCTTCAGATATTCTTAGCTGAGCTGCCAATTTCAAGGGATTTATCTTAAGTGGCGCCAGCAGGGGTTCTGTGTTGATTGTATCTGGCAGCATGAACGATTCAACTCCGATGGTGACATGATCCCCAATTGCAATGACCTCAAATTGGAAACGCAAGTTCTGGTCTTGGTCACTTTGCTGAATCAAGGGGGAATTGATTGAAAGCTCCTCACTTAGGTGAATGTAATCTTTGAAGTCATTCCCATGAAGAGTAGGGTATCTGAAGACAGTTGTCTTTACTGTTGACTGGGCATTATCCAGTTTGAATTTTTCCCTGAATTTATGTGCCTCCTCAATGTGATTGAATGTATAGTTTGACAGACCTTGGTCCTGGATCCAAAAACTTTGCAATCTGTGGAGAGGCATGCTGAGGGAGAGAGGGTTAAATGCATCTGATTTGTTGTCAAGAAGGGTGCTGGAAATGGTTCCTGAGATGATGCTCCGTTTCTCTAGTGTGAGACCAGTTTCAAACTGGAGAGAAATCCTAATGTTGCAATCCCTGCTCACACTGGCAATCGCCACTTCTGCTGGACATGCGACCATGCAAATCTGTTGAGTTTCACTCTTCCACAAGCCCTCTGCCACCAGAGTGCGGTTGTTCAGCATAAACATTTCACCATCATAGTATACCCTTCCACCACCACCACCATCATGATGAAGCTGCAGAACAGCACTCACATCAATCTCAGCAACTGAGATTCCTCTAAAGACCGGAATGGCAAGTGTGCTGTGTGGAAGATTTTCCCCCTGGCCAACTGTAGATCCCAAGGGGCCCATATTGTCACAGAATGCTTCTGATTTAGAACAATCTAAAGATGGCTGGACATCAAACAC
>Ga0116230_10005332_pt1 | contig 12626 bp, 10 predicted proteins | sample S1TSphfallax_3_FD_88678 | JGI IMG/M metagenome (GOLD analysis project Ga0116230, IMG submission 88678) | Host-associated microbial communities from peat moss isolated from Minnesota, USA - S1T2_Fd - Sphagnum fallax MG | ecosystem: Host-associated > Plants > Peat moss > Unclassified | place...
GTGGGCATTCCAACGGGCCGCGAGACCAGTCGCACTTCTTTACTCTTTATTGCTGTCATACCCATACCCTACTGCATAGGCCCTTTGCAATCATAGGACGTGCAAAGAATGTTGAAGGCCCTGGTGAGTCTGCGAACGCGTATTATTGCGCTGCACTTTATTGTTTTCGGCATCCTTCTGGCACGCAGACCAGAAGCGGTAATCAAGGCGCAATTCTGGGCTGAGGATGGGGCGATTTTCTTTGCGGACCAGATGCGCGTTGGCTTCTGGCATGCGGTCCTGCTTCCTTATTCAGGCTATCTTCATGTTGTGCCGCGCATTCTGGCCGCGCTGCTAAGCGGTTTGCGAATCTTCGCCCTTCCCGCGGCGTATGGCGCTTGCAGCCTTCCCATTGCGGCGCTTTGCTGCGCCGCTTTTTCCTGGCCGCGCTTCCGCGTTTTTGTTTCATCTGATGCGTTGCGCTTCGTCTGCTGTCTGGTGATGGCGTCGGCCCTGCCGGCGGGCGGTGAGTTGATTGGCAGCATCACTAACCTGCAATGGTTTCTGGCTCCGCTCGCTATGCTGATTGCGTTCTCGGGCGAGCCATTCAGTAAAGGCAAGGTGATGCCACTAGCCACCATTGTTCTCATGGCGCTGATTGGGCTGAGCACGCCGGGATTGTTTGTTGTGTTGCCGCTGTTTCTTTGGCAGGTTGCGACGAAGCGAGGATGGGTGCGCTGGAACTCGGTCGCGATTGTGCTCGCGCTGGCTGTTGAGATTTTTGAAGTGATCCACACGCACGCGGGAGGCAACAAGCCGCACTGGAAGTTCTCATCCATTCTGATCAGCACCTTTGTGGCGGCCATTTCCAAATGCATTCTTACGCCGATGCTGGGCGCTCCCATTCTTGTCCAGAATTCGACCAGGGCGATGGTGGCGATGTTTCTTCTGGTGCTCCTGATAGCGCTCCCGCTGCTGGTAATGTTCGTCATGACGCTGCCGGATTGGCGGCGGCGCATGCTTGTCTTGTGCGCCACTTATATCGGTGTGGCGTCGCTCGCTGCCGTTCTGGGCGGCAGGAACATGGCTGATTCCTACCTTGTTCCATTGGATCTGGCGCATCTTCAAGGAGAGCGATACTTCTTTCTCGGCAGTTGCATGGTCCTGTTCATCGCGGCTCTTGCCGCGGACTTCGTCATGAGCCGGATCAGCCATCCGCTGCTGAAGGCGCTGCCAGTTGCGGTTCTGGTCATGGCTTACAGCTATGGAGCAGTGCGGAACTTCGCGACGCCCCCCATGGTGGATTTACTCTGGCCTACTTATGCGAGTGAGATAGAACACTGGAATGAGTTACAAAGGCAGGGAGTTAGAGTTGGGCCATTGGAGGTACCCATAAATCCACCGCCGTTTCATATGACTCTGGAACCTCGGACTGACTAACCTGGTGTTATCAATACTTGAAATCTTGCGGTACCCGGATTCGCTTTTTGCGCTTCCGAATCTCTTCGCAGACCGCTTGCACGGCTTCCACCCGGCGGCCGGTGGGAACAACATCGGCGTCATGTTCAGCCAGCCCGACGGCTATCTCGCGTCCCAGGCCGGAAGTGGCTCCAAAGACAACAGCGACGCGGCCCGATAGATCAAGACAGTTTGGCATCGGAGTGCGGCGGGGTAGCTACTCCTGGAAGCCTTCGAGCGCCGCCGCCACCGCCGCGACGTTTTGCGGGTCAAAGGTATCAATATCCAGATAGATGCCGCGCGCCGTGTCATTGATTTCGCCCGCCAGAACCAGCATTGTATTTGCGCTGCGGGAAGGCAGGATGATATCGCTGAAGTATTTGTAGGCGCTGAAAAAATTGCTCGACCAGAACGAAACTTTGGAAACGTCGCCGCCGGCGGCCGCCTTCAACAGGCCGCCGCGATACTTCTCCATGTTGCTTTTGGCGTCTTCCATCCACCGGCGGTGCGGAGTAAGCTCCGGTTTGAAATTGCTTTCGTGAATCATATCCTCCAGGACCTCTATTAACTCGGAGGCAAGCTGAAGCAGAGTTTTGATTCTGGGCTTTAGTGGTTCCATGGTGTTGGCTTTGCTGCTCCGTCGGGCACGATTGAACCGCGGGGAACCCAAATTTGATTTTGTCCCCCCGGCAGAGTATATCCATCCACTGAAGCTGGCTGCGGTCCGGCGGGGCCGCCCCAGGCATTCAAAGGCTCGCCAGCGGGAACGGTTGATTCCACGTAGCCGCCGTCACCATTCCAATCGTCTTTCACGGCCGAACCGGCGCGCCAGGTTGATTCATTGGCCGGTGGAGGCTCGGTGCTCCAGTACGAACCCGCCGCCGTGTCGTCACTGCCAATAACGCGGTACAGCTTGGTGCCAGGCGGCAAACTGACAGGCTGTGGCATGGAAGCGAAGGTTTGCGCGTCGCGCACGGGAATGGCGGGAAAGCCGGGCGGAGCATCGGGCGCGGGACGAACGCTGGCGGCTTTCATCTGGTTCGCCAGGTCGGAATTTGTCGGCACGGCACCCGGTTCCACTCTTCCTGTCTGCTTCGGCTGGTAATTCCAGGATCGTGCGGGAGCGCTGGATGAATCAGCCGGTCTTCCCCTGCGGGCGTCGGATTTGTCGCCGACACCCGTCGAACCGTCGGTTTCGCCACCGCCTCCGGTGCGCCTCAGTTCTTCGGCCTTTTTGCTCGCGTCGTCGGTGACCGTGCGCAGAATAGCGTCTGTCTTGGCTTCAACAAAATCGGCCAGTCCGCGGGTGAACTGGCCCTTGCGCCGCAAGATGCCGGCTAGTTCAGAGATCCCTTCTTTCAGCGCCGCGCGCATCTCTTGCGGCCTGGCGCGCAGGCCCGCTAACAACTGGTTGCCGCCGTTGGCCAGCGTTGCCGGTTCACCCGCTTTTCCAATACCTTTAGCGAGTTTTCCGGCGCGCGCGGCGGCTGATTCCGACAGTATCCAGATCAGCACGCCTTGCAGCAGCAGGCTCACCATTTCCGCCGCCGCATCCGCCAGGCCATAGGCTGCGGTTTGGATATCGGTCATGGGCGGCCGCCTGGGATCGGACCCCGCATTCCAGGCCATGCCCATGGCGCTTCTGACCATGTTGAAGACATTCGAGATGCCTGCAAAAACTTCGCGCAGAAGAAAGCCGATGCCCATGCCGTCGAGAATCAGGAAGCCTGCATCCAAGCCGAACTCGCCGCCCGCGACCGCCGCCGGCACGGCACCGGCACCCGCTGTCAGAACACCCACCAGAACACTGGCGACGGTCGCGCCCGCTAGCGTGGTGATGGCCAGAACGCCAAGCGACATGACCAGGCCGGGAATGAAGGCCTTCTTCAGTTCTTCCACATCCATGCGGATTTTGTCGCGGATGGCATCGTCGGCAAAGTCGCTCGCCATATAAATGGCTTCGGCCACATGCGCAACGCGGATGGAGGTGTCTTCGGCGTCGTGGACAAGGCCGACGGCCGAATGATAGGCGGATTCGGCGAAATGTTCGGTGCCGTGGACGGCACCCCAGAACCAGGAGCCTTCGTCCGGATCGCGGCGCGCGTAGGGCTGTGAGCTGCCGGGCCCGTTGCCGCCTGCGGGAGAAGCGGGGTTGGCCACCGCGCCGGTCCAGCCGGCGGGCGTGGGACGGTTCCCCGTTGGATTTTGTGCGTAACCTCCCATGCCCGATGAGCCCTTAGCTGTTGATCAGGACCATGGGGGCGGAAATGGAGATGGAAGCAGGCGTCAGTTGAATGGAACTTGCGCCGCATGAGATAGTGACTCCCGACACGCCGCTGGTAATGGAGATGCTGCCCACATCGGCTTGTATAGTGATGTTGCCCAGCGCCGCCTGAGTGGTAATGTTGCCCATGTCGGCTTTGGTGCTGATGTTGCCCATCGAGGCCTCGGTGGAGATGTTGCCCATGTCGGCTTTCACGGAGATGTTCCCCGTCTGGGCTTCTTCGGAGATGTTGCCCTTGTTGGACGTCGTGGAGATGTCCTGCTGAACGGTGATGGTCCGTTTGCCTTTCTCGACCGCGATGCTGTCGTTGCCGGTCTCGACGGTGCGGCTCTCGTTCACATGAATGGTGCTGCTGCGGTTGTTCTTGATCAGGGAGTTCCAGTCCTTCTCGGCCTGGATGTAGATTTCCTCGCTGCCCATTTTGTCCTCAAAGCGCAGCATGTTGTAGTTGGATGAGTCGCCGCCGGTGCTGCTGTGAGTCAGCACGCCGCTCTGCGTTTTGTTGCCCGGCAAAGAGAAGATGGGCATGTTGGTGGCATTGTAGACGCTGCCGATGACGACGGGGCAATCGGGATCGCCTTCCATGAAGCTGATGGCCACTTCGTCGCCCACGCGCGGAATCCACTGCTGGCCCCATAACTTTCCCGCCCAGGGCTGGACGACGCGCACCCAGCACGCGTATTTCGCGTCGCGGTCCCAGCAGAAGCGCACTTTCACGCGGCCGAATTGATCGGGCCAGATTTCTTCGGTGTCGCCGGACGGGCTGTCGTCAATGACGAAGGCAGGCTGCAAACCGTGAACCAGAGCGCGTCCGGTAACACGCTGGGGAACGTAAGGAACGGCGGCGGGAATGGCGGTGAATGAGTTTTCGTACGGTGGGCGCGTGAAATCGCGGTCGCGATAGGCGGGCTGCTGCGTCAGCCGCTGCGAGATATTGGTGAGCAGAAAAAATCCCGGAGAGGAAACGCCTTGCACGTCCACCTTGTAGCCGCTCGTGAAGGCACGGCATTTTGAAGTGCCGTTGACGATGGTTTGTGATGCCTCCTCCTTCTCCATGCGGGTCCGGACGGTTTTCTCGGCTTCGAGGGGAAGATTTGAAACGGACCCCTCTCTGTTGAAAAGTTTGGCGTCCTCGCCCGGAAAATCGTACGCCTCAAACTTCATTCCCTCGGCGGCAACGCTGGTGGAGGGCTCGCTGCGTTCCCAGAAGTGGCCGGGCGCTTCGTGATGATAATCGCGCGTGGTCCATTTGCCCGGGCTCATGGATTCTTCCACCTGCCAGGACAAAATGGAATCGGCCGTGACGTCCTGTCCCGCGCCCGGCGAATACTTAAATGACGATTGAACCGGAGCTTCTTTATAACAGGACGGCGCGTCGCCCAGCACCATTACGTGATTGCCATTATCGTGTTCGAAGTAGTAGTAGATGCCTTCGTCTTCCATCAGGCGGCTGATAAAGGCCAAATCGGTTTCGCGGTATTGGACACAGTAAGCGCGTTTCGTGTAGGTCTTTGTCAGTTCCATCCGGAACATGGCGCTGTAACCGTGGGCGCTGACAACCTGGCTGATGATGTCGGTAACGTCCATGTCCTGGAATATGCGGCAGTTGGTGGCGTAATTCAGGAACGAAAACCAGGGAACGATGGTGGCGGAAAAGAAGGCGAACTGGTCATTCTGGCCGGATTGCACGAAACGTTCGCATAAGCCCGTCAGGTAACGGTCGCCGATGGTTTCGCCAAGGCTGACGTTCGTCAGCGATACCGCGACGGTCATGGAGGTGCCGACAAGCTGGTGGGGAACCACTTTAGAGGGATTGTCGGCTTCAATCTCCGACATCATGTTCAGCACGTAGCGGAAAGGACGCGAAACACCCTCCACGCCCGAAACGCTGTCCAGCAACAGCACATCTTTTCCAGCGTTGGTTGTGACTGAAATCAGCCGGTTATCCTGTGTGATGGGATCGCCCATGGTCCTCTTCCCTGCCCCGGTCTTATAAAAGCTCTAGTATTTCAAATTGGGCGTGCAAGCTAACCAGAATACGTCACCAAGCGCCGATAAATGGCTTAGACGGTTGGTTGTGTGAGTTGGCTTACCGACCTACTCCCATGAAATAGCAGGGAATACTAGCTTTTTTGTCCAGAAAACAGTGTAATTACAGAGTAATCTGACCCGTACCCGACGCTCGTTGCAGTTGTCATTATGAAAATTAAATCCGTTAGCCTGGCATTGGCAAGCTCCGTTATTTTCAGTTCCGGCGTAATTTTGGCCGATACCATCAGTTCTGTGTCCTGCTCCACGCCAGCGGCGGCGCTGGTGACGGGTACCAGTTCTTGTTCGGCATCTTATTACGGCTATGCGAATGCGTCGTCCATTTCTTCGGTGACGCTGCCGGCCGGGGCGGGACAGCCGCTCCAAATCGACAGCGATTCCAGCGGCACGGCGATGCTGAGCGGCGTGCGCGGTATCGGCGGATATTCGACGGCGGAAGCTTCTACCGATCTGACAATTAATCTGGATACGGCGGGTCCGGTCCGGGCCGGTTATCTGGAACTCAATTTTCTGCAGAATTCATGGACCACACCGGCATTCGGATCTATTAGTGAGCTGCTGACCATTGGCACATATAGCGTGAGCCCTGACGGTCAGGATCTGTCAATTTTTATTCCGGTGCAACTGGGGACGGACTTCGGCCTTAGTTTTCTGGACAGTCTGACTGTTAACGGCGATGCGGCCACGGGCGCAGCCTCGGGAGCGATTGGCGCGGATATTTCGCTCCTGGCTTTTGAAACGGACCAGACAACGGCCGTGCAGTTGTTTGATCCTCCCGGTTCGGTAACGGCCACGCCGGAACCGGCATCATTCGGAATAATGGCACTCGGGGTTTTGGCGGTGGCTGGTCTCATCCGCAAGCGCTAAAATTGGCGAAGTGCGTGCAATCCTTCTGATCTTTTTGCTGTTTTTCGCCAGGCAGGAGAATCCTTTTTCCGAACCCGCCCGGATACGGGTCTTGGTTTTCGCCCGAACCGACTGTCCCATCACCAACCGCTATGCGCCGGAATTGGCCCGAATTGCCCATGAATTTTCCGCGCAGGGCGTGAAATTCTGGATTGTTTATCCGGATTCCACTGAAACGCCGGACAAGATCGCCAAACACATGGCCGATTATCATTTGCCGGGCGAAGGTATTCCCGATCCTCATTTTGAATTGCAAAAGCGCGCGGAAGCAAAGATTTCTCCGCAGGCGGCTGTTTTTGACGGCAATGGCAAGCTGGTTTATTCGGGGCGGATTGATGATCGGTATGTGGCTTTCGGCAAGTCGCGGGCCGAGCCGCAGGTGCATGATCTGGAGAATGCGATTCAGGCCACGCTGGCGGGCAAGCCTGTGGCCCAGGCCCGCACGAAGGCGATTGGGTGCTATCTGGACGATTTGCAGTAACCGCGTTCTTGCTGGCCAGCGGAGTTTGCTTCGGGCAGACCTTTGCGGGGAACGTAGCGCCAATCATCTATACGCAGTGCGCGCCCTGCCATCATTTGGGCGGCCCAGGGCCGTTTCCGCTGACTTCTTACGAGGACGTCCGCAGACATGCGCGCCAGATTGCCGACGTGACGCGCAGCCGTTATATGCCCCCCTGGCTGCCGGATCAAGGCCACGGCGATTTTGCCCATGAACTGCGGCTCAGCGATGCGCAAATCCAGACCATCGCCAAATGGGTCGCCGCCAACGACCCGCCGGGCGATTTAGCGAGTATCGCCGCGCCGTCTTTTGACAGCGGCTGGACGCTGGGTAAACCAGATGTGGTGGTGACGGCTTCGCACCCGTTCACGGTTCCGGCCAACGGAACCGACGTCTACTGGAATTTCATTTTTGCGCCGCATGTTGCCCAAAGCCATTACATCCGGGCGATCGAGATCCGGCCGCGCAACGCCAAGCTCATCCATCACGCGAACATTATTGTGGATCGCTTTGGAACCATCACACAACCGTTTCCGGGCATGGACGTTTCGGTGCCTCGAAATCCCCTGGATCTGGACGGGCATTTTCTGTTTTTCAAGCCGGGCGCCATTAGCGAACCGGAGCCGGACGGCTTTTCCTGGCGGCTGGACCCCAGCACAACACTCATTCTAAACACCCACATGCAGCCTTCGGGAAAGGTGGAGATCGAGCAGCCGACCGTGGCGCTGTACTTTACCGACCAGCATCCGAAATTCGCCCCTTACCTGCTGCAACTGGAGAACGACGATGCGCTGAACATTCCGGCCGGTGTGAGCGATTTCGTCGTCAGCGACGATTTCAAACTGCCGATAGACACCAAGGTGCTGGCCGTCTATCCGCACGCGCATTATTTAGGAAAGCTGCTGGAAGCCTACGCGACGTTGCCGGATGGCACGCGCAAATGGCTGATCCGGATTCCCGACTGGGACCCGAACTGGCAGTCCGTTTACCGCTACCAGACGCCGGTGCTGCTGCCCGCCGGCAGCGTGATCGCGATGCATTATCACTATGACAATTCAGCCGCGAATCCCCGGAACCCAAACCATCCGCCCAAACGCGTGGAGGCCGGCAACCGCGCAACGGATGAAATGGCACATTTGTGGCTGCAAATTATGCCCGCCTCGCCGCAGGAGAGCCGCCGCGTCTACGCCGAAGCCTGGGCAAAGCAGGAAGTAGCAAAAAATCCCCGAAACTACGCCGCCGACGTCACCATGGGAGCCCTGGCGCTCGCCCGCTTCAACGCCCTGGACGCCGTGAAACCATTGCACGACGCCGTAACCCTGAATCCAGGCGACGCCATCGCACATAACTTATACGGAACAGCCCTGGAAGCAACCGGCCGAAATTCGGAAGCCCGGCACGAGTTTGAAGCCGCCCTGCAAATCCAGCCCGACTTCGCAAACGCCCGCTTCAATTTCGCGCACTCGTTAGCCAAGGCCGGAAAGAAAGCGGAAGCAATCGAGAATCTCCAAATGATCTTAAAAAAGTATCCTGACGATGCAGCAGCCAAGGGATTTTTGGGGGAGCTTTCCGAGCATTAAGAGCTTTCTGCTCGCCACTCAATCCATCCTCCGGGCTGACGCCCGAAGCAGCTCCGCTTGCGCTGGTGCCTCGACGGACAGCGGTGAGATCGTGAATGATTTAGGAGAACCTACTCGTACAGGTAGTGGCTTGCCCTCCAACTCGACATAGCCTCTTATACAGAGACTCTCCCAAAGGAATGAATATGAAAATCGCGAAAATTTCGACTATTTGCGGCGTCATTGTAACGATTGCAATCGGCGTGGCCGCGCCGGCTAGTGCGGGGCCCGTCAACCTTGTGATCAATGGAAGTTTCGAGGGCGCCACGGGGGTTACTCCGGCTGGCTGGACCGTTGGAGGCTCCGCCTTCGACCATTATCCGCCGGTGGCAATCGCCTACAATCAAACCGGTTTGTACCCCTTCGGAGCGCAAGGCGAATCCGTACCCACGGACAACGCAAATTCTCTCAGCCCCAACGCTGCCGGATCGAATGGCGTCTATTTTGTGAGCGACGAAGCGAAAAACCTTTCGCTATACCAGTACGTGTATCTGACACCGGGAAGTTACGATATCGGCTTCGACAGCTACGATACGTACAACGGAAGCGTCCAGCCGAATGACGCAACACTGACAGCAGAAATAGCTGGTGTTCAGCTTGCTAACTTCAGCGCGTCCAGCGTCTCGCCCGGCTCATGGTCTTCGCACGCGGGCGAAGCGCAAATCCAGACTGCCGGCGAATACCTGGTGAGCTTTGTCTTCAATACTCCAGATACACCTGCCAACCCGGACCCGAGCAACCCTAACGGCGAGTACAATGCCAAAGATATCGTTATCGACCGGGCTTACGTATTCTCAGCTTCGAATGGTGGAGGGACGCCTATCCCGAGTGCAGTTCCCGAACCCGCCAGCGTGGCGCTGCTTGGTGCCGGACTCGCGGGAGTGGCGGCATTACGCCGCTGGCGAAAAGCGGTGCGGGGTGGAAACGACTGACCTGGGTCCGCTGCCATTCAGAGTCAACACTTACACCGCGTTTTCAAGAGAGCGGTAGAGAGTTACTCGGAACGCAGGGCCACCATCGGATCCACAAGCGCTGCCCGGCGGGCGGGAAGATACCCGGCGATTGCGGAAACAATCAGCAGGGCACTGGCTATTCCGGAAAATGTAGCAGCGTCATTTGCGCCGATGCCATAAAGCAGCGCCGACAGCGCGCGAGCGGAAAATGCCGCCGCGGGAATGCCGAATACCAGACCAGTGAGCACGATGGCGAAAGTCTCCCATAAGACGCCCCGTTTCAAACGCTGAGGCGGCGCTCCGACGGCCATGCGAATGCCAATCTCGCGCATTCGCCGTGTCACATCATAGGAAAGCAGTCCGTACAGGCCGATGCAAGCCAGCGTCAGGGCCAGAAATCCGAAGGCTGCCGAGATGCGTGCCAGAAGCCGCTCAATGAACAGAGTGTCATCAATCTGCTCAGTTTGCGTCAGCATGTTGAATACCGGCACATCGGGCGCAAAGTCGTGCAAGATCTTCGAAACCTCCGGCGCAATGGCGGACGCCTCGCGTTCTGAACGAATCTCAAAATGCGCTGCCCCGGCCTGGAACGGAAAGTAGGCCGTCGGCTCAATCTCGGCGCGCAGACTGCTGTATTTGGCATCGCTCACCACGCCCACAATTTCATATTGCGGTGCCTTTGCCGCCTCGCCATCGCTGAAGTGCAATCCCAGCAGGCTCCGGCCCGAACCATATTTGCGCGCAAACGTTTTGTTGACAATAGCGACCCGCCGGTTCGCTGCGAATTCAGCGGGCGTGAAGCCGCGGCCCGCCAGCATGGGAATGTCCATGGTTTCAAAGAAGTCTGGCCCAATGTCCAGCAGGTTCACATGAATACGGTGGCGGCCTTCCAGTTGGTAGCCGCTGGAACTGGAACTGTCGCTCAACAGCGCGTCCGAAGAGTATGTGACGGCGATAACGCCCGGAAGCGCGGCAAGCCTCTGGCGCAAATTTCGGTAAAGAGTCCGGATCTGGGCTTCCTGATAATGCTGGGAAACCGGATCAAGCCCAAACAGCAGCAGATTTTGAGCGTTGAATCCGAGGCTGACGTCTTTCAGGTTGATCAGCGTACGCACCAGCAGACCTGAACCGGCCAGCATGACTGTCGCCACCGCAACCTGAGCGACAATCAGCGACCGGCTGAACCATTGCCGCCGTGTACTGGGTGACATGGCGTGATAAAGACCCGACGTTGCGCAAAATGCGGGGACAATCCCGAAGCATAGCCCCGCGCCCAATGAGATAGCCGCCGTGAAGAGCAAAATCTGCCAATCAGGCTCGACATCCAGGTGCGCCCACCAGAAAATGGCCGTCAGTGAGCGTGTTCCTAATTGGGAGAAAACGAACCCTGCCGCGCCGCCCGATAACGCCAGCAACGTGCTTTCCGTCAGCAGTTGGCGCACGATGCGCGCTCGGCCGGCGCCGACAGTGAGCCTGATGGCAATTTCCCGCTGACGCGCGGCAGACCGCGCCGTCATCAGTCCGGCCACGTTGGCGCAAGTAATGAATAAGATCAATCCGACAGCGGCCATCAGAATGTACAGCGGACGGGCCAGCATGTCTCGGATTCCGGTCAGCGCGTGGCTGGCAGGCGCAACATCGACGGTCAGATCGCTTTCGCGCGAAAGCACTTTTGACCGATCCACCATTTCATCGCGGGCCAGCGCGGTCAAAATAGCCTTGGCCCGCGCGGAAGTCTCACCAGGCTGAAGACGCCCGATGATTTTCAGCCAGAAGGTATGGTCGTCGCCGGGGCGTGTGGACACCCAACTGATGCCCAGCTTGTCGACGGCGTGCATGGGAAGCCAAAGCGCGCAGTCTCGGCCAGGCGAGAGTCCTTTGAAAGACCGCTCCGCCACGCCAATCACTGTAAAAGGGATGGTATTCAAACGTATGGTGGTGCCGATCACATTCGGATCTGAGCCGAAATCTTTCCGCCACAGCGCATAGGAAAGCACAACCGTCGCGGCCGCATTGGCGCTGTCGTCCTGCCGGCTGAACGTTCTGCCCAGAACTGCCTTCGTTCCAAGCGTCTGAAAGAAGCTTCCCGAAACCACTAAAGAATCGACGATGCTGGCACCCCCGCCGCCCGCCATGCTGAGTTGCATGGGCCCGGCGAACGCGGTGACGTCCGAAAAGATTTCGCTGTTCGATTCCAGCATTTTGAAGAAGGGATAAGAGAATGAGCATTTCTCCTCCGGTCCCGCCCCCGTGTTCGCGAAACATGATTCGAAATCGCTGTAGTCGAACGGATGCGGAGTGGCTTTCGCGTGCCAGGCCGGAACAATTAACTGTTGCGGGGCGCGTACGGGCAAAGTTCGAAGCACCACCGCGTCCAGCAAACTGAAGATGGCGGTGTTGGCTCCGATGCCTAGCGCGAGGATCAGAACCGTCATGAGCGTAAACGCAGGAGCACGCCTCATCTGCCTGATCGCATACCGCAGGTCTTGCATGGCCGAGTCCCAGAAGGCAACGCCACGCGCATCCCGGCAGCTCTCCTTTGCTTGTTCCGGCCCCTGCCCTGCAAAGCTTGACATGCGCGCCAGACGGCTCGCTTTCTCCGCGCTGAATCCCCGGCGCGCATACTTCGCCGTCTCCTGTTCAAGATGGAAAGCGAATTCGTCGTCCAGTTCTTGCTCCACCGCGCCCCGGCGGATGATGGCGCGCAGCCGGTAAATGAAATCGCTGAACATATTGGTTAGGACTCAGGCCATATCGAGAACACTCGCCACGGCGGCGGCGAGTCTTCGCCAGGATTTTGCCTCCGCAGTCAACTGCTTTCGTCCGGCGGCGGTGAGTTCGTAATACTTTGCGCGGCGATTATTCGCCGTGGTGGCCCA
>Ga0116230_10005335_pt1 | contig 12622 bp, 13 predicted proteins | sample S1TSphfallax_3_FD_88678 | JGI IMG/M metagenome (GOLD analysis project Ga0116230, IMG submission 88678) | Host-associated microbial communities from peat moss isolated from Minnesota, USA - S1T2_Fd - Sphagnum fallax MG | ecosystem: Host-associated > Plants > Peat moss > Unclassified | place...
AACTCCCCTGAAATAAGGTAAGAAAAAACTAACTCCTCACTTTGCTGAGGATTTTTGAGGCATAGGCTCAGGCACGAAAACCTATCCTTCTTCTCATTTAGCACACTTTCTTTTCTTTTTATATGAAATTCTACAAAAAGAAAAAGTTAAAAACCAAGCTTTTCAAGACTTAAAAGTAGCTCCGGGAATCGCTGGAGGGTTTATTGAGTTCGCTATTTGAATTCTAGAAAGAAACGCAAATTGTGATATTCAATTGTCCTTAATACCAGCAAACGTAAACAAAAGACTATAATCACCTTGATCTGCGGCTTTCAATGCTGCTATATATTCTCTTCGTCGTATCCCCATAGTTTGCAAATCGTGCCCACCAGCCCAATTAATTGGTTGTTTGCCAAATACTTTAGACAAAAAAGCATCTGTAATAATTCGCGCATGGCGACCATTTCCGTTAGGAAACAAATGGATAAAGACAAGCCGATGGTGAAATCGGATTGCAATTTCTGCTGGCGAATAGGTATCATTTTTAATCCAGTAGCGCACATCATCTAAAAGTATTCTCAGTTGAATGCTGATTTCTCTAGGCTCAATACCGATGTTCTTTTCAGTAGTTCTAAACTTGCCTGCCCACTTCCATACTTCTCCAAATAAGCGTTTGTGTAATTCACGTATGAATAATTCGTCTAGGATAGTGTTGTTTCGACTTCTATTAAGCCACTGTAAGCCCGTTTGAATATTCCCTTGCTCAAGCTGGTCTAGTTCTCCTCTTGTGGAAACATGCTTGTACCTCAAGCCTTCCAGTTCACTAGGGTCAAGTGGGGTGGCTCCTTTAGGGTACTCAATCATAGCTGAATCTCATCATTCCAGAAATCAGGAGGCATATCTTCCAGCAACATCTTTTGGACTCTTTTAATTTCTACAGCAATCTGCTTACCCGAAAGAGCTTGATCTTCTAAGGCCATGTGTTTGCTCGTTATGCCAACAATTTGTGTTGCTTTCTTCTTTGCTTGAGAAGTTATAATTTCTTCTATGGTTCTTTCTGGAATGATTGCATAAAAAAAGCGACATCCCATACCTTGTGCTATATTTTGCATGGTTTTAATCGTAACAGTGCCGCATAATTCTCCTTTTTCTGTTTTTGAAATATGATTGCGTGTTACATTCAATCGCCTCGCAAGTTGTGCGGCGGACATGCCCATGGCCTTGCGAACCATAGATATCCAACCTTCGTTAGGGCATTGTCTATCATGTATTTGCTCGGCCATTTTGTTGACAAGGGTGCTATATTGCTCTCTAACGATTTGTTTAACAATGCTCATTGTATACCTATAAGATTACGTTTCATGTTTAATCGTATACTTATAATTATGTAAAATAATTAATTTGTCAACATTTAAGTTGACATAAGCCCTGTCATGTGCGGCTATTGGCCTTGCAGACTTTCAATCTAATGGTATCATATAAAGGTGGCTAAATTTGAGAATAAGTGAGGCGATAGAGTGAATAAAATCATTAAGCCCAAAGCACCTTGTTGGATTTTTCGGATAGCTTTGTATCTTTTTTGTCCACCAATTTTTGTGGTTACATCTATCGTTGGGTGCCCTGTAGCATCTTCTTTTGAAGGCTCTCTCTTAGCTGGATATATTATTTCGCTCAGTGCAGCGTCGGCTTTTGCGGTAAGTATGGCGTATAGCACAACATTCGAATTAAATCACAAAACTGTATCATATAATCTAAATTTTCTGTGGAATAAAAGAAAAGAGGTACTGCTAGCAAATGTTAAGGAAGTGGAGTTAAAGGCCAGTTTTTTGCAAAAAATCTTTGGTCTTGGCACAATTGTTTTGCACACTCAAGCAAGCAGCACGGGAAATAATGGAACAGGACTTTCTCTTTCCGATATTGAAAATCCAGGCAAAGTCTATGAATTTTTGAAACAAGCTGTCTCAAGTGCAAGAGGAGTTTAACCTGATCTATCCTTTTGGGTCTTTTATACTCCCATATGGATGGCCTGGCGCCATCTTCATCAACCCACATAGAAAGAGGATACCCAGGAGAAGCTCAATACTGGCGCTTTAAACAGTAATCGACTAAGCCAATGAGTATATCCTTCAAAGGATGGGAAGGAATAGGGAACAAAGCTTGGCGGGCTTTTTCTCCATAGTGATTTGCAAACCCATAGGCTTGCTTGAGTCCACTATATTTGTAAAGGACTTCCAAAACCCTTGTGAAATCTTCGGGAGTTTGACGGCGGTTTACAAAAATTTTCTCAAAAAGTTGTTGCTCATGAGGTTGGCACTGGGGATAGGTAAGAATAATGGGCAATGTAATTTTTCCTTCGCGCAAGTCATCACCCGTTTGTTTTCCCAGTTGGGCTGTCTGGGCTGTATAATCAAGGATGTCATCTATGATTTGGAAGGTCATTCCTAAGTTTTGGCCGAATTCTTGTAGGGCAGCTGCATGAATTTCATGACTTGCCAAAAGTGCCCCTACTTCACAAGCAGCGGCAAAAAGAATGGCGGTTTTGGCTTCAGTGACTTCAAGCAACTCTTCCGTTTTAGCTTTTAGATTATGACAAACAGAGAGCTGCAATATCTCACCTTCTGAAATGCGAGCAGATGCATTGGAAAGGATTTTCAAGACTTGTGGATGGTTGGTTTCAATCATCAGCTGGAAGGAGCGAGCAAATAAAAAATCACCAACAAGAATACTAGCTTGATTACCCCATAATTCATTAGCTGTTGGATGCCCTCGTCTTAATTTAGATTCATCAATAACATCATCATGAAGGAGGGTGGCTGTGTGAATAAACTCAACAGCAGCTGCAAGACCCATGGCAGCGTTATCCCCATTTTTAAAAAGTCTATAGCAGGCTAGGGTAAGTAAGGGGCGCAAACGTTTACCGCCTGCATAAATAAGGTGCTGGGCTAAAGCTGGAATTAAAGTAACAGAGCTTTTTAAGTAGTGATCAATAATCTGATCTACGCCTTGTAAATCCTCGTATAAATAATCTTTTAAAGAGATGAGAGGATCTAAGGCTTTTTTCTCGCATGTTTCTAAGAGCATTGGGTTAGAAATCCTCCTTATCTGTTGAAACTTTCCTTCAATCTAGCTTGGAAAAGAGCTAGGATATAGAAAAAAATAACACCATTAAATGCCTTAGATGAGAAAGTTAAAGAAGAGGATTGGTAAAGTCAGTGGAAAAGACCATCACACAAGATTATTTATTAGGAGGGCGAGTGCAAATCCTCCAACCAGCAGAAGGCTATCGTGTTGCCATTGATCCAATCTTCCTTGCAGCGTCAGTTCAGACTGATCCAGGAGCAACCATATTGGATATTGGAGCGGGGATCGGTGCCGCTTCTTTATGTTTGGCATCTCGTAAGCCAGAGTGCCGTGTTATCGGTCTTGAAACCCAACGAGAATCTGTTCGTTTAGCTTTTGACAATATTAACTTAAACGCTATGCGTGACCGAGTTGAGATTTTATGGGGGGACCTTCTTCGTCCTCCTCCACGTTTAGCAGCCGGAACTTTTGCTCATGTAATGGCTAACCCCCCTTACATGGAAGCATTAGACCATACTTCATCTCCCTATGGATCTAAGGCTCAGTCCAATGGGGAGGGAGAAGCAACCCTAGATCATTGGATACGTTTTGCTTTGCTCATGGTACGCCCCAAAGGAACGATTACCTTAATTCATCGAACAGACCGTTTAGATGCAATCCTAAGTTATTTTGCAGGTAAAATAGGGGATATTGTAGTTTATCCGCTCTGGCCAACGAAAGATAAGCCTGCTAAACGAGTGCTTGTGCAGGGTCGCAAAAATACGAAGGGAGGCGTGCGTTTAGCTCCTGGAATGATTCTACATGGAAGCGATGGACGTTTTACAGCCGAGGCTGAAGCTATCTTACGAGATGGTATGGCACTTATTTTATAAGGTTGTTTTTTTATGTTTCACAAATTTTCCTGTTTGTTCGAGATGCCAAAGTTGAACAAAGCGTCTGCTCCTAGCAATAGAAAAGAAAGGACTTGTGGATATGCCGGATGTGTTGATGAGGGTACCTATCGTGCGCCCAAGTCCCGTTATCATCTAGAAGCAGGTATCAATGACTGGTATTGGTTTTGCTTGGCTCACATTCGTGACTATAATGCCCGGTGGAATTACTACAATAATATGTCAGAAGCCGAGATTGAACTTGAGCGTCGAGCTGATGCAACCTGGCAACGCCCTTCATGGCCTTTAGGAACAGGTTTTGAATCTTCACAAAAAATAGGTTATAAAAGTAAAGCTCAGGTGAATTATTCAGATAGATTTTTCGAAGATCCATTTAATTTGTTTGCTTATTCTTTTTCCTCCCCGTTTTCCCAAGAATTCCCACCGTCATCACCACAAGCTAAAGCTTTGAAGCTTTTGCAATTATCTTTTCCCTTTTCAAAACTTGAGTTACAAAAACGGTATCGTGAATTAGTCAAAAAGTACCACCCTGATATCAATGGTAGTAGCTTAGAAGCAGAAAATGCTATTAAGCATATTAATGAAGCTTATCATATGCTTAAAGAATGGATACCTTTAAAAACCCCCTGACGATGAAAAATCTCACTCTAGAGAATCTGCGGGTTTGAAGCCACAAAAAATGTAAAAGTAGAGGTAGCAAAATTCCTTTATTAACCTTTGGAATGAAAGCTTTTTGGTCATTATCAATAAGGTTTCTTTACAATTAAGAAAAAGCCGGAAACAATTAAATCATCATCTTTCAGCGTTTGAAAAGAAGAAGCAAGACATTGTTTATGCTGGGCTAATCTTATAATAGCGTCCTGAAATTGCTTTTTAGGTATTTGGTCAAGGAGTACATGGGGTTCAACAGGGCCTTCATAAGCAAGATGTGTTATAAGAAATTGGTATGTCCCTGGAAGGTTGGAAACGCTTGTACGGTACTGGTCAATTAAGATGCGATTTGGAAGTCCTGAATGACGAGTCATTGCCCAGTAAATAGCTTGAGGAATTTCTAGGAATTTGAGATCGTGGTGAAAAGGCGTAAATAATTTGTGATCTCTTAAATCAATTTTATGAATAAGCATTCCCCCCGGTTTAAGGGCTTGATACATATCTCTTAAAGTTTGAAGGGGGTCAATTGTATGTTCGAGTACTGACCGTGAAACAATAAAATCATAAGTCATGGGACGCTTTTTAAAAAAAGTTTCCCCTGCTGCTTGAGGGCCATAATAACGAGCTATGCCCGGAAATGTTGTTTCGTCTTTAAGATACGCAGTTTTTAGATGTTGGGCAATCTTTGGATTTTGCCTGATCAAAGCTTCGTAAATTTTTGCTTGGTCTGAAAAGTTGCGATGGCTGTAAAAACGATCAGCCAAGTCCACGTTCTGTGCACCATCTGCTAAAATTCTAAGCGCAACGCTAACGTTATCTCCTGGACCTAATTCGCAAACGTGCCCATGAAAATGGGAAATGTTCGCGTATTTCTTATAATCCTCAAATACATTATTAATATAAGCAAGGGAGTCGCTTAAAAGCAGTTGAGCATGGGTGGTTCCTGAGTCTGTGGTAATGATCCCGAAAAATTGGCGAATGTTATTATACAGGTTGCGAAAAATAAGGACAAAACACTGGAGGGTAAAGCTTCTCTTTAGGTAACTTTTTAGAGATGTTATTACGCTAACCAAAATAGATACCTTTAAGATGGGGGGCACCCTGTAGTCCTTTCTGACTACGCTTCTTACAATTTGGCAAATGGCGGAGGGAGAGGGATTCGAACCCTCGATACGGCTTTTCAACCGTATAACGGTTTAGCAAACCGCCGCCTTCAGCCGCTCGGCCATCCCTCCATTTAGGCGCTTTTCTTATGTTCTAAAGACCTTTAGGGTGGTTGTCAACTGTCCCCAGAGTTAATCCCGATCATGTTGATACGCTGAGCAATAATGGCGTTGCGCGCAAGCGCATCTGCTCGCTCGTTATGCGGGTGACCACTGTGACCTTTGACCCAATACCAATTAACCTGATGGGTAGTTATAAGTTCATCGAGTTGTTGCCATAAATCTTGGTTTTTGACAGGCGTTTTATCAGCCGTTTTCCAGCCGTTTTTTTTCCAATTGGCCATCCACTGTTTAACACCATTCCGCAAATATTGGCTATCAGTATAAAGTTCGACTTGTGAAGGATGAGGAAGAGCCTCTAAAACCCGAATGGCAGCGCTCATTTCCATGCGATTGTTAGTTGTTAAGGACTCTCCTCCTGAAAAGTCTTGTTCAAGACCTTGATAGCGTAAAACAGCTCCCCAGCCTCCGGGCCCTGGGTTTCCACTACACGCGCCATCTGTATACGCCGCCACTTTTGGCTTAAAATGGGTTGGTAAAGCTTTTAAAACATCGATTAATGTTTGGGTTTCATGTTGCAAGGTCGTTACCACCATATGTTGTTTTCCTTAAAAATGATCCACCTTTTTGGTACATATGTTCTTGAATATGCCCTTTTATCCTTCATGAAATCAAATTCTTTGGAATATTAAAGTGCATGTTCTCTTCCACGACGCGTACTTCTTCAATGGTTAGAGTAAATCGCTCTTGGCAAGCTTCAATAAGTTCATCAACTAAAACTTCTGGGGCAGAAGCGCCTGCACTCACACCAAGACGTTTAGCATCCTGTAGCCATTGCCAGTCAATTTGTGAAGCGCGTGGATAAAGGCGTGCTTCAGGACATCCATGAAGCTTAGCTGTTTCCACAAGGCGCAAAGAGTTAGAGGAATTAGTCGCACCAATGACAATTAAGCGGTCTACCTGAGGGGCAAGGGTTTTTATAGCCAATTGTCGGTTGGTTGTTGCGTAACATATGTCTTCTTTTTTGGGTCCTTGGATAGTTGGATAGCGTTTTTTTAAAGCGCAAACAATATCCGTAACTTCATCAACTGACAGAGTTGTTTGGGTTGCGTAAGCTAGAGATACATCTGAAGTAAAGGATAATTTTGCAACATCTTCTACAGTTTCAACAAGAACAACGGACCCCTCTGGAACTTGCCCCATGGTACCAATAACTTCTGGGTGTCGTGCATGACCAATTAAAATAACAGTTCGATTAGATTCTTGATGATGTTCGACTTCTCGATGAACTTTACTGACCAAAGGGCATGTTGCGTCCAAGTAATTAAGGTCACGGGCTTTAGCGGCATGAGGAACAGATTTGGGCACGCCATGGGCGGAGAAAATAACCGGACGGTCGTCTGGGACTTCGTCTAATTCCTTGACAAAAATAGCGCCTTTTGCCTCTAGGCTTTCAACCACAAAACGGTTATGGACAATTTCATGGCGAACATAAACAGGGCTCCCATATTTTTCAAGGGCCCGTTCAACAATTTGAATGGCGCGGTCAACACCAGCACAAAACCCTCTTGGATTCGCAAGTACAAGGGTTAAAGGAGGAAGGGAAGATTCTGCCATACAATACCTAACAATAGCATATACTGGTTATTTGTGTAGCAAATCAGGTTGCCATAGGTCTAGAGGAATAATTGAGAGAAGACTTTTTCATTTATCCATGATTTGTTTTAATAGATCAGCAATAAGCCCAAAGCACATAATAATAAGGCAAGTAAGTAATCCACCAATACCTAAAAGAAAACCACTTCTAAGCCCTATAAATGTAGACATTACAAAACCCATGATCGATCCTGCAAAACAAAGAAGAGCGAACAGAAGAAATATTTTTAGAGGGTTGTAATAATTAATGGCTTGAAGAATGTATTGCAGAGTTCGAAGAGAATCTCGAAAGAGCCTAACCTTAGTGTGTCCTCTTCTTTCATGATACGGAATATCAATGTATTGAACAGTTTTGCCTGTCATCATATAAGCCAGTGTCATGGAGGTTGTGAAGCTAAACGTATTGCAAAGGTGCTTAAAATAATCTTTGACAACGTTACGCGAAAATATTCGAAATCCAGAATTAATATCGGGTATTGAACGGCCAGCTGTGAATTCAACTAAAAATTTGAGGATGCTTCTTAAGGGAGATTTAATGATGGATTCGCGGTAAAATTCTCCTGTGCGCTTTCCCACAACCATATCAAACCCTTTCTCGTATTCGGCGAGCAGATCTCCTAATTTTTCAAATGGGTAAGTGAGGTCAGCATCAGTTATGACAATGGTGTCGTATTTGGCAGCAGCGATCCCATCTTTTAAAGACCTGCCATAACCAAGATTATGGGGGTGGTGCAAGATCTTAAGCGAAGAAGGTTTTTTAAGGCTTCCTAAGCGTTTTTGCGTCTGGTCAGTTGATCCATCATCTACTACAACAATTTCCCAAGGGGTAATTTTTAGGTCCTGTAAAACTTTTTGTATATGTTTTAAAGCTGGAAGAATAGATTCTTCTTCATTATAGGCTGGGATAACGACACTAAGCATAGGTATTTTCCTCAAAGAGTTAGAGTTATTTATAAGTTCCTTTTTTATAAACGTACATGGTTTTTTTCTGCCCATTGCTGAGACATTAAAATTCCCCATAATTGATGTTGCCAGTTAACTTTGTTAGATAGATGATCTTCCCATTTTTGGTGAATGTACGGCGCATTTAAAAAACCAGTTTGATTTAAGGCATTTTTAGATAAAAAAGTTTCAGCCCAGTCTCGTAATTCTTCTCTTAACCATTCTCCTAAAGGAACTGAAAATCCCATTTTGGGCCTTTCAATAAGAGTGTTAGGTATATACTTTGAGAGAATTTTCCTTAGAGGAGCTTTGGTTTTTCCTTTCTTGATTTTAGCAACAACAGGAAACTTACAGGATAACTCAACAATACGATAATCTAAAATAGGCGTCCGAACTTCTAGCCCTAATGCCATACTGGCTCTATCGACTTTCGTTAAAACACATTCTGGTAAGAAAGTTTTCATATCTAAATATGGCATTAAAGCTAAAGGTGAGTCATTAATGGACATAATACCATAAGAATAGATGTTAGATGCCCATGTTCCTTTGGGTTTTATAATAGACGAGGGATTGTTCCAAATTGAGACAAATGATTGAAAAAAATCGATCTGAGTTTGTGAATTTAGGACATCTGATAACTTATAGGCTTTTTCAGCGATTTGGGAAAATTGAATTGTTTTTGGTAAGAGTGCAATCATTTTTTCCCATTGTCTAGGAGTAATATATTCAAGACCTTGGGCAAGGCGTGTTTTGATAAAATGAGGTAATAATTTATGAAAAGGATAAAGTTTTTGAGCGATTTGATAGCGATCATATCCGCAAAATAATTCGTCTCCCCCATCTCCTGATAAGCAAACTGTTACCTGTTCTCTTGCTAACTTTGATACCAAATATGTTGGGAGTTGTGAAATATCAGCAAAAGGTTCATCGTAAAAACTTGCTAAAGTAGGGATGATATCGAGCGCATTATTAGCATTTAAATAGAGTTCATAATGATCTGTTCCCAAATGCTGGGCCACAGCTTTTGCATAGGCTGATTCATTATAAGATTGTTCCTCAAAGCCTATAGAAAATGTTTTAATGGGGTTTGTTGATAAATGTTGCATAAACGATACAACTAAAGAACTATCAATTCCTCCGGATAAAAAAGCACCAATAGGAACATCTGACATCATCCTTTTTTGTACAGAGTCTTTTAGAAGAGCTTCTAAGAGTTCAATATACTCTTCTTCATGAATATCAGATAAGTTCCCTTCACGTTGAACAAAATCTGTAACTTGCCAAAAGGGTATTTCTTTGGAATTAAGTTGATTATCAATAATAACCATATGTCCCGAATTGACTTTATACGTGTGTTGATAGATCGTATGCGGTGCTGTGATGTAATTAAATTTAAGGTAAAGCGATAAGGCATCAATGGAAACTTTGGGTTGAAATAAGGGATGTTCCTTAAAACTTTTTAATTGTGAACCAAAGAATAAAATGCCGTTTTGAATTCCCCAATAAAGAGGTTTGACCCCCATGCGATCCCTTACCAGTATTAATTTTTTTTCTAAAGAATCCCATATGGCAAGGGCGAACATGCCATTAAATCTGCTGCACGCATTTTGAATACCCCAAGCTTCACATGCAGCTAAAACAACTTCTGTATCAGAATGTCCTCTAAAACACATCCCTATATTTTGTAGTTCTTCTCGAAGCTCTGGAGCATTAAAGACTTCACCGTTATAAGTAATGACATATCGATTTGAAGAAGAAACCATAGGTTGGGCGCCATGTTCAGACAGGTCAATAATGGAAAGTCTTCTGTGGCCTAAAAATACACCTTTAAGAGCATCTGACCACACGCCAAAAGCATCTGGACCTCGGTGTGTGATTTCGTCTGTCATAGCAAGCAAGATTGTCGAATTTTGCTCAAGTGTATTTTTGGCCTTTATGTCCCAAAACCCTGTTATTCCGCACATCCTTTACAACCTTTTTCAAATTTTGTTCTATCAATCAATATCGTGCTGACTTGCCTAGTATGGCTTCAACGATCTCTAAAATTTTATGGGAGTTTTTCTTCCATGAAAACTCTTTCGCAAGTTCTCTTGATTTTGAAAAATTCTGACACAAAGCATCTTTATTGGCAAAAAGTTCTGCAAGGGAGTTCCCAATGACGTTAGGAGAAAAGGAGTATATTACCGTACCCGGAAATAGTGCTTCTTTTTGACTAAATTCATATGTGGCGTCTTTAGATGCCAGGATGGCAAGTCCCTTAGAGAAAGCCTCTAATAAAGTATTTGATACGCCCTCATCTTGGGAAAGATGGATCATAACGTGTTGCTGATTATATAATTGTGACAATTCTTCTCGACCTATATAGCCATAAAAAATAATCCTTAAATTTGGAGGGGTTCTTTTTGCAGCTTTTTTGAGTTTCGTTTCTAGTATACCGCTTCCTACAATAGTGAAGTTAATCTTTTTAGTTGTGTGTTTTGCAAAGTTAATGACACCTTCTAATGCCTCTGTAATCCTTTTTCTTTCAATGAGTTGTCCTACAAAAATAAGATTGTAGGTTGAGAAATCTTTTTGGGTTACTTTCAAGTTGGAATCAAGGTTAACCCCATTAGGAATGTTTACTACCTTAATGCCTTTAAAATACCTTTCCACAAGATCTTTTAAGCGCTTTCCATTTCCATAAACGGCTGAAGCTGAATAAAGAACCGATTTGACTAAGTAAGGAAGAAAATATTGAATAATGCCTCCCAAGCGCTCTTCTTGAAAACCTGGTGCATCAACTCCTCGAATGGAAACGACATGAGGGATGCCCTTCTTTTTAAGATAAGGCGCAAGAGCCTTGCCTGCTGGGAAGGCAAAGAAAGAAATAACCACATCAGGTTCCAGTTGTGCTATATGTAAAGGAGCTTTAAATTTTAACAAAAAATAAGACCTAACAAACTCTATGAAAGAAGGGCAGAGTGGGTTTTTTCGTACGTTCCCAAGTGAGACAATTGATAAATTAGTCGTACTTTCATAAATGACGGGTGTTATGGGGCCAATTGTTAATATGGTTACGTCTTGGCCTTCACAGGCTAAATTTTTTGCCAGATTTTGTAAGGCTGTAGCTGCACCGCCTCCAATGGGGGGGTATTCATGGCAAACAAAGATAAGTTTATAGGATGGCTTCTTTTGTAATTGAGTCATGCGCTATGCGGTAATCTTTTGATTCTTAGCCAAGATAAAAACTTTATCGCCAAAATTAAAAAGATCGTTAAAATAAAAAATAAAATAAAGAATATGTGTTAAGATCTTTTTGGGAACACTATATTCCCCTGTAACATATTGGACTCCTGCTTTATTCCTAAAGAAGGAGTATAAGGGATAGGAAAAAGGTCCACCCCATGTTTTTTTATAGATAACGTCAAATCCTGCATCCTTTAGTTTTTTACTTAACTCATTAGCGGTATAATGTCGATAATGTCCCATCCTTCTGGCCATTTCATCAACAGGTCCTGATGGCACAGTAATAATGAGATAACGGCACATTAAAGAAAAACTTGCAAAAGCTGACTGATCATCTTCGAGATGCTCAATCACTTCTGAGCAAACAACTAAATCAACGACTTGTTGAAAAGGGTTAGAAATTTGGGTTAGGTCCTGTTGAACAAATAGGCCATTTGGGAATCTTCTTTTGCATTGCTCAACGCCCTGGTCTGAAAGGTCGCTACCCAAAAATTTTACATTTCTGATTCTCGTGTGAAGGTAATTCAAGAGTTTTCCGTTCCCACAGCCAAGATCAGCTATCGTTTTAGGCTTTTCAGGAAGCAAGCGAATTAATTTCATAATCCAACGATTGGTATGACGGCAAACAGGGGAGTATCTCACCATGTCGCTCCATTCTTCGGCCCACCCTGTGTTGTAGAAATCTAAACCCGAAAGAGTCTCAGCTTGTTTGCTCATTTTATTTATTACCACTTTATTTGCTTAATACAATTCGATTGTAGGTAGCAACGCTGTTATCAAAAGTTGTTGCCGGGATCATTTAAAGGTAACTATAATTGCTTTACTCTCCTTTTACAACAAAGCTCATTTTTGTTCAGTAATTCCCGGAGTAAATAATTGGGAAAACTCCCCTGAAATAAGGTAAGAAAAAACTAACTCCTCACTTTGCTGAGGATTTTTGAGGCATAGGCTCAGGCACGAAAACCTATCCTTCTT
>Ga0116230_10005337_pt1 | contig 12621 bp, 4 predicted proteins | sample S1TSphfallax_3_FD_88678 | JGI IMG/M metagenome (GOLD analysis project Ga0116230, IMG submission 88678) | Host-associated microbial communities from peat moss isolated from Minnesota, USA - S1T2_Fd - Sphagnum fallax MG | ecosystem: Host-associated > Plants > Peat moss > Unclassified | place: USA...
CTCCAAGGCCTTGTTGGCTTTCATTATGATTGCAAAAATGTTATGCATTTTTTTTGGATACTAAACTCGTTTGTAAGTGCTTGTATCTATTTTACTTTGTATATATTGATATTTGTTATATATCTTTTATATTAATTTGTCAACTTTATCTCGACATTGTTTGGATGTGTGTTTCAAAATCATAGGTCGACTTTTGTCAAACTTGTTGAAAATCTCCACCCAATCATGTTTTTGAAAACCTTTTTTCCTCATTGTTAATCAACTTTGTTTTTAAAGGTTGAGGAGCTAAATGATAAAATTATCTAAAAATGCTCTCTTACTAAATGAATTTGTGTTTCCTAAAGTTTTGGATTGAATGTTCTCATAAGGAATGACATTTGTGGTTGTAAGTATTTGAACCACAAATTTAAAATCTTGACTCTCTTGCATGAGGTTTAGGGTGAAACTTTTATTTGTCTTGACTATGGTGATAAATGATGAGAATAAAATGAATAAAATATGATTTTTTTTATTTTTTGATGAAAACGAGGATTAAGAAGCTAATTGAAAGTTTAAATGCTAATTAGTGTTTAAGAAGTTAATTTGAAATAAAAAACTTAAAATGTCATTTGAATTTTTTAATTAAAATATCTTTTTATTTTTGAATTTGTTGATTTTATTTTTCTTATTTGCTAAATAGGCAACAATATTATAAAAAAAAGGGGGCAAGGGAGTGAGGGAAAGGTAACAAATGAAAAGGGAGGACTTTAAGCAAGGTGAGAGAGTTGGGGGAGGATTGTGGGTAGGGCAAAGGCAACATAGGAGGAGTGGCAAAGCTTGTTTACTAACAAAGGCAAAGTAAGATCTTTAGGTTTCTCAATTTGTTGGTGTAAAGGGCATCCACCAACGATTTGCATTGTTGGTGTTGGTGAAGATGAAGGCATATATATATATATATATATATGTGCCTTCATGTGCGTAGGCCTTCATGTGTTTCTTCATGTTTTATCCTTATGCCATCATCATGTTCATTTCAATCATCTATTGTTGATCATCCAAAGCTCCAAAACCTAATTCTTTTGGAGCCCAATTTGATACGGAAAGCTTAAAAGAAACAAAAGTGGGCATATGTTTTGAGGAAAGGTAAAAAGTCATTTGTAAGACTTGTTTTAGGAGGGACCTTAGTGAAGATGAATAAATGAGGTCACAATAAGGTTCTATCTTCTAGTTGTAGGGAAGGCCCCTATATATTTGTTGGGTATGTGGATGGAAATGGTGACGTCGATTTTGATGAAAGAGGCAAAATTTGTATCATCAAGGATGCAAATGAACATTAATGGGAGTACCTTAGAAGAGACCTTGGAATATACCATGTTGACCAAAATTGATTAAAGATGTGGGATTCAACTTTTTTTAAAAGGGAGGGGTTACATATGAGACCCAAAAGGATGTGGTTCTATACAAAATTATGGATTCAATGTGAAAAGGGGACTTCAACCTTGACATGGACCAAGGAGTAAAAATGTGAATGAAAAATGGTTTAGGGTTTGGAAACATTCACATCAACTTTTTACTACAAGGAAAAAAATTGTAGTTGTTTTTTTCCAAGGATGGCTATGACCACAAAGAAGGCTTGTGGATACAATGATTGTGCTATGCATGTTGTGTGTTTTTTTGTTAGTTTGGCTTTGGTGTTTAAGCTTTTTTGAACATGTTGCTAATGCTAAAAATGAAATTGCATCGTTGAATGGTCAACTGGTGATATTGAAAAAAAAATCGACCAAGGAATTAGTGGACATGAATATGAATTAAAGTGAAATGAAGCAACAAGGTATGGTGAATTTAAATGTTTGGTAGAAAATAGTTAAGTCCTTGTATTTTTTAAATAAATAACATGTGTCCAAAAAATTTAATGACAATGTTTTCCTTGAGTGATGGAGGTGTGGAGTTATAGAGGGAATTAACATTGTGCCAATGTTGGACACTCACAGCAAACCCGATGATTGTTTATTTACAGCGTGTGTTGTCCAATTAGAGCTTGTCAATCTCTTTGTATTGTTGAATGTTGGGTTGGGGCTTGTTTTTTACACTCCATGTGATTTCTTGTTAGGATGTGAATGCACAGGTTTCTTTTTGCACAAATGCCTCAAAAGCCACCTTCTTCCATAAATGTGGATTGAGAAAAACTCCTTTCCCTTTCAAAATTTTCTTCAAACTCTTCAATCTTCTTTTCTAAGTTTGCATCAATCTTAATTAACTTTGCCAAGCTAAAGGGGGAACTAGATGATCATAAGGTCAACTTTTGTTCACCAAAATCAACTCTTTTTAAGTTGTTTGATTACAAATGACACCCTCCTTAAATAAGTAAGTATTCTAGGTTTTAAAAAATCTTTTCAATCTCAAATTTGTGATTCAACTATCCTTAAGATTTGGCTAGCAAAAGAATCCAATAGTAGAAACACATGGTTTCATGCTTCACTCACAAGTGGATATCTTTCACATCCATCTTTGAAAATCAAGATATTTCTATTGACAAGTTCATTTATTGGTTCACTACTTTAAGACTTAAACAAAGGGTGCGAATGATGATGACATTTCAAAAGCATAGGATATATAAGGATTTTTTATCATGTTCTTCAACAATGGTCACACCTTGCTCACAACCAATAAATGAAGGTGTTAGACAATGGTTTTTTAAATCTAGAATCAAACATCAAGGAAAAGATATGATGAGTTTTTTTGTTTCATAGTTCTTTTTTTTATTTTGGAAGCCAAAAAAGTTAAAACAAAAATTAAATATTTTTCCATTAAGTTAGCAAAAGGAAGTTGAAATTCAATTTCTTCCCTCGATTTCAAACTCATGGATATGACAGAACATAATGTATCATTTTACAACCAATGACTCCAAAATTGGTTTAAAATACACAAAAATACAATAGGGGAAAGATGGTCAACAATATTATACAAAATGTGCCATGTCAAAAGAAGTGGCATTCGACCAAACATCTTCACATGTTTTGTTTGTTGTAACATAGAAAAGTAGCCTCACAAAGCTATAGAGTTGAAGTCTTGGAACATGATGATTTTGCTAGCAAATATGCAAAAGAAAATGAATATGTTAAACAATGTTTTTTTCTTGCAAATAAAATTATAAAAAAGAAAATACAAATTTGTTTCTAGTTTTAAAATGAAAATTACATTTTCTTCACCTATGGTATTTAGCCTTCTTAGGTGAAGACCAAAAACAATACTTGTTATATATTTTTCATTCTTGTTTATTTTCCCATATTTCTTGGGTTAGGTTATACACTTTTGCAAGTCCCCTTTTATAGACTTGATAACTACATATTTCAAGTCTTTGTAAACTTTTTCATCCATTGTTGCATTTTGGCATGTTTTAGGAAATGCATGGTTGAAACCTAATGTTTCACAACTTACAAGAAATTTTAATGCAATAGTCTTAGTGTTTAGGTTAGACCTTCAACCTTCACATAACTTTTTCTTTTTCAAATCATATTGTTCCACTTACTTTTCTTTTTTTCGTTAAATATGTCATGTAGGTTTTCATAGCCTCAAAATTTTTAATGATAGTATGTTTTGGTTACCAATTAATTCCAAAAAAATATTATGAACCCCTTTTGACGTTCACAAATCAAAACTTATAGTTGTAGAATAACATTATTCTAATGTATATTAGAAAACATTGTAAACAAAAACAAGCGAGCTAAAAACTCTTTATATAGAATTCAATTGCATGAACACCTTAAAACATGTAGAATAGTTCCATCCAAGATTTTATGCTCCAAGGTTTCAACATTAAAATATGAAGTTCATGATATCAAGCATTTACATCATGAATTATGATATCAAGTTGCACACAATTCTACTACTTTCAAGTCAATCAATCAACTTAAAATTTAAGATATGGCCTAGGATTAGCACCCTTTTTGTCCTTTGATTTTTTGAACTCTTAATTCCACCCCAAAATGCAATGCACAACTAGGCACTAAAGTCCAACCTAACCTCATGTTTAGCTCTCATGTACCTATTTCAACTAATTTTTTTGCAATTCCACAATAAAAATGAGCTTCAACATACCCACCCACTCACAAAACTTACAAGGCCAAAGCCACCCAAAATGCAAAAATCATTTCTCTTCTATCCCATTTTCCTAACATATTCAGTTTTCTTCTCTCCCAAGGGACCTCAACAATTCAAGTACAAGGTTCACGTGCCTTAGGGATACCCCATGATTAAGGTTTCTTGTTAAAAATAATTGTGCCCCCATTTTGGATATGATTCCAACTTTACAATTATCTCTTCTCACTCCATGTAGGCCCCATTCACCCAAAGTTTGAAAACACTTACAAAGTTTCCAAAAGGCTTTGTGGGTTTGTGACATGTGGAAAGTTGCCAAAAAAATGATTTCCTAATAGGTTTAAAACAATAAGGTTTGTAGAGATGTTCCAAATTGAAGGTGGGATTATTCCACTAAATTGATTGTTGCTTAAATCGCTTGCAAACACCAAACAAGATAATCACATAGTGAGCACAATTTGTTAATTTGCAAAGTATTAAGAAGATCATGAACTTTGAATTCTTTGATGGTAGTTCAAGTTAGTGTGATGATGAACTTATTCCTATGTGTGCTTTAGATTTGAGTAGTCCTTTCAAACATAAAGATTACTTCAACATTGTGAACTTGACACACATTTTCATTTCTGTAAATTAGTAGGAATAGGCTTCCTCACAAATTTGTGTCAAAAGGTGTTGAAAAGTCTGGAAGCTTTCCACTGAAATGATTGTTGTTAATTAACCTGTGAAAATTTGAAACATGTCACATGAAAATGAGTTTGTCATTTAGAGATATGAACATGATATCTATATAAATAGTATAAGTTTAATCGAGCTAATAATCATGACCAAATTTCACCATCATCGGGTTTGTTGTGAAGGAACTACACTTGCTGGAAGTAGAGGGTGTTGTAATGGAGTTCATGGAAGGATTTCAATGACAAAGCCTTTGGAGTTTTGTTTCAAATAATTGTTTCTATCAAATCACCGTTGGATTTGGGTCAAACTTAAAACAATTCTTTTTTAGGAGGTGTAAAAGGTTCTCCTCAAATTATGCAATTGTTTTTTCAATAACTAAATTTGGTTATATTTTTGGTAGTGTGCATAGTCTTATCATGAACCACCATGTTTGAAGGTTCAAGGTGAGCCTACTATGAAAACTTTATGGGATTGAAAGGGAAGAGGAAAAATTATAGTTGAAGAATGTTGTTTTGATCTTTGTATAATGCTATACAAAACTAAAGTCCATATGTGGTTAAATAAACATTGGCTTCTCAAGGATTGCCGAAATGCTTTTGGTGGAGATTAGCTATGAGAATATTCCTAATGGATTTTTTTATTACAGCACAATGATGGATCACAATCATAATTGACCTTTTTATTTGTTGATTTTGTTAGACAAAATGAAAATATTATTAATGTATTTGTGTAGTTGCCTAAGACAAGTTGCACATGACATTCAATTGCATGCAACACTATGTATGCAACATGTATATATGATGTTAATATACATGTTCATCCATACATACCAATCCAAATGCAGTTAGTTGCACCTTATGTGCAACTTTCCTTGCAACTACAATGCACTTAATCAGAATATGACACATGTTTAAAAATTGGACAATTAGTTTGTGCACATGTGTCACTATTTAATTATTTTTATGTTTCCAAAATTAAAAAATTCATTGAATTAATCTCAATCATTAAAAAAAATTCCACTAGGATAATGACACATGGCACACCATGGAACGTTCATTAACCGTTTGACACATGTTCATTTAACACCAATTATATGGTGACATGTGGCAATCAAGGCCCACCTTTTTTAATTTAAAAATATTAATTAATGAAATCTTAGTCATCCGATGATGGTTAATAAGATGTTGACACATGATGCCTATGTAGGAAGGTAATTATCAAACCCTATTAGGTACGTAGGCTTACTTAGGTATGTAAGTAGGTTGAAAAGTAGTTAGGCTTAGGCTATATAACTAGGTTTAGAATAATTTGATTTGATTTTTTGGTTTCACCATTTCATAAAGGTAAAATGTTTTTAGTTCATTCATCCCAAATGGCACTTGGTATTTAGCTACTACATAGCTATTGCTCCTACTTATATACTGAGCCAAATATAATTGGAATCCAAAGGATATCGGGAAAAAAATTCCATTGCAAACCTCATGAACCAACTTAGTTGCACATTAAATGCAACTACTGCATTAAAGTATACCAACCAAGGGAGGGCTTTATTACTTAAAGCCCTCCTCTTGGCGTATCTAACACACTAAGAATCGTAAAAAATGGATTAGAAATGAGAAAGTTATGGCCTCCCAAACTAAAGGGGGTCAAGAACTCAAAAAAAAAACCATTGAACACTACAAATGCCGGTTTTTAAACACCCAAAAAGTTCCTTTTATGTTGCTTTGTTGCTATTAGAGATCCAATGTGATTTGTAGAACTTCAAGTGGTGCTCCTATAACACTTTAAATCGTTTAGAATGAATAAGAAATAAGAAAGTTATGAGGTTTGAAAATAGGAGGGGTCCAAAAAGAAAGAAAAAGGTTTTGTAACTTGGAAAGCTTATTTTGCTTATTTTTCTTATTTTTCTTCTTGTTATTGTTTCATTATTCCTTTTCTTTTCCACTTCAAAGATGATTATAGGATTTTTTAATAATTATGATTATTTAATGAAATATTATTTAATTTAAACTAATAATTAGCTTAGAATGTTTATGTATTTGTAGGTTAATTAGTGTACCTTATTTACATTAATATTTTCAAATAAATAATAAAATATAAATATATAATACTTATTGAGTCTATATATATAATTTATTATCATTATAATTATAGTAAAAGTTTAATGAATAATTATGGTTATTTATAATAAAAGTTAATATTATCATATTAATTGATTCTAAATACTTTTTTTGTTTAATCAAATTTACATTTTCTGAAAAAGATTCCAAATAAATTAAAATAAAAAAGTTCTACTTGCCAGAAAACATATTTAAATATATTTGACAAATAAAATTTGAAAACTCGCAATACATATTGACACCATTATTTAGTTTAGCTTAATTCATTTTAGCCATAATTAGTTTAGCTTAACTTAACTTAACCATAACTAGTTTGGCCTAATTTAATTTAACCATATTTATTTTATTCTAATTCAATTTAGTTTAATTTAATTTAACCATAATAAATATAGTCTAGTTTATTTTAGTCATAAGTAGTTTAGCCTGATTTGGTGTAATTTAATTTAGGCATATTTATTTTAACGTAAATTTTTAAAAAAAAATTTAGTTTAGCCATAGTTAATTTAACTTAATTTAATTTAGGCATAATTATTTTGGCCTAAATTAATTTAACTATGGTTGAATTAACCTAATTTAATTTAGTTTAATTTATTTTAACCATAATTAATTTTATTTAGCTTAATTTAGCCATGGTTAATTTACCTTGATTTAGTTTTGCTTAATTTAGATTAGCCACAATTAGTTTTGCCTAACTTAATTTAGCTATAAGTAGTTTAATTTTTTTGTTTATTTAGACTAGGTTAATTTAACAATGTTTATTTTAGCCATAGTTAGTTTAAGTTCATCTAAGTTAGCATGGGGTTAACCTTAGTATTAAAGATACATAATACTATTATATATAGCCTATGTAAATATATTAAGTATAGTAATTTAAATATGTATAAGTTTATGCCATTATATTTATGACACGTGTCCATGTTGTACACATTTAGGTGCATGCTAGTTGCACACACAACCATATGACCCAAAAATTATACAATACCAAATTTTTAGTTGCAAACATGACTGAGATAATTACAAACGATAGCTAGTTGCATGCTAGTTGCATAATGATTAATTACAATTGATAAGATTTCTAGTAGTGATATATATTTGTAGTTGTTCCACTATTTTTTTCCTTGAGATATTACCTTCCTTTTTAAGATCTATGGTTGTTGCCTCTTTTAACCTTGTAGTTTCTTCGCTAGGGCATACATGTTACAACTTGCTCCTTTGGTTCAAGATTTTTTTTTCTATCATTTGGAATCTAAGTTCGAAATAAATGAATGAAGTTAGGATATGTTTCCTTGTACACCTTCAATTTTTGCCTCTAAAGCTATTCCTTAGCCCTCTGTTTAGCAAAAATATTTTCCAAATCTACACTCAACATATTAGGGAAAAAACAGTTGTGGGTGGACCATTAGGAACCACCTCAAAGAATGGTTAAAAAACCAAAAACGCACAAATAATTTTCTTGGGCCCTTTATTTTAAATGTTTTCACAACTCTAAATTCTTTTTTTTCATGTTTATTAATTGCATGCATTAATATATGGCTTGAAGTTTATTTTAGAATAAAAAAATTGGAAATTGTTAAAATTTTATTTTCCTAATTTAAATGGTCCTTTAAGAAATTAAAAAACTTAACTTTGGAAAATTTCATAATATAAACCTAAAAAACAATGACTTCCAAATTACATAGGCAAAGAAATTCCCAAGAACATTTTCAATTCATCTTTCAAATTTGTGTTCTTAACCAAAAAGTTCAAGGAAAGGTGACCATGCGTTACATTCCTGAAGTGTTTTTTAAATGCAATGATTAGGAACATCATAATAGACAATAGTCCTCATATTATTGGAATTTAAAAATCTATGGAACCTAATAAATGTATCCATTAAAAAAAATTATGATTTTTAAAATTTAAATGTTTCCTATTATTTTCCAAAGTTCAATGGGTCTAGGAAAATCAAGGTGTGATGTTCCTAGTGGTCCACTCAAGGACGCTTTTGCCCATCATGCATTAAATTCCACGAGGTGTCTACATTTGTAGTTTTAAATTTTTAATGTTTTCTATTTTGTCCTAAGGAATGTATATTGCATCAAGAAACTTCAAGAATCAAGAAGATGGAAGGCCCAAACTAGGAGCAAGTCACCATTCAAAATGCTAGCAAGGCGATTTTGTATGAGAAATTAGTGGATTGCCAAGTAATCGAATGAAGGAAGTGATTGAAGGAACTTGAGAAAAAATGGAGGAACGGTGTTATGGACTAACACATCAAGATGAGGACCTAATTTAATAGATTGGATGAACACATGGATGCGAATCTTGGAGGGACACATTGAAATTTTTTTTCAAGATGATTAAATGCAAATCATGATAATTTATGAGTAGAAACCCACATTTGAACTAGAGAGAGGAAAACATGTTTATTGTAAAAATGAATTCAACATCAAATGGAAAATATTCAAAGTGGTTCAAATACATTTAAAGCATTGAAGGGAAATGGAACAAGGTTAGGATAAATTTCATGTTGATATGCAAAAAGTGAAATAATAACCTGATATTGCAAAACATGAAATTGCAAAAATAATGAAGAATCCAAAAAAGTTAGCACATAGTCAAGGCATTAACTAACATTCAACTATTTTGGTGACACCATCACCACACATATATGAATGATAAAATGTACCAAAGGTGAATGAAATGCAGTCATGTTTGTAACTTTGTTGCAATTATCTTTTTCAACTAAGTTAAACAAGTAGTACGCAACTTTATTTCTATACATATAATATTTTAATATTTATTTAAAATAATGATAACATTAAATTACATGTTAATTTTATTTATATAAATGAATGGTTTTTTTATGCATATAACTATTTAAACTTTAATTTACAAATAAGGTTTAAGGAAAATCTAAAATATATGTAAGTAATAATGTTTATGTTCAATACACATGTAATTTATTATTTCTATGTGGATCATTACAACATATCAAATAATGATACATTATTAATAATAGTGTGCAACTATGATGTTTATTCATTTTTATGCACATGATATCTTAATATTTGTTTCAAATTACGATAAAAACTCATTAAACACTAATGTACCCTATGTCATTGCCCCAAATTTGAATGCATTCAATTTAATTTTCCTTCCAAACCTTTTTTACAATTTGTTTGAATTTCCAACAACAATACCCACTAAAAATTCAATAATATTTTTCACATTTGAAGTCTCAAAATTATGAAAGCACCTTCATTAAATCAAACATGGTGAGGGCTTTCCAACAATACCAAGAACACCCCCAAATTCGAATATAGTTTTCAATCTTGGTTTTTAAAAAAATTAAATGAAAAATTGGTTCAATAATCAATAGATTTCACATTATAGCTCCAAACATTTTAAACCGTGTTACCACACCCCTACTCATTAAGAACTTTCTAATGATAAGTTCTTTAACATAACTTAAAAACACTGGGGTTTGGGAGGTATCATTATGACAAAACAAAACAAACTATCTTCCTTCATGGAGAGATAACAAAACATGTTCTATTGGCCCCAGGTGTGAACACATTCAACTCATTTTCCCTTTAAAACCCAATTTTTTGCAATTTGTTTGAATTTTCAATAACAAAATTCATTCAAATTTTAATATTTTCCACACTTTAAATATGAAAATTATGAAATAAACTTCATTAAATTTGACTCAATGACTACATTCCAACAACACGAATTACATCTTTGGATTTGAATACAATTTTTATTTATGATTTTATGGATGTTTATTGAAAAAAATATTCAATAATTAATAACCTTTGCATTGTAGCTCCAAAAAATTTCAACCCAAGTCAGTGCTCCCTTACTCATTGTTAGGTTTTCAAAGATATCAATAGCATTGCATGAAGCAATTTGGTTTTGGAAATTTTCAACATGATAAAACAAAACAAAAAAAAAACAAACTATCTACCTTCATAAATATATTAAGTTACGTGTAAATGTTTTTGTATAAAATGAATAGTAATGTATGATGCAAATACCTTTTTGTGCATATAAATAGTAAAATTTGATTTAAAAATAAAACTCAAGGAAATTATAAAATATAAGTTTCTAATAATGTGCATGTTCAATTCACCTAATTATTATTTATATGAATATTGAATTTTAGTTTCCAACATATCAAATAATGATACAAAATTAATATTTTTGTGGAGCTCTAATGTTTATTCATTTTCATACACATGATATTTGAATATTTGCTTTAAATTGCAATAAATTTTCATTAGACATTAAACTACATGGAAATTTTATTAGTGTAATTGAACGGTTATGTATGATGCAAATATGTTTTTGTTCATATAAATATTCAAATTTAATTTCAAAATAAAATCTAAGGAAACTCTGAAATATGACTTTGTAATAATGCATGTTCAATATATGTAATGTATTATTTCTTTGTAAATCAAATGTTAGTTTACAACATATCAAATAATGAAACATAATTTGCTGTTGTCATATTTTTGGAAGGATGGATGGTATCCAAGTTTTCTTGAAACCTATCTATGACTTGGTGAGCATGATCTGCTTCTGGACTGGCGTGCATCTCAATCACCTAATTGTGATTGCTAATCCCATTTCTTTTTCATGGTGGTCAGGCTCTTTCGTAGCTGGTGGGTGTATGTGAAGGCAGTGTTTACACGCTTCAAGCTTCGATATGGGTGGGCAGTTGGAGGTGTTAAGGTACTACTGGGTTCATGCACAAATTGTTTGTTGCTGCTACAGTACCATCTATATCCTTGAAAGCTAAGAGTTGTGCTCCCTCCAATGAACAATAACTGTACTGCTTGGTATCCATCTTGCTGTAACAGGAGGATTCAAAACAATTAGAGGCAGGACGTTTTGCAAAGATGTGGAACCACATCATTGACATCTTTCGAGAATTGGGCCTTATTAGTGACAGGTTCAGTTCATTTCCATCACAACTTTTTTTGAGATGGGTTTGTGGTAATTTCCTGGATCTTGATCTTCATTATGCCTTCACTTCCAAATTCTTTCTTGTGAAATTTTCTTCATCTTATGTATCACCATGATGCTATTCACAAACTGGGTTCCCCAAATGGTTGAATCCAGCCACAGTTGCAGTCATCCACACACGAGAAATTTGGCTACAGGTTAGAGAGGACAGCAAACATTTTCTAGAATCCTGTTATGTTTTGGCAACCTCAAAGAACCCAGCATCTAAATATGGGGACCTCCATGTTTTTCTCCTCAGAACATGGAGTTTTTCAACAGTAAAAAAAAAGAGGTGTTCTGTAGATTTCACACAAAAGAATTTGGGTGGTTGAATCAATGGACAAGATTTTGTAGGGGAATTCCAAGTTGTGGAGGTGCCACCAGTTCCAATTTTTTTCTCAAGACTTGACAGTGGTCAATAGTGGATCTATGAATGCAGTGAACTGGAGCTTTTGGAAATGCCCAGCACACAGCACATATCGGTTTTTCAGTGGCCTTCAACATTGTTAGCCAATGAGGTTAGCCCAGTGGATGGAACTCTGGCTTCTGGAATTCTTTGTTGGGAAAAAACCATCTGAAAGAAAACACTTTCTGTGTGAACAAGATTGCGGTATAACCAGGTCTGCATCTATGCTGTTCCTAGTTAGTATTTGTGTATGAGGCTGTCTTCATATTTCTCAGCAGTTATGATTGTTGGATGTGTGCAGGTCAGGTTAGCAGTTGAACAAGTCCAGAAACATAAGGGCAATGACAA
>Ga0116230_10005338_pt1 | contig 12619 bp, 10 predicted proteins | sample S1TSphfallax_3_FD_88678 | JGI IMG/M metagenome (GOLD analysis project Ga0116230, IMG submission 88678) | Host-associated microbial communities from peat moss isolated from Minnesota, USA - S1T2_Fd - Sphagnum fallax MG | ecosystem: Host-associated > Plants > Peat moss > Unclassified | place...
CCTCGGGGCCGCCGCACTCAAGGGCATACGGCAGCGCATGCAGGTCATCTTCCAAGATCCCTACGCCAGCCTCAATCCGCGCATGACGGCCGGCGACAACATCGCCGAGGGGCTGCTGCTGCAGGGAGGCATGGCGCGCGGGCAACGTGCCGCCGCGGTGGCCGAACTGCTGCGCCAGGTGGGCTTACCGGCCGCGGCCGCGCGACGCTATCCGCGGGAGTTTTCCGGCGGCCAACGGCAGCGCATCGGGATCGCCCGCGCGCTGGCGGTGCAGCCGACGCTGATCGTCGCCGATGAACCGGTCTCGGCGCTCGATATGTCGATCCAGGCGCAGATCCTCAATTTGTTGCTGGATCAACAGGAACAGCGCGGCCTGGCGCTGCTGTTCATTGGCCATGACCTGTCGGTTATTCGGCATTTCTGCGATCGCATCATGGTGATGTACCTCGGGCGAATCGTCGAGATCGGGCCCACCGAAGCCGTGTTCACGAATGCCGGCCATCCCTATACCCGCGCCTTGATCGACGCGGCGCCGGTGACGCATCCCGCGCGGCGCAAGGTGCGCGACCTGCTCGCCGGTGATCCGCCGAGCCCGCTGGAGGCGCCGGCCGGCTGCGCCTTTCATGGCCGCTGCCGATACGCGATCGCAGCCTGCCGCCAGGTCACACCGCCGCTGCGGCAGCTGGCCGATGGCCACGCCGCCGCGTGTATTCGAGAGGATCTACCGGCCCGGTGATGATGGCGCCCCCGTCTCCGCGGGCAGACGGTTCGCGGCCGCGATCATCTCGCTTTCCATCAACGGAACGGGAATCATTCCTTCACCATTGAAGCGATCGAGGAATTCCCGAAGCTTGAAGGGTTTACCGGCCAACTCCTGTTGATGGCCAAATTCCGCAAGCAGACGGTCGAGCAATATCTTGCCGGTGACGTAGCTGGTGCCATACCCGGGTTGGCGCAGATACAGGAGCTGTTCGAAGGCCGTCAGTTGATCCTTGGAATTGGCCCAGCCCCGCGGTGTCCACGCGGCGTGAAATTGGCCGGCTTGCTCCAAGGTCATTTCATTGGCCTGAACGTAGAGCGAGGCCAGCCCACGCGCGGCGCGATTCGCGAGCATGATCCAGACCAGCTCCTTGGCGCGAGGATTGTCGTCGTACAGTCCCGCGTGCATTAGCAATTCCTCGAACGCGGTCGCAAAGCCCTCCGCGCGGGTGTCCCAGATGTTCGACAGCGACGGGACGCGGCGGATCGGGCTCGGATTCGGTTCGTCGCGCATCCGCGCGAGGTCGAACCAATGGTAATCGTGCGACAGCAACAACATGGGCTCGCGGTGGGTCACCCGGTAGAAGAACACCCGCTTTTCCTCGGGAATGAAATGACCCAGCTGCGGTTCGAGCGCCGCCTTGAGATAGGGCTTGTCCGGGATGATCTCCTGGCGCACCAAGAAATCGACGAAGGTATCGAGTCTGGCATGCGCGAGCTTGTCGAAGGCGGCGGCGTCGGCCACCGGTTCGAGCGGCGGCAAATGGCGATTGTCGTGTTCCTCGAGGCGCAGCGACGCTTGCGCACGCTCCAATTCACGGTGCAGCAGCACCACTTCCTCGTCCCAGTCGTAGGGCACGAAGTGCACCTGCTGCTGATACCAGGTGTAGTTCTCCTTGCCCACGCCGGATGGCCCGGTCTTGCTGGGAGCCTCGACATCGAGCCAGCGTACGAAGTCATCGGTCGCGTCCTGTGCAGCCGTGAGGGCATGGCGCAATTGCGCCGAAAACCCGGTCGTCACGGCCTGCTGGCTACCCTCGAGCGTGCTCACCGTGAGAGTACCGGCCCGCAGCGATGCCAGGGCGGCCGACTGATTGCGCAATTCCTGTTCGCCGAACACCCAAAGATCATGAGCGTTGCTCTCGGCCAGGTTGATCCGCGCCTGCGCGAGCAGCGCCGGGATGGCGCCCAACCGCCGGGTGAGTTCCTGCTGTGCGGCCGGAGTCAACGGAAAGTGGTAGTTGTAGAGTTCGATCTCCGGATACACCACTGGCCCTTCACGTGCCGGCACGTCGGTTCGCGCGGGCCAGACGCTCACGTAGAACGCCGGGTCCCGCGCCCAAGGTCTGAGCACGCGCAGGTTGAAATCTAGGCCGTTCATCTCGGCCGCGACCAGCTTGTAGTCGTTTTGCTGTTCGATGGGCCATGCCGCCGTGTCGATTGCCTCGAGCCGCCGCCGCCACGCCGGCAACGCGGTCGCCTTCGCCGCCACGGCGGTGTCGCTGTAATCAGCGACGTCACCGTGCAGGATCGGGCGTTCGAACTCTCGCCACTCGTGGAACAAGGTCGTGAGTGCCGCGTAGCCGTCCGCGTTCGACGCCGCGGTCGTGCTGGGGCGGAACACGCTGTTGGGCAGCCACTCGGGCCGCGAGTCCGCATTCGCGACGCGCAGCGCCAACGCCGCCACATAATCGTCGAGCTTGATCGCCTCCTCCTTGAGGATCCCCGGCTGCTCAATATCGTCGGACGGCGAATGATAGCGGGTGGCACGCCAGTCATGCTCGATCTGAAACTGCGGCGTGTCTTTGGCAAATCCGAATTTGAAGGCCAGCGACGGTATGCCTTCACGCACGAAGCTGAATTGATCGGTACGGATGAATACGTTGCGATCGGGCAGAGGATCGGGCGCCATCTCGAGACCCTCATCCGCGGCCACCGCGCGAGCATCCGCGCCGAGCGTGCTCTCACCCTCGCCCGGCGCGAACACGCGCTTGAGCGGCCACAAGGGCAACGGCATGTCGAAATTGAAATCCGCCACGATGCTGCCCTTGGGTACCGTGGGGTGTCGCGCAAAGTAATTCGATCCCAACAGGCCTTTCTCTTCGGCGGTGACGATCAGGAACAGCACCGAGCGGCGCGGCTTGGCGCCTCGCTTCATGCGATGCGCGATGTCGAGCACCGCGGCGACACCCGAGGCGTCGTCCATCGCCCCGTTGTACAGGCTGTCGCCGTTGATCGGCGCACCGATCCCGAGGTGATCGAGATGGGCGGAGACCACGACATACTGCGCGGCCAGCGTCGGATCGCGCCCGGCGAGGCGGGCGACGATGTTGGGCGAGGTGAGCGCGGAGCGGCTGGCGGCGATTTGGCCACGCAGCCGGAACGGCAGCTCGAATCTTGGTACCGGTTTGGACGCGTCGGCGAGGGCGGAGAGTTCGGCAAAACTATGGCCCGAACCGGCAAACAGCAATTCCGACTTCTCCGGATCGAGCGCGACGCTCACCAATCCGTCTGGCGTTTCGCGCATGGCTGGATCGGCCAGATACATGCCAGGCTGACCGGCGAGGAGCAGCTGGCGCGACCAGGGAATCTCCAGCTGGTGCGGCGTGGTCAGGGAGATGAGGCCGACCGCCCCCAGCTTGCCGAGGAGCGCCGCCCGCGCAAAGCGCGCGTTCGACTTGACCGGACCCGAAATGTCGGCAGGACCGCCGCTCAAGACCACCACGACCTTGCCTTTCACGTCGATGCCCGCGAAATCGTCCGCGCCCTGCCCGGGTAGATGCAATCCATAGCCCAAGAACACCAGCGGCGCGTCGATGGTCGCGGCGACCGGGGCACCGCCCGCGGCGATTCTCGAGTACTCGCCGACCTTGAGCGGAGTCAAACCATGGTCGGGGCCCACCAAATCGAGGCTGGATGCGTGCTGATCCACGATCTGTTGTTCGAACATCACGGGCTGCAGATAGCCGTCGACACCGGCCGGTTTCAGCCCCTCCGCCTTGAAGCGCGAGACTACGTAGTCGGCGGCGCGCAGATAGCCGGGGGAACCGGTCTGCCGCCCCTCCATGTTGTCATCCGCGAGCACCGAAAGATCCGTCCACCACTGCGTGGCAGAGGCGGATAACGCCGTGGAGTGCTGCGCAGGTGCGGCTTCCGCAGCCGCATCCGCCGCGCGCGACGGCGCGGCCACGGCGTAGCAACACGCCGACAAGACGGCGCCCAAGAGGCACGGCATCCGCATGAAAAGGCTCCCTTAAAGTGAAATTCCAGCCAGTCTAGCGGGAATCTCCGCTGCGGTGGTTAGACCTCGGCGGCTTGCAATGAAACCCGCTTGGTCCCCTCCGCCACCCATTGCGTGCCTCGCTCCTTGAAGCCGAACTTGTCGTGAAACCGGCGTGATGGCTCATTGGGCGGGACGATATTGTATTCGCAGGTCACCAGCGGAATGGCGTTGGCTCTGGCGTAGCGGAAGATGTCCTCGTACAGCAGCGATCCCAAGCGCAGACCGCGTGCTGCCGCCGACACGACCACTCGGTCGACGTAAATGAACCGTGCATACTTGCCGGCGAACCAGTCGAAGTTGGCGTTCACGTACGGCGCACCGCTAGCCATCGCGAGAAGAAATGCCGACACCCGCTCGTTCAGCACCACCACCTTGTGATAACACGACAGCGCGTGTAATTCCTCAAGGCGCGGCAGATCCATGGCGCTCGTGTATTGGATCTCGGCCAGATTCAACGCGCAGAGGGTCTCGAAGTCATCAGGCGCGGCATCACGGATGATTGCGTTTACCATATCGTCGCCGCCCACAGGATGACACCGAAGCCGGCGCCGGCGCCGCTTGCCAGGATTTTGAAGATCATCACCGTGCCTCCTCGAGGCCTGGCCGCCGTGCCAACCGAAGCAGCAAAATCCCGAGCGCGATGCTCGCCACCAGACTGACGGAGGCGTCCACCGCATAGCTGCCCGCGACGGCGTGCCAGGCATAGCCCCAGCCGTCCACGACCAGCATATAGGTGTTGGCGACATTGAAGGCGGAGATCATCAGGCAGAAGGTGGTCGATGCCAGCGGATTGTGGCGGCCCACGGTCTCGAAGGTGATCGCGGTCGAGGCGGTGATCGCCAGCGATTGAAAGGCGTTCTCGCCGATCAACGCCAGAGCAAAGGTCGCGGGCGTGTGCGGAAGTAGAATCAGCGACAGCGTGAACGACGCGCCGACCACACCAATGGCCAGGTACAGATAGCGCAGCGGTAACGCACGATCGATCAGCGGAAACACCAGGCAACCCGCGATACCGCCAACCAGCACCCCCGCACCCCCGACCAAGCCGACGAAATGGCTCGAGGCGGCGAAGTCGTTGCCGAGGCCGCCCAACAGGTTGGTCAGCGAGAATGTGGCCGCGGGCGCGATGAACAACACCAGGGTGACCAGCACCTCGCGCCGCTTGACGATGCTCGAGACTTCGGCGAAGAACTGCGAGAAGCTGTCTTTGGCGAGCCGCCGGTCCGGACCGGGCGCCGGCATCCAGAAAAACACCACGGTGGGCAACATCACGACCAAGCCCAATAGCAGTGCGGCTGCCACGATCGAGAGCCGCTGCACGATTTCGCCGGTGACCATGGCCATGGCGCCGCCACCGCCGACGTTGCCGATGGTGGACCACACGCTCAGCGTGCTCTTCTCTTCGGCCGTCGAGATGCCGGACAGCCATCCGCCCAACGCGCTTTGATAGAGGTTCGCAAAGAAGAACCCGGCGACCAGCAGGCCTTCGACCAGCGCTAAATGTTCGAGGTTGAGGAGCGCCAGCACCAACAGCATGGCGGCGATCGTCGCTGTAACCACGGAGTACCAGCGACGGCTGAAGCGGACATCCAGCACCGGGCTTACGAGAAAGGTCCAAAAGCCCGGCGAGATTGCCACCGCCGTCATTCCCGCGATGGTCGCCTCGGCGACGTGACGGGCGCTCAACAACTGCGGCACCGAGATCACCAGGACGCCGCCGTACATGCCGAACAGGGTGTTCGTCAGTCCCATCAGCCAAACGGGCGCGGTACGGCGGCCGTCGGCGCTGGAATCAATCACCGCATCGAATTCTGCGGTCGCTGCTCATCGACCGCTCCTCATGGTGTACAGGAGGCATATTGCGACAGTGGCGTCGCGGAGACCGCGTTGAGCGCAGCGCTTTTCGGCGTGGCGATGGACAGATCTTCGTACGCCCCCCAAATGTTCCCGGGGGGCTCGGCCAAATCGTAATACATGAAGAGATCATTGCCGCAGCCAAACCAGTCTGCAAGATAGCCCTCGATCATCGGCGTCAGCGCGGTGCTGCTTTCTACGCTTTCGTTGATGGCGGCCGGGGTGGCGCTGGTGAGAGCCGGCCCCCCTTCATAGCCCACATTCTTGAGTCCGTAGTAATCGGCGAGTCCTTTGTAGCTGATGTTGGTATAGACAATCCCGCCACCATTATAGGGCTGGGTGGGGAAGCCGCTTTCGCTCGTACTCACGGCGCTGGTCAACGCCGCGACCGCGCTGGCCACAGTGGGATAGCTGGTGCCGTCGTTCGCGCCGAAGTACGGCGCACCGCCGATGCCATAGATGAACTGACTCGGTGGCCCTAAATTGTTCTTGGCGTACAACAGCGCATCCAAGGCCAACCACGGCTGCACATATTGCGAGAGATACAGCGGGCGGATCGTCGTATTGATGGCCGCCGCGCCATACACTTTGGCAAATAGCTGACTGAGCCGGAAGACCTGGTGCATCGCCCGGCGATATCCCCAATAAGTTTCGTTATTGCTATGGTCATAGTTGAGTGACGGATCGGCACCGGAATTGACTTCGCTGACCGCGGCGGCGACGTTCGCCGCGTTCTGCGTGAAGTTGTAAGCCCATAGTTCACTGCTATATTCGAGATACACATGAATACCCGGCTTCAAGTTGGCCTTCAGCAATTGTGCCAACTGCGTCGCGTAGTTGTTCGATGTCGGATCCGTGAGGTCGACCCCTTCCGGAATGTTGATCCAGATGTCCTTGCCGCTCGCATTGGCGAGCTGTATCACGTACTCCCAGGCGAGGCCCGTCGACGCGCTTTGCTGCGGAGTGGTGGGCTGCGTGCGCTGCGCCCACGAGGTCACGGGATTGTTATTGGTCTGCAATGTATCCATGAGCCGCAGCGTACTGAACGGGGCGATCGCGTTCAGGAACGCGTTGGTGAACACCTGCGTCGTGCCGAGAGCGTACCCGGGCCGCAATAGCTTCAAGTTTTGCACCCCGCCGTTGGTGCCGGTGAAGGTCAGCGCGAGCTGACTGTCGTTGGGTCCCACCACGACGCTTGCCGTCGTGGTATTGGTCGAGGCGTTGTAGGCGACATTGTTAATGCTGCAGCAGCCGGCGCCAGCCACCGTGGCCCGACCGGTGAAGCTCAAGGTGTAGGTGCCAAATAGGCTCGGAAACGTGGCTGACAACGGACGATTCAACGGATCGCCGGCGTTCGAAAGGAACAACACGCCGAAGTCCGTCGTCGGCCAGCCGTTGGCATTGAGGGGAACCGGCGCGTCGGTCGGGTCCCAAAACTCTGCCGGGGTTGCAAAGCCGCGCGCGTCCTTCATGACGTCTACAAACATCAATTGCCGATCCGCCCAATCCGACAACGCGCCCAGATTGATGCCGAGTTTGCTGCCTGCGGTCGTGGTGACGACCGGAGGGGGAGGAGGCGCCACGGTATCCGAGACGATACACCACGCACTCGTTCCTTCGTTGCTGCCCGCACAGGTCCACTGCGTATTGTAGCCATTATTGGTCGAACCCGTGACCGTGCCCGCCACGCAGCTGTTGGCGGTAGTGCCACAGACACCATTGATTGGCGTCGGCAGAACATCGGTCGCAATACACCAGGCGCTCGTTCCGCCATTGCTACCGCTACAGGTCCACTGCGTGTTGTAACCGTTGTTGTCGACTCCGGTCACCGTTCCCGTCGCGCAGGTCTGGACTTTGGTGCCGCACGAACCATTGACGGCTCCCGCGTGTGCCGGCAGCGAGCACAATGTCGCGACAATGGCATACGCGCTCAGTCGTCGAATTTTGGAAATCATGGCGAGTTTCGCGGACCTTGACATCTAGAAAGCTCCAACAAATATTATGTTCGGGCTGCAATTCGGCTGAGCAGACTACATCGTTTTGGATGGTGAACGCTACTGGTCCGCATGCTCTCATCGGCGGGCCGCATTAATGCAGCGCACAATGCCCTTGTGTATCGAAAGTGGTGGGCCCGCTCGGACTCGACTAATCCGGGCAAGCCCCTGAAACGCTTGCAATACCAGGGATTCGAGCTGCAGGGTTGCCGCTATGCCCCGACGTTCGTCGCGTCGGCGTCACCCGATTCAGGCGGCGTCGAGTTTGCGTACCGCGAGAATATCCTTCGAACCCACGGGACGAATCGACGCCGTCTCCAGCCTCACGAGCGCTTGAGTACGACCCGAAGCGGTGACGAATTCCACCTCGACCGCGTCCTCCGAGTACGCCTGTACCACGGCGCCTACGTCCCCGGTTGTCAGTCGTTGGCTCGGCATGTCGATCTTCAGTTTCGGTCGACTCTAAGGGCGCTGCCGGCAGCGATGCCAAAGATCGCAGGTCGGTCTCCAGAGTTCACCGGAAGTCCTGCCCTAGCTGTGCACGGCTGAGCGCAATCAATATCGCCCACCCGAAGAAAATACCAGTGTCTGTGCGGTAGCGTACACAGCGCGCTGCCGTGCAAAAATCTGCTGGTTAGTACGCAAATTTCGTCATTTGCAGCTGTTTTTCAGGACTTTTCGACAGCAGCGCGTTCAATTACAGGTATTGTGGCCTGAGTAAAAACGCCCGTACCGGCTTTGAGAACACCCGATGCGCGTCACTAAGACCCGTTGCACCGCCTGTCGATCCGACGTAGCAGTGCCTGATTTCACGATGGCTTTCCAGCCGATCGTCGATATCGAGACCTCCGAGGTTTATGCCTACGAGGCGTTGGTGCGTCCTGTCGGCGGTGGGACCGCCCATGACGTGTTGAGCAAAATCACCGAAGAAAACCGTTACGCCTTCGACCAAGGATGTCGGGTCAAGGCTATCACGCTGGCGGCCCGCCTTGAGATGAGTGCGCTGCTCAGCATCAATTTCCTGCCGAATGCGGTTTATCAGCCGGCCGCCTGTTTGCAGAAAACCTTTGAGGCAGCCGAATCTGCGTGTTTTCCGCTGCATCACCTGATGTTTGAGGTAACCGAAAATGAACCGTCTCGCGACATCGGCCACCTGCAGAATATTTTTTCCGAGTACAAGCGGCACGGCATGCTCACGGCGATCGATGATTTTGGTGCCGGGCATTCGGGGCTAAACATGCTCGCGGATTTTCAGCCCGACTTGTTGAAGATCGACATGGCCCTCACCCGTGCGATCAATACCGATACGGTTCGCCATAAGATCGCGCGCGCGATCATAGGACTTTGCAAAAGTCTCAATGTCTCGGTGATCGCCGAAGGCGTGGAAACGATCCAAGAAGCGGTGGCGCTTCGCGAGCTCGGCATACGGCTTTTTCAAGGATATTTGTTCGCGAAACCCGCCGTCGAGAAGCTGCCCCGCATTGCAGAGGAAGCTGTGGACACCATACACGCTGCCTGCGAAACAAGACGCTTACAGCGAGATTCGTGCGCCTCGGACGAGGCAAGTCAGCAATCAGCGATTGCGGCGCACAGGTAACAGACATCAAGGAAGATTGGGAATGATGTCGGCGTCCCGCAATTCCTTAGCCACGCGCGCGGGGTAATCCGGAATCGCATAGTCGGAGCGTAGTACGACCCCGAGGTCGGATTCGCCATCGATCCCCTCCACACGAGCGATGGCTCCGGCCAATCGGGTCATGAAGCGATCTGCCGAGGTCTTGCCGACCGAGCTTGCGGATAGGAATTTCAAACCACCAGTCCGAACCAAGCCTGCCCATCTCGATGCGCTAGTGCAAGAGCCAGAGCAATGGAGGCTTTCGAATGCTGCATAACAAATTTCCTTTATGTGAATTGGTTGCATGGGGATCACGTCTTGGTCGTCAGTGCAGGGGCTGCGGACTGAGCCGCCCTATGGGCGGCCAGGCGCTTCTGGTAGCGCCAGCCCCAGATCACGGTGGTGAGGATGGTGAGCGCTGCGAAAGCCAGAAAGCCAATGAGCAACTTGTCGCTCGTGGGGCCGGGATGTTTGTCGGCGTAGTTGATGACACCCAGCGCAATGACGCCGATGACAAATATCACACCGAAGCCGATCGACATGGTGAACCAGCTGAACTGGCCCTTCTTGGCCAAGTCGCCTAGTGCGAGAAGTGCGACGATGAGCTTGAGCAGTTCTGCCATCGTTTAACCTTCCTGTTCTCGTTAAGCCAGTGTGATCGTGGCCTTTTGACACCTGGTGCTCAGTTCCTTCTGCAGTCGCGCCAGATCATTTGCGACACCATCACATTCCGGTAGCGGGAGGCTCAGAGTTTTCGGCACCAAATTGGCACTTCCATAGCCTGCCACCACTTGCTGGAAACGCAGTGCGAGGCTGCGCGGTTCACGCTCGTCTAGGCATGCTGCCTGCAAGTACACACCGACGGTGAGCCACGGCGTGAATTCTCCCATCGCGAACAGGCCGTCTTGGCCGAAGTACACCTCGAGGTCTGCCGTATTCAGCTTCCGTCGCAACAAAGATGCCTTAGCCTTGCCACGACCTGCCAAGCCAAGGCCGGCCGTCATGGTGACGGCAAAGATGCCGGCGATGGCAAGACGCATCGTCAAGGGCGCATCAACAAAAAACAGCAACGCGGCCAATACGACGAGTGAGATCGACGCCATTATTTTGCCGTCGCGCCCCCGATGGAACGCACCATCCGGTTCAGGCGCTGCCCGCTGCACGGCACCTTCGGTCCATTTTTGCCATTGTTCGGGCGTATACTTCCAATGCACCCAGGGATCAGCCTCCACCGCGCTCAGCCAGCGGTCAGTTCGGCGCGCCGTCAGCCAGAGGCCGAACACCACGACGATTCCCACAAAGCCGAACAGACCGCCGATGGTGCCTACCATGGCCTGCGGCGTTCCACGCAACACCAGCATGAGCACGGCGACTGCCAGCAGCGCGTATCCCAGCCGCCTGGCCCAGACATAAGTCCGCCTCTGGAATATGTTGACTCGCTTGGCCGAAGCCGGTAGCGGCGCACCGTGCGGCAAGGATGCCTGGATGCCCACGGTAATCATGGCAACAGTCCCCAGACCGATCACGCCGAAGATCGCGCCCAACTGTACGGACGCCGGAAGGCGTTCCGTGCACTTGAGCGTCGCGAGTATCGCCAGGACGAAGGCCGCCACCATCGCCGTTAGCACTGCAAAAAACTCCAGCAACTTCCGCGCAGAAAATGCCGGGTTCTTGAGCAAGACGACGAGGCAGCTGGCAGCCACCAGCAACGGAAGCAATGTCATGTACATCAGTGCACCTCCAGAAGACTGCTGGCGTTGACCGCAGCGGACGACCGCTAGTACGACTGGCCGTTGCCGTGCACCTTGGTGTCCTGGGTCCAGCTGTTGTCCGTGGCCGAGTTCGGGTTGAGCGTGTTATCGGTGGATCCAAACGTACGCCCATTGGAGAGCGCCGGCCCATAAGGACTCGACCAGACGTTGCTGTACTGGTTGGACGTCTTGTAGGTCCCGTTGGCTCCGGTGACGGTCTGCTGATCAGCGGCATAGTCGCGCCAGTCGGAAGCCGCCGTTGACATGGCATTCACGGTGGCCCGGTCATTGGCGATGGCGTCTTGACCCTGCCTCTGGATCTGCTCCATTCCAGCCTCGTGTTCTTGCTTCAGCCTCGCTGAGCTGTCGACGAACTGCCGATGCAGCATGTCGCTGCCCGCCTTGGCGTTTATGGTCAGCTGTTTCATGTGCCGCCGGCCAATATCCTGCTGATGGTTCATGTACGCCGTCAGCCATTGCTCGTTGGGTACTTCCTGGACCAGATTTTGGCGGTCCACCTGCTCCGCCAGTGCGTCGAGCCGGCCCTTCGGGGCGCTCAGCACATCGGCCCTGGCGAAACAGTCTCCCCCCTGCCCCCCTTGTTTACACTGCACCCAGACCCGCAGCCGCAGCTCGTGGCCGCTGCCGTCCATGGCTCGCACGGCGGCGACATCACCAAAGTGGCGGGCGCGCAGCGCGGGCGCCAGACGCGAATTGTTGTTGCTCACGCCGGCCGTGTAATTCTCTTCGCGGTGGCGGAACGCATCCGCGACGGGCATCGTGCCAACGATCTGTACGTTGCCCGGTAGCTTTGCGGCAAACAGCTTGAGGAAGTCCGCTGCGGACGGAGCACCGCTCAAGGGTGCGCAACCCTGGCCATAGCGCGCGCCGGCGCCCCAGCGCCAGCCAAAGCTCGGCAGGACTTCGAGCGAATTCTTTCCGTCGGACGAGGTGCCGTTCCAGGCAGGGGATGGCATGTTCACGCATGGATTGGTGCTCATCTGGCCATCGGCCTGCCACCCGGCGGGCACGGCGACGAAGACCGCCGTGATGCCGTCGAATGATGGATCGGGGAGCGCGACGATTTTCAGCTGCGCTTTGTCTCCCCGGTCGGCACCAGTCGCCCCGCCGGTAGCCGCCGCGGTCGCATTCTGTGAGTTGCACCCGGCCAGCGCCAAGGACAGGCACAGGGCGGCGAGAATTGCACTTCGTTCTGATCGCATGACGCTCATCCTCTGGTCTTGTTAAGTCTTGATCGGCTAGTGACGGTGCTCGTTGTTGCTAAGATCAAACGCCGCCGCAGTCGAATGAGAATGCCGCTGCGCGGATTTGTCCTCTCGAAAAGTTCTCGGATTTCTCTCGA
>Ga0116230_10005339_pt1 | contig 12619 bp, 12 predicted proteins | sample S1TSphfallax_3_FD_88678 | JGI IMG/M metagenome (GOLD analysis project Ga0116230, IMG submission 88678) | Host-associated microbial communities from peat moss isolated from Minnesota, USA - S1T2_Fd - Sphagnum fallax MG | ecosystem: Host-associated > Plants > Peat moss > Unclassified | place...
AAGGCTGTTATAGACTCGCATGACCTCAATAAAGGTCGCGTCCTGGCGGTGGGCGCCGTCACAGTCCAGCATGGCAAGGTGGCAGGTCTTGACCATGCAGATATTGGGCTCGACGATCCCCAGCCGCCAGCGCTTGCGTCCCGGCTCATAGGCGAAGTGGGGAGCGCCGCTGGCCGCGATAGCCCGCTCCAGAATCGCGGGGCTCCACAGATGCTGCATGGCGCTCACCGGCCCGCGCATGCCCCACCTGTAATAGTCCAGGCATGTCTTCTCAAAGGCGGGCAAGGTCCAGATCGCGTCATAGGGCGTGCCCGACATGAGAAGACCGTGGGGCAGACCGAACATCATGCGTTCGATGTCGATGACATAGTCATTGGCCACCCGCATTCCGACGATCCGCCCGCCCTTGCTCCGAAAATCCCGGGCCCAGTCGGGGTTGAGTTGCGCGCTCAGCTCGATGATGACGTCGAGCTCGGCCATTGCCTGGTTCAGGTCGATTACCGGCGCGGGGGCTAAAGTCAGGAAATCCCCGGCCTCGTCCGGCTTACCGTCGCCGCCATTGACGAGAAACGCCGCCTCGATAAGTGGCGAGGCCTGGAAGAGATTGATCAGGAAAAAGCAGTTTTGGAAGATCCCGTTTTCCCAGATGGACTGATATCCTGGGCGGATGAACAGGGTGACCCCGACCTTGAGCTTGCGTGGCTGGTTCATAAGGCGCGCCCGCCGGCTAGCTTCGCCGCGTGTTGGCCGGTCCTGTTCGGCCAGAGCCGGGAGACAAGGTCCAGATAGCCCCGCTGATTGGCGCTCGCCAGGGGATCGAGGCTGGCGATGAATTGCCGGGCCTTCGCCTTATAGGCGCCAAGGTTCTCCCAGTGGTGGCTGGCGGCCGCGATCACCGCCGCGGCGCCCTTATCGACGTCAAAGCCCGGATAGTAATAGCCCTGATCGATGATCCAGGGGGAGTTGTGGATAAGCGGATAGCCGCCATAAAGCGCGTCCAGATAAAGGTAGTTCTGGTCGTTGCCCCACTGGTGGGAGACCACCATGTCGGCGTTCAGCGCCATGAAGGGGGCAAATTCCTCCCGCGCCAGGAAAAGGCCCTTGCCAGCTTTCACCAGATCCAGGGAATTGGCGAAAAAATTGAATGTGGGGTGGTCGACCATATGGAAGCTATTGAGAACCTTAAGCTCCCGCACGGCGCTGGGCACGCGACGATAGGCCTCGTCGCAGATCAGCAGCGGAATGGCGGAGCATTTGGTCACGGAAATATTGGGCTCGAAAATGGCCGCGCGGGGACCCTCGTCCCGGCGGTTCACGGCCGGGTCGAAACCAAAGCTCAGGCCCTTGGCCTCTGCGCCCGCGATGCTCTTTTCGAGAAACACGGGGCTCCAGATGAAGGGGGCGATACGGACCTCGCAGCGATGGATCATCCGCATCATGGGAACGAACGCCACGTCCTTGGGCAGAAGCCAAATCTCATCGAAACGGTCGGGGCGCAGGCCAAAACCACCGCGGTCAAAAATATTGGGCTCGGTCATCACGGCATAGGGCTGACCACACGCCATAAAGACGACCTTCTTGCCCTGGGCGCGGATATAGGCGAGCCATTCCAGATCCAGGGCGCCGCCCATCTCGATCGCGATGTCGACGAGGTCGGTGGCTTCGCGTGGGGGGATCAGCGGAAACTCCGCCGCCTCCTCGATGGCCTGGGGCGGCACGCTGGGCTGATCTCCGCAGTTGAGGAGCACAACACTCTCAACTCCCGACATGGCGCGGAACAGACGGGCGAGAAACAGAATATTCTGACCGAGGCCATTTTCCCATAAGTGCTGTCCGGCATGGGTGGTGACTGAAATGCCGATACGCATTGACCCTCGTTTGGACTAAAGGCGTCGCCAGAAGTGTTCGGGTGACGTTTTTGGGGGACGGCGGTCCGAGCGTCTGTATAGCGAGAGGCGGCGCCGGCAGGAAGCGGCGGGAGTTTTAGGAGGCAACCATTACCGCCTTGGATGACACCATCGCGCCGGACATCCGTTTCAAAGTGCTTCTCGGGCCGTTCATGACCTTTCTCGACCGCGCCGGGCAGGCGACGCGGCGAAAGAAGACAGCGCCACGCGAGCTTTGGCTAGAAGCGGCGGCGGAGCTGTTTTCCCTGGAGATGGAAAACCTGGACGCCATGGTGCGCGATCTCACCGCCCGGGGGGATGGTCCCGCGGCGATGCGCCTCGCCGAGGTGATCACGGATGTCTACCCTGAGAGCGCGCGGGCCTTCTTCCGCCTTGCCCATGTCCATCAGACCCTCGGCGACGCGCGCAGTGCTCTCGCACCCCTCAGCCGCGCCATGGCCCTGGATCCCGATCTGCCCTTTGTGCGGAACAACCTCGCCGCCGCTCTGATGACGCTGACCGCGCCCGCAACGGAGATCATCCCACTCCTGGAGAGCGCCGTGGCCGCGGCGCCAGAGGAGCCCGAGGCCTGGATCAATCTCGCCACCCAGAAACTACGAGTCTTCGATCTTGAAGGCGCGCTTGCGGCCGGGCGTAAGGCGCTGGAACTGTCCCCCGACAGTCCGCTGGCCTGCAACAACTACGCCCAGGCCTTGAAAGAAGCCCGGAAGTTCGACGAGGCTGAGATCATGGTCTCCCGCGCCAACGAATTGTCGGGGGGCACGCCGGTTTTCAAGCTCAACCTTGGCCTGCTGAACCTCCTGCAGGGCAAGTATCCGCAGGGCTGGGAGGGCTATGAATGGCGGTGGTCGGCCACGCCGGAGAAGCAGAGGGCCCGACCCGTGCTTCCCGGGCCGCCCTGGCGCGGCGAGCCCTTGGCCGGCAAAACCCTCCTCCTTTGGGGGGAAGAGGGTAATGGCGACGTGCTCCAGTTCGCCCGATTTGTTCCGCGGGTGGCCGAGCTCGTCCACAGCCAGGGCGGCCGCATCGCCTGGAATTCCTTCCCACAATTCGGCGACCTGCTGCGCCGCGCGCCGGGCCACCTGGTGGATACCTATGTCACGGGCGGCATCTCCGACCTGCCGCCTTTTGACTATGAATTCCCCCTGCTCAGCACGCCGCGCCTGTTCGGTGTCGATGAGAAGACAATCCCTGTCCCCACCCCCTACCTCATACCCGACCACGTTCGGCGGAGCGCCTGGCGCGAACGCCTGGCGGATGAAAAGCGACTGAAGGTGGGATTAGTCTGGACCGGCAGTTCCGAGCAGGCGCGCAACCCGTTTCGGAGCGTGGATATGGCCCGCTACGCCGCCGCGTTTGGCGGGATCGACAATGTCGCCTTCTATTCCCTTCAGGTCGGCGCCCGGGATGAAGTGGGGGCTGTCAGGGCCACGGGTTTCGACATTGTCGACTATACCGATGAGTTCAAGACCTATGACGACACCGCCGCCATGGTGGACAATCTGGACCTTGTCATCACCATCTGCACCTCGATGGCCCATTTGGCCGGCGCCTTGGGTAAGCCGACCTGGGTTATTCTGGACGTCAATCCGCACTGGCCCTGGCGCCTGGAAGGCCGCGAATCGGTCTGGTATCCTACCGCGAGACTCTACCGGCAGGCGACCTTCGCGGACTGGAAACCGGTATTGGCTGACGTGGCGCGCGACCTGGCGTCCCTCGCCGCCTCTTAAGTCGATACGTCAAGGAGGCACGACATGCCCAAAGAAATCTCGTTCGTCGCCGTGGCTTTTTTCGCCGCGATATCCGGCCTCGCGCCCGTGGCGGCGCGGGCGGACGCAAGCAGCCAGGAATCCCCGGCCGTGCTCTGCGCAAACCAGGACGGTGCGACCCCCGCCGCGGCGCGGGTCACCGCCTGTTCCACTCTCCTCAAGCAGCCGGGCATGAGCCCGGAGCTCGAATCAACATTGCGCACCAATCGTGCCTGGGCCTTCAGCCTGTTAGGCCGGATGGGCGACGCCCGCGCCGACTATGAACGGGCGATCGCTCTCACGCCCACCTCCCATGTGGCGCACAATGAGCTGGCCCTTTTCTATCTGCGGACAGGCCAGCTTGATAAGGCCATCGCCGAATATGAAATCGCCCTTCGCCTCCGGCCAGGCGCGGCCTATTCTCTCTATGGCGAAGGTGTCGCCTATATCCGTAAGGGAGATCAGGCCCGGGGTGATGACAACCTCGCCAAGGCCCGGCTGGCCGACAGCAACGTCGATCACGTGTTCGAATCCATCGGCGTGCGGCCGTAGAATTCCCTAAAGCAGGGCTTTCAGCCTATACAGCGTGTCCATGGCCTCGCGGGGACTCATGCCGTCAGCGTCGAGCGCCCGGAGGGCGGTTTCGACGGGGCTTGGCTTCGCCTGACGAGGCGTAACCGGCGGCAGGGCGGCGAACAGAGGTAGTTCCTGCAATCCGGCGTGTGAGACCGCCTCACTCTCCAGCCTGTTCAGGACATCACGCGCGCGAGCAACGACGGCCGGGGGCACACCCGCCAGTTTGGCCACCTGGACGCCATAGGAGCGGTCGGCGCATCCAGGACCGGCTTCATGCAAAAAAATGAGATCGCCGTTCCACTCCTTGGCCTTCAACGAAAGATTCGAGACGTGGGCGAGGCGGCCTTCAAGGGTCGCCAGCTCATGATAGTGGGTGGCGAAAAGGGCGCGGCAGCGATTGGCGTCGTGCAGGGCCTCGGCGCAGGCCCAGGCGATGGCCAGTCCATCCCAGGTCGCCGTGCCGCGCCCAATTTCGTCGAGGATCACCAAGGAACGGGGCGTCGCCTGGGTGAGGATCGCCGCGGTCTCAACCATTTCCGCCATGAAGGTGGAGCGTCCGCGCGCCAGATCATCGCCAGCTCCCACCCGGCTGAACAGGCGATCCACCACGCCTAGGGTCAGGCTCGCGGCCGGAACAAAGGCGCCCGATTGCGCGAGCACGGCCAGGAGTGCGTTTTGGCGCAGGAAGGTCGATTTGCCGGCCATATTGGGGCCGGTGACGATGGATAGCCGCGCATGGCTCCTCCCTGATCCGTCGAGGGCGCAGTCATTGGGCGTAAAGGCCCCGCCCGCCCGCCTCACGGCCGCCTCCACGACCGGATGCCGGGCGCCCCGCGCCTCAAACAAGAAGGACCGATCAAGGCGTGGCCGCGTCGCCCCCACATCCGCTGCCCATTCCGCGAGGCCCGCCGCCACGTCCAGGCTCGCCAGACCTTCGGCGGCCGCCAGGATCTCCGGTCCAGCGGCCCCGGCGGCGTCCCGCCAAATCTCGAACTGGGCCAACTCCAGGGCCAGAGCCCTATCCGCGGCGCGGGCGATGCGCGCGTCGAGATCAGACAGTTCGACTGTGGTGAACCGCACCTGATTGGCGAGGGTCTGGCGATGGATGAACTGGGCGGATAGGGGCGGCGCCATCAGCGGCTCGGCCTGTTTGGCGGAGGTCTCCAGAAAATAGCCCAGGACGTTGTTGTGGCGAATCCTCAAGGGGACGCCGCTTTCCCCCGCCAACCGCGTCTCCAGGCTGGCGACCACCTTGCGCGCGCCATCCCTTAAAGACCGCGCCTCATCAAGCTCCAGGCTGACGCCGGGCGCGACGAAGCCGCCGTCCCGCGCCTGAGCTGGCAGATCCTGCGCCAATCCGAAGACCAACATCTCACAAAGGGCCGCCAGGGCGGGCTGGCGTCCTGGATCAAAGGCTGAAGCCGCCTCGGCCAGACGCGCCGGCAAGCTTTCCAGGGGGCCCACGGCTTCATGCAGGCTCCCAGCCAGATCGCCAGCAGCGCGCAGGCCGTCGCGGAGGGCGCCAAGGTCCCGGGGGCCGCCACGGCCGAGTGTGAGGCGCGCGAGAGCCCGGGCCATGTCGCCCACGCTTTTCAGGCCCGCGCGGAGATCCTGGCGCGCGCGCGATCGCTCCAGGAGCCACGCGACGGCGTCGAGGCGGGCGTTGACCGCCTCGGGGTCGGTCAGGGGACGGGCCAGGCGGGCGGCCAGGAGGCGCGCGCCAGGTCCGGTCACGGTGCGGTCGATGGCGCCCAGAAGCGAGCCCTCCCGCGCTCCGGCCAGGGTTCGCTCGATCTCAAGGCTGGCGCGGGTGGCCGGATCGATGGCCATCAAGTCGCCGTCCCCAAGGCGCCGTGGCCGACTTAGGGTGGGCGCACGCCCGCCCTGGGTGGTCTCAATATGGGCGCCGATGAGTCCGAGGGCGGAAACTTCAGCGCCGCTGAAGGCGCCAAAACCGTCTAGCGTGGCCACACCGTAAAGGCGCTTGAGCCGCGCTTCGGCCGCCGCCGGCTCTGCCAAGGCGCTTGCCATGGGTTGAACGACGCCCCCAAAAGCCTCCAAGTTGGCCGCTTCAAGGGCCGCTGCGATCTGGGGGTCCGCGAAGAGCCGTTCCGGCACAAGGATCTCGGAGGGACGCAGGGCGCTAAGAACTGCCGCCAGACCCTCCGTCGTGGTGGCCTGACTCTCCACGTCCCCCGTGGAAATCTCGACACTGGCCACGGCCGCCGCCCCCCCGCGCACTGCGATGGCCGCCAGCCGGTTTGCGCCCCTGGCATCGAGCAGGCCCTCCTCCGTAAGGGTTCCAGGCGTGACCACCCGCACCACATCGCGACGGACCACGGCCTTGGACCCCCGTTTGCGGGCCTCCGCGGGATCCTCCATCTGTTCGCAGACCGCGACCTTGAATCCGGCGCGGATCAGCTTGGCGAGATAGGCTTCGGCGGCGTGGACGGGAACACCGGCCATGGGGATGGGCCTCCCCGCATGGGTTCCCCGATGGGTGAGGGCGATGCCGATGGCTTCGGCGGCCTTGGCGGCGTCTTCGAAGAACAGCTCATAGAAGTCGCCCATCCGGAAAAACACCAGTGCGCCCGGCGCCTGGGCCTTGGCGGCGAAGAACTGCGCCATGACCGGCGTCGCGCCCGCGTGGCCCGTGGGATCCAGGGAATCGACAGCGCGGTCAGCCAGGGCCTCCGCCGGAGAATCGGCCACGGATTCGGCTAGAGAATCGGTATGTCGGGCGTCCATCGGCGGCCACGCTACAGGCGTCGCGGTCGCATGGGAACGCTGCTCGGCTGACGCGCGGCAAGGCGCCTTGTCGCGACGTTAAAGCCGGGTCAATCTGCGCGGCGATGGAGAGTCTGGCGACCTATCATATCCTCCCCGCCGGGCCTGGCGATGCCGGGGCGCTGGCGCGGGTTCATGTCCGGTCCTGGCGTGAGACCTATGAGGGCCTGCTGCCGGCCGCCTTTCTCGCCCAGATGAATGGCGCGGTTTACGCCCGGCGCTGGCGCGCCATGCTGATGCGCCCTGAACCCCCTGAGCTTGTGTTATGCGCGGAGGGCGCCGGCGGTGTCGTGGGTTACTGCGCGGGCTCCAAAGCCGGTGGCGCCGGCCAGGTCTCGACCCTCTACATTCTGAAGGCCGCTCAGGGTCGGGGGCTGGGGCGACGCCTGCTCGGCTCGGTGGCGCGGGTGATGGCCGCCCAGGGCGCCTCTTCGTTGCGACTCTGGGTCCTCAACGGCAATGAAGGTGCGCGGGCCTTCTATGAGCGCCTGGGCGGGACTGCCCGTGGTGAACGCGCCGTGGGCGGCTGGGGCGGTGGTCATCGCGAGACCGCCTATGACTGGCCCGATATTGACGCCCTGGTGGATCGAGCCGCCGAACATTAAGGAAGAACCCTATGGACACCGCCGATGCGCCCCTCGTCGCCGCGCGCCACCAGAGGGCCGGACGCGGCCATATCTATGATTCCGTTCTCGATACGATCGGCGATACGCCCCTGGTGCGCCTTCCGCGGCTGACAGCCGCTCTTAAGCCGAAAGGGGAGGTGCTGGCCAAGCTGGAATTCTTCAACCCGTTGGCGTCGGTGAAAGACCGTATTGGGCTCGCGATGATCGAGGCGCTGGAGGCCCAGGGTAAACTCGCGCCGGGGGCCACTCTGGTTGAGCCGACCAGTGGCAATACCGGCATCGCCCTCGCCTTTGTCGCGGCGGCCAAGGGTCTGAAGCTGATTCTGGTGATGCCCGAGAGCATGTCGATCGAACGTCGCAAGATGCTGCTTCTGCTCGGCGCAAAGCTCGAACTGACGCCGGCCGAGCGGGGTATGGCAGGCGCCGTGGCGCGAGCCCGGGAAATCCTGAACGAAATACCGGGCGCCGTCATGCCCCAGCAATTCGAGAACCCGGCTAATCCGGCGATCCACCGTATCTCCACCGCCGAAGAGATCTGGAACGATACGGCCGGGGCCGTGGATGTCGTGGTCGCCGGTGTGGGCACGGGCGGGACCATCACGGGCGTCGGCCAGGCGCTCAAGGCCCGAAAGCCTTCCTTGAGAATGGTGGCTGTGGAACCCGCCGGTTCGCCGGTTCTGTCGGGGGGAAAGCCCGGCCCGCATAAGATACAGGGCATAGGCGGCGGCTTCGTGCCGGCCATTTTGGATCGGGGCGTCATGGATGAGATCATCCAGGTCTCCAACGAGGACAGCTTCGCCATGGCCCGCCGCTGCGCCCGGGAAGAGGGATTGCCGGTGGGAATATCCTCAGGCGCGGCGCTGACCGCCGCGTTTGACATCGCCGCCCGTCCGGAAATGGCCGGCCGAACCATTGTCGCGATCATTCCGAGCTTCGCCGAGCGTTATCTCTCTACGGCCCTGTTCGACGAACTGTGACCCTCCCTGACCGCCGTGACCACCGACGTCTACCCCCCGGCCAAGCGCGCGGCGGTCATGCGCGCGGTGAAAAGCTCCGGAACGTCTCCGGAGCTTGCCGTCCGCCGGCTGATCTGGCGCCTTGGCGGCCGCTATCGGCTCAACCGCGTCGACCTGCCCGGCAAACCGGATATCGTTCTGCCCGGGCGGCGGCTGGCGATCTTCGTCCATGGTTGTTTCTGGCATGGCCACGACTGCGCGCGGGGCGCGCGAATCCCCATGGCCAACCGCGAATATTGGTTGGTCAAGATCGGCCGAAATCGCGCGCGCGACGCTTCGGCTCTTGAAGCGTTGAGGGGGTTGGGTTGGCGGGTCGAGACAGTCTGGGAGTGCGAGCTCCGTGGCGAAGCCGCTCTCACGTCCCGCGTCTCGGTCTGGCTGGCTACAGCGCCTCGACCGTGACGGTCGTGGTGACGGAATTAGCGATAAAGCAAAGTTCGTGAGCGCGACGGTGCAGACCCTTGATCTCTTCGGCGCTTGGAGACCCCACGCCGCCCCAGGCGATCTGGGGGCGCAGCACAACCTGGGTCATGGCCTGACGCCCAGGTCCGATGCGCCCAAGGGTCCCCACCGCCTCGTCGCGATACGCGGCGACCACAAATCCGGCCTGGCGGGCGAGATCCAGAAACCACAGCATATGGCAGGCGCTGAGCGCGGCGGTGAAGGCGGCCTCCGGATCAAGGGCGCCTGCTTGGGAGTAGGGCGCGGGGACCACCGCCGTGGCTGGTGAGCCGGCCACCCTCAATCCCCCTTCGAAGCCAAGCGCATGGGCGCGATCGTAACGTCCGGCCAGAAAGTCAGCGTCGCTCCGTTTTAGCGACCAGTCGACGGTGACCGCGTGGGCGCTCAATAGGCGTGGCGAGCGGGTGATAGCCGAGTGTCAACGCCAGAACGGGTGGGCGCGGACGGCTCGCCCACCGCGTCCACAGGCAAAAGGTCCGGCCTGGCCTGGGCGACGAAGGCTTCAAGACGCGCGCACGCCGCGCGCAGTTCGTCCAGATGGTCGTCAATATCCTTGCGCTGTTGTTCAAAGGCGACAATCCGCTCGCGGAAACGCTTGAGGGCCTTGGCGTTCTGCGCCGCGCCGCCATCACCCTTGCCGTAAAGTTCCAGAATCTCGCGAATTTCCGCCAGGGACAGGCCCACCCGCTTGCCGCGCAGAATGAGCTGAAGCCGGGCGCGATCCTTGTAGGAATAGACCCGATTGAGGCCTTGGCGGGCGGGGGACAGCAATCCCTTATCCTCGTAGAACCGAAGGGCCCTGGGTGTGCATTTGAATTCAAGGCAGAGTTGGCGGATGCTAAAGCTGCGTTCCGGGCGGCGAAGATCCGTGGCCATTCTCAACGTCTCCCTAAATGTTTTGGCGGCTCGAAGCGCCACCGGCGCGACGGCCATTTTGACGAATTTGGTATCGTGTGCTGACCTACAGGTCAACGCGACGGAGAGGCAGTGGCGCGCATGACACGATTTGTCATTCAGGCCTTGGCGGCGGCTTTGGGCTTCTGGCTTTCATCAAAGCTGATTTCAGGCGTCTATGTGACTAGCGTCGAGAGCCTGATCGCCGCGGGTTTCATCCTGGGCATACTCAACGCCCTGGTCAGGCCCATTCTGATTCTCCTCACTATCCCCCTCACCCTTCTGACGCTCGGACTCTTTCTGTTGGTGGTGAATGGGCTCACCGTTTGGATGGCCGTATCATTTATCAATGGCGTGGATGTTGACGGCCTGTGGCCGGCGATACTCACCGCTCTGGTGATCACCGCGACCAGTTGGACCGCGCGCGTCCTGTCCGGTCTGGGATGACCGCGCGCGCGGCGAAATGTGGACTAGACGGCTCGACCCGCAACCCTATATTTCAACAAGGAGGGGCATGACGGTTTAAGATCGCAAAGGGCCGCCCGATGAAGTCCGATCTCCTTGGCGCCGCGCGCGCCGTTCGCGCGGGGGCGCTAGCGTCCGCGATAGCTCTCACCGCCCTGGGCGCCCTAGGCTCCGCAAGCGCCGAGCCCGCCAAAACCAAGGCGCCCACCCAGCGCACCCCCTGTTTTTTCTTGAGCCAATGGCAGGGTTGGAAAGCTCCCAATGATCACACGCTCTATCTCGCGGTGAATGTTCACGACGTCTATCAGGTGGACCTGGCGAGCGGTTCATCGAGGCTCCAGGAACCGGACGCGCGACTGATCAATCGCGCCTTTGGATCCAGTGACGTATGCACCGCCCTCGACCTGCAACTGTCCGTGGCGGATCTTGGCGGCTTCCCAGAACCGCTTTTCCCCGCCCATCTCAGCAAGCTGACGCCTGAGCAGGTGGCGGCGATTCCGAAGAAATATCGCCCCTACTGAGTCGGCTTCGCGGTGATGCGCAGCCCTGTGATAATCGCCAGACCCGCCACAACGAGCGCACCGCCGAGCCAGAGGACGCCCCGCACGTCTTGGTCGCCAACCACCAGGGACGATAGAAGCGGTCCAAGCGCCCCGCCCAGGAGTTGCGCCGCGCCCGTTTGGAGAGCCGCCCGGCGGCTGGGATCCGCCTCGATGGTCATGGGCGCGATGAATGGGGCGATAAGCAGGCTCACCACTCCCGAAGCGATATTGTCGGCGACAAACAGCCATGCGGGTATGTGCAGGCCCAGCAACGCCCAGATCCCCAGGGACAGGAACGAGCCCACCAGGAAGATGGTGAAATAGCCGACCCGGCCCGCCAGAGCCGTCGCCAGAGCGCCGCCGCAGACTTGGCCAGCCAGAGACGTCCAGAGCGCCGCCCCGGCGACCCCCGCGCTCAGGCCCGCCTCATGGGCGAGAGGATCAAGATAGACGCCAACCGCGCCCCCGCCCGCGACAAAAATCAGCGTCGCCAGGAGGGCGATCCAGCCGCGCGCGGGCGGCGCCCCGCCCTCGCCCGACTTTCGGTTCATGGGTCCAAACCCCTCCGGCGTCACCAGGGCCGGAGCGACACCCGCCAAAGCGACCAAGCTTAAGGCCAGGAAACCGCCGTTCGCGCCAAAACGCGGCAAAACCCATACGGCGAGCACGATGGCGAGGATCAGCTGCGCCGCGGTCTGCGCGGTGAAAAATACGCCTGCCCAGCGCTCCGGCGTGGTGGTGCGCACGATCATGCCGATGGTGATCCACAGGAGGATGCCCTCGGCCGCGCCGGCTCCGCACCGAGCGGCGATCAGGCCCGCGCCGCTCATATGCGTGCCGATCAGATCCGCCGCAGCCAGAGCCATGCTCGCGCCGCCCCCGATCCATCTTAGGCCCCGGGGCCGGCGGACCAGGCCCATGATCCCTGTGGAGATTCCCATGGTGAGAATTTCCGCCATGGCGGCGAGGCCGATCTGGGCGTTCGACAGGCGATGGGCGTCGGCCAAGGCGCCGAGCAGAATCGGAAGGACCCCCAGAACCATCAGGGAATTGCTCCCCACGGCGATGAGCGCGCTCGCCTCCCGGCGGCTGAAAGTCTGACCGGAGGCCTCATGGATCAGATGGTCCGCAGAATCCGGGTTGTCGAACGCGGTCATCGGGCCGTTTCCGTCTGTGCTTACCACCGCGATTAACATCACAGCCGGGGAGCGATAGACAGGGCTCATGGATTGGTTGGCTGAGACCCAGGATGAAAGGGCGGACGACGGCTTTGCCCGGCGCCTGGAGCGTGAGGGATTGATCATTTTGCCGGGGGCGCCCTTTGCCCTGAGGCCGGAGGAAAGGTCTCTACTCGATCCGGCTCTGGGGGATGGCCGTTCCAAGAATATCAGCCTGGGTCTTGAGGGCCTACGTGGCGTCCGGGCTGGCGCCGCCGGGTGCGCGGGGCTCGAGGCTCTGCTCACACGCTATGGCGTCTGGGCGCGGAAGACCGTTTCAAATCTGGCGCCGCGCTACATCCCTTATTTGGAGACGGGCCGGACCAGTTTGCGGACCCGCGCGGTCGATGGCCCGGCCGCCAGCCCCCGCAAGGATGAC
>Ga0116230_10005341_pt1 | contig 12615 bp, 7 predicted proteins | sample S1TSphfallax_3_FD_88678 | JGI IMG/M metagenome (GOLD analysis project Ga0116230, IMG submission 88678) | Host-associated microbial communities from peat moss isolated from Minnesota, USA - S1T2_Fd - Sphagnum fallax MG | ecosystem: Host-associated > Plants > Peat moss > Unclassified | place: USA...
AACCATAATTAATTTGGCCTAATTTAATTTAGCCATAATTAATATAATATAATATAATATAATATAATATAATTTAACCCAACTTGATTCAGCCATAATTAGTTTGGCCTAATTTAATTTAACCATATTTAATTTAGCCATAATCATTTAAGCCTAATAAATTTAACCATGGTTAATTTTATCTTAATTTAATTTAACCATAATTATTTTAGCTTAACTTAATTTAACTATGGTTAGTTTAGCCTAATTTAATTTAGTTTAATTTATTGTAGCCATTATTAATTTAATTTTGTTTAATTTAGCCATGGTTAATTTAACTTGATTTAATTTAGCTTAATTTAAATTAGCCATAATTAATTTAGCCTAACTTAATTAACCATGGTTAGTTTTTTTTTTTGTTTATTTAACCTACATTAGTTTAGCCATGGTTATTTAAACCTAGGTTAGTTTAGGCTATACTAAGTTAGCATGGGGTTAACTTAGTACTAGAGGTACATAACACTATTGTATATAACCTATGTAGATATATTAAGTATAATAATTTAAGTATGTATAAGTTCAAGCCATTATTTTTATGACACGTGTCCATGTTATATACATTTAGTTGCATGTTAGTTGCACACACAATCGTATGGCCCAAAAATTATACAATACCAAATTTATAGTTGCAAATATGACCAAAATAGTTGCAAACGACAATTAGTTGCATGCTAGTTGCATAGTGACTGGTTGCAAATGACAAGATTTCTAGTAGTGCATGGAGTGCTATTGGACCCACTAATTGAGGATTCTTGTGGTCCACTAATTAATTGTGATTTTTGTTCCACATTTGATGAAACATCACCATTTCTAGCTTCTCCATCTTCTACTATCTTCAATGGTGAATACCAACAAACCATTTCATCAAACACAACATTTCTACTCACTTGGAACTTTTGAGTGGAAGGGTTGAAACATCTATTTCATTTTTGTTCTAAGGAATATCCAATGAAGATACACTTCTAAGCTTTTGGGTGTAATTTTGATCTCTTTTTGTTAGGAACATGCACATATGCAATCTAACTAAACATTCTGAGGTGTGAGACATCTAGTTTCTTGCTTGTGAATTTTTCTTTAGGTGTCATGCCATGAACTGTTGTTGTAGGTGTTTGGTTCATGATATAAATTACAATTGCTACCACTTTAGCCCAAAAATATTTTGGCAAATTCTTCTCATTCAACATGGCACGTGTTATTTTTGTAATGTGCCTATTCTTCCTTTTAGCAATTCCATTATGTTGTGGGGAATAACTACATGAATATTTCCTTTGAATTCCATGTATTGGAAAGAACTTGAAAACAAGCAAGAAATGAAACATTCAAGGTTCATGAAATGAAACAATTGTATTAACTAATAAAAACATAAAGGTTGTATGCTTCAAATACTACAATCACAAAACTATGACTTGCAATATCTAACAAGGTTTGAAGGTTTTATGTGCACTCAAAGCCATGAAAGGAGAGAATGAAAGACTATAAAAAAAAGCATTCCACTGTATATTATTTCATAACCTTAAAGTAGCCGCCACCAAGCCCTAACCCTAGCCACCATCAAGCCCTAAGTAGTTTTTTCTTCTAAACCCTAAACTATTCAACCTAACCTAATTACTATAAGGATGAAAATATTATTCATCCTTTTGATGAATGTAAATCACATTCACCAACCTTGGGGATTAAAATCGAATAATATTTCTAACACCATGTTCATTTAAGTATTCACTGAATTCATTGGAAAAATACTTTCCCCTTCCATCAGACTTTAGGCATTTGATGCTCACACCCTTCTCCTTCTTTACCGTTACTTTGAAATTCAAAAAATGTTAAAACACTTCACCTTTGTGTTTCATGAAGTAGACCCACACCTTCTTTGTGTGGTCATCAATGAAACTCACCCAATACTTGCATCCTCCAATGGATTCTGTCTTCATGGTCCACACATATGAGTGGATCATTTCCAAAGGTTTGGAACTTACATGAATTGTTTGAGTTGGGAATGGATGCTTAGCTTGCTTCTCCAATTGGCATGCTTCATAAACTTTTGACATCACCTCTTCCATTCCAAATTTAAGAAGACCTCCAATAAGATTTTTTTTTCTCCATCAACTTAAGACGTTGCGGATTAACATGACTAACCTGCTTGTGCCAAATTCCAATGTCTCTAGCTCCTTTTCCATGTGTGAATAACATGGAACTCACCTCAAGCATGTTCACTTCATGTCTTCCACAAAACATCCATTTGGGTTGAATGTCACTTGTAAACCTTGTTCCACCGTCTGGCTTATCGAGACTAATTTTTTTGTTATGGTTGGAACATAAAATACATCTTTCAAGTACTTTGTTTACCCATCTTGCATGGACAATACCACCTTGCCAATTTGTGTGATGGGGATGTGTAGTGTCATCACCAATTTCCACAAACCTCAATGTTTTCAAATCCCTTGTGTCTCTAAACCATTCTCCATGATTAATCATGTGGTTTGAAGCTCCAAAATCCACATACCAAACATTGTTATCTAATACACCTCCTATCATTGAATTTTCCATGTGTTGCATCATAAATAATTGTTTATCACCGTGATTATTAGTTGATGCATAATTCCCTTGTTGTAGCTTTTCATTTCATGCATCATGCTCCCTTTGATAACAGTTATTTGCCATGTGCCCAGGTTTCCCGCAATAATAGCAATTTGAGTCATTATTTGGTTGCCGACCTTGATGACTTCCACCACAACCTCCACAACTTCCTCTTCCTCTAAAGTTTCCTCGTCCACCTCCATGCGACTGACCTTCATGTTGATGATTTCCACCATGTGAGCTTATGTGTTAACCTCAAAATGTAGTTTTACCACCTTTACCTCTACCTCTATTAATATTTGAGTAGAAAAACATTTCTTGTGATATTACATTGGATGAAGTACCAACAATTCTCATCTTTTCATTTATAAGTAGTGTTATTGTTAGAAATATTATTCAATTCTAATCCCCAAGGTTGGTGAATGTGATTTACATTCATAAAAAAGATGAATAATATTTTCATCCTTGTAATAGTTAGGTTAGGTTGAATAGTTTAAGGTTTAGAAGAGGAAACTACTTAGGGTTTGATGGCGACTAAAGCTAGGGCTTGGTGGCGGCTAGGGTTAGGGCTTAGCGGCGGCTAGGGTTAGGGTTTGGTCACGGCTAGGTTAAGGTTAAATGGCGGCTACTTTAGGGTTAGGAGATAGTATATAGTGGAGTGTTTTTGAGTGGTCTTTCATTCTTTCCTTTCATGGTTTTGAGTGCACATAAAACCTTCAAGCGTTATTAGATATTGCAAATCATAGTTTTATGATTATAGTATTTGAAACATATAACCTTTCTGTTTTTGTTAACTAACACAATTGTTTCATTTCATAAACCTTGAGTGTTTCATTTCTTGCTTGTTTTCAAGTTCTTTCCAATAATTATTAAGTTTTGGAAATCGAAAAATGTTTTTTAAATTGCAATTGAAGTACGGAATTGGTTATAGTTTTTTCCAAGTCCATTCAATTTCACAACCACTAGATCTTCATCACAGGGGTTCCTATAGATGCAAGAACATCTACAAGGTTTTTCATTGTTGTAAAATAGTCATTGATGTTCATATTTTTTTTTGTAGATTCTGCAACTCTTGCTTGAGCTGCATTTTGCAGGCTTGTGTATTGGTGTTATACATATTCACTAATGTATCCCAAGCTTGCTTGGATGATTTTTCATCTTGAATATGCACAATCATGGAATCGAACACACTCATAGAAAGCTAATATAAGACTTTCCTTATTTTTTCATGCCAAGTTTTATTGGTTTGAATTTGTTGTTGTGTGGGGTTTTTTGGGATAAAAGGTTTTTTTTCATCACTAGAACTCTCAATAACCTTTCCCCATCAAGAAATTCATAATCTTAAATTTCCACACTTGGAAATTGTTCTCGTCTAATTTCTAATTGTAATTTGAGAAAGATTGTCCACCATTTCTCGAGGTAACACTCAATGTCTTCTTGGGGTTTCACAAATGATTTTATTCTTCTTTGGTTTTTTAGGATTAGGGTTAGGGTTGAACAAGATGGACCTTACATATGTATGTAAGTCTCGAGTATTATATGAAATTTTATACTAGACATAGGTTTTATGTATATGTACGTATCTCATATAATATTTTGTATGGTGTTAAGTACATGATTACATACCAAATTTTTGTATGAAGGTTTTGATAATGTATTTGCGCTTCCTAATCTTCAAACTCCTTTCAACTTCTCCCAAGTTGTATTTGCTCCACTTTAAAATTTTGTTTTGATGTCTTTTCAATATAAACTTTTATCACAACAACTTTGTAAAGTTACACTGCTCACATATGACCTTGGATCGATCTGAATTTTTTTGAAACATCGAAAACTATGTTTACTACTATCTTTCAAAATTTTAGTTCATTTAACTTCATAAAATGAGAGATCTTGCTACTTCTTTGAAATCACCTTAAACTAGGACCTGAACACAAAATGATTTATAACTTGCTCTTAAAAACTCCAAACTCCTTGAGATTTTGGGGACACATTAGATATATGTCTTCTATATTTATTCAAAATTTCAGCTCTATTGATGACGACCACAAAGGGTTATTACTTTAAAAAAATTGACTTCAAAATTGAAGCTGAAACTTTAGATATTAGGATCTCCTTCAATACATATCCAAATGACATGAAATTTCTCTCACATATATTTTCCTTTATGATCTATAAGACCCCAAAGTTGTAGATCCAAAAATGCTTTAAAAAAAGGAGATATGATAAAAAAATACCAAATCTAACACAAAATCTTCAAAAGCTCATAACTTTCACAAAACATATCTTTTTCTTTTGGAATTTTGAAAATAGAAGCGTCTTATAGTTTTCTATAATCTTTTCCAAGTTTCACTCCAAGATCTTTTCACAGTAGATGTACATCAAGATTTAAATATTTAACTTGCACAACCTTTGATGTGTTGATTTCCTCTCATTTTTTTCCTTTTTTTTTTTCTCTTCACATTCTTTCCTTTCTTTGTTTCTTTTTGAAACTTGACAAACTCTTATGATATTACTAGAGACTCTCGAGCTTTAGTTCTAGAGACTTTTTAGTTCTAGATTTCTTTCAATTTTTTCATCAAACAACCTAAGCACTAATACCATGTTAACAAATAAGAGATCTAGTCAAGTGCAAACATAAATCTTTATTAAAAAAAAATTAAAACATGATGTTGACAACGTAAAACATAACATCAAAAACTCCTCAAGGTTCTTGGCACATGAAATACACAAATTTGTGCAATGAAGAAAAGAGAACTAAACCATCAACACCAAGGTATTTAACTAAAAGATCAAACCACAAATAACCAAATTAATATAAGTGAAGAAAGTACTTAAACCTTGTGAAAGTAACCTAGTTATTTTCCTACTCTAGTAACTAATGAAACCTAACTAATTAAGCTTGAATTTTCAACAAAAATTTCATGATTTTCATTCTTTTTAACCTTTAAAAAAAAATTGTCAATTAACATCATGTAAAATTTGTTTATTTGTCTTTATTAGCACTTTTACAACATACAAAAATAAAATCATATGATTTCCCAATCATTAAAGATCTAGTTCACTCAAATATCCTTACATATTATAAATTGGATAACTTTAATATTGAAAATGAACCTTTCTTTTATAAATTGTGGAAATTTTGATTTTTTTCATTGAATTTTTTTTACACATTGAAATCATATCTCCAAGTTGATATTTGAAACTTCTTTGATTCTGACTATGAATAATTGACTCATTTTTACATGTAAATTACACATTTTATTACCACCCAACACCAAATATTACATATATATGCCCAGTGTTGAAATATAACCTTGATTATAAGTTATTTGCCCCATTTACATACACTCCATGCAAGATAAGTCAAAAAATTTACAACAAAATTGATTGCAATGAAAACTCCACCATGATACTTTGGATCCAAGTGTTGGCATTTCCAACAAATCCCAAAGTAAGAGGGTTGTAGCACAATTCACATACATATGTTGGCAAACATAATTTCTCGTTATATTAAAATATCAAAACAATTCTAAATTCAAATTCATGCATTTTAGACCAGATGGTGCTAGTGTGTGGACATGTTTATGGATGTTTAATCTATATGAAACCATATGCATATCCTAATATATGCTTGCAATAAACATTGCTTGACCATTGTAGATCAACCAAAGTTCCTACACCATTAGTATGTAAGTTGCACTTTAATAACTTCAGAGCTACTACCATTGGGCACTTGTTGCAACAATGGGCAACTTCTTAGACCTAACACACCCTCATAAGATCCAATGTAACTTATCAACCTCTGCACAAACAAAATTGTTTAGAGAAATTGAGAAGCATGGAAAAAAAATGTGAATAAGAAAAATGGATGGGTTTGAAGGCCATAAGAGAATGTGGTACCTAAAAAGGCATCGGTTTAGCCCCAAAGGGAGGAAAAAACAATGATATTTGTTTTGTTTCATGTGCAAACAATGCATTCGTTAAATAAATACCTTTAAAGTTTTGGGGAGTTAGCTCCAAGCACCATTTGAGTGTCATCCCATGCACCTATTTGGGTATGGTTTTGTCATAGTGGAGAAGTGAACTCCATCACCAACCATAGCTAACACTAACTTTCATTGCACTTTCTTCAAATACATTTGGTGGATAATATATTTGTAAGAATTTCTTGCAAGGGTGCACACCTCAAAGTTTTGATCTCTAGATGTGTGTTTGTCGAAAGTTCTCACAATGGTTGACGTTTGGGATATTTAACGCTCACAAGCTCCAGATAATCAACTACCAATTTTGTAGGAGGCACAAGTTCATGCGTCACAAGGCCATACATAATGTGCTAAAATGATTTCAGGGAGAAAGTGGCCATTGAAAACACTAAATCTTTAATATGTATGCACATTCATTGCATTTTTGAAACCCATTCACTCAACAACTCAAGTTTCTTGCACATCCTTTAGCTCCAACCAAAGGGTGATCACTTTGTCTTGTAGTCTAGACACATGAGCCTCTGCTCGATGGCAACATTTGAAATGGTCCAAACCCAAAAGACTTGTATTTGCACCATTAGCCTCTAAGTCACATTCAATTTTACCTTGTCGCTTTCGCATTTGCATCACATGTGCTTTTGATGAAAGGCATATGGTTGTAACCTATGCAACATTATAGTTTATTCTAGTTGCAATTCCAATTAGTTACAATTACAAGCAAACCCGTTATGCAAACTACTACTATTACATGATTTGCACAAACAAAATCAGACAAAGTGAATAAGCAAAATGAAAGCAAAGATGACCTAAGTTAACGGTAGTTGACATGGGGTAGTAATCAAGTATGGAGCTTGCATTTGATGGTTCCATGGATGTGTATTTTGTCTTCTTCCTTGGTGCTTCTACATGAATGCCAATTGTGTTTCCAACCACATTGGAAACTCTTATTATCATTTGTACCACACTTTGTTGAAAATGTTGGCCCCTAATCTGAATGGGCCTACACTTGAACAGTTAGGATGTCTATAGAATATGAATCACATACTATTACTTGGCCGGGGAGTAAGTTCCCCTAGGGAGACTTTTCCTCAAAGGAGATAGGGACTAGGTTCTTTCGGGGAGCATGTTCCCGAATGTTTGACAAGCAATTATAAGAGGTAAAGTTTCTCTTGGGGGAGAAGAAAACTTAATCCATTTCTCCTTGGGGGAGAAGGCAACTTGGAAATTTTGAACCTTGGTTCTTGTTTTCTATAATATATTTGTATTTCATAATTTCAAATTACTAGTTCAAAAAAATTGAAAATTGAAAATTGAAATTCTAAGGTGGCTTTAATGGAGCCATGTAAAAATAAATCAATTTTAGGGTTTTGGAAAATGGAGATGGCATGAAGCAATTGAAGTAGAGTAACAATTAGAAGCAACAAGGAAGAAATGAAATTAAAAAACCCTAGGTCTTAGGGGCATGAAGTAGTTGTTTAACAAAAAATGAAAAAGAAAGACAAGATTATGGTGGTGACTAGAAATGATTAAAGATCTGAAGTAACAAGGGGAAAAATATATATAAAACAACCTAGGTTTTATAGCAACGGTGTAAATGAGAATGCAAAAAACAAAGAGCACCAAAAACACAAATGGGGCATCAACACAAATTTTAAGCAAAACAAATTGGAGGCTTTTATAAGAGAAAATTTGTGTGTACCTCTAATGAAGTAAGAAGAATGTTGAGAATGTGCATTCTTGAAGATTTTGTTGATTTGATTTCAAAATACAAAATCTCCTTGAGATCCTAAACCCCATCCCCTTGTTAAAAATACTATTCGTTTCTAATTCCCAATGTTGATGAATATGTTAAACATTATCGAAAGGATGAATAATATTTTCATCCTTGTAGTAGTTAGGTTAGGTTGAATAGTGGTGGCTAGGGTTTAGAAGTGAAAATTACTTAAGGCTTGGCGGCAGCTAGGGTTAGGGTTTGGTGGCGGCTACTTTAGGGTTAGGAGATAGTATATAGTGGACTGTTTTTGAGTGGTCTTTCATTATCTCCTTTCATGATTTTGAGTGCACATAGAACCTTCAAGCCTTGTTAGTTGTTACAAGTCATAGTTTGCATTATAGATGTTGAAGCATACAACCTTTGTAATCTTTTAGTTAGTTAATACAATTGTTCCATTTCATGAACCTCAAATGTTTCATTTCTTGCTTGATTTCAAGTTGTTTCAAATACCCCTCCATAATAAAACTCCCAACTTCTCAAGATCTGTGCAATCCCCATAGGTACATATTACAAACTAGTAGTAAAAAAATATTGAACATTATCAAGGACATTGCAAATTGTAATTTGGAAAGGCTTTCATAATGGTGAGAAGGGTGTAAACGAAATGAATGAATGAACAATTGTGTTGAATTTTAGTGCTACTAGGCTTCACAACTTAGCGGCTTTGATTTAAATCGCAACCTTACACTCCTTGTGCCTTAAAAAATAGTGAAATGATCATCACCATCCATCTAATGGTGGTGATTTGGGTCCCATAAATGGTCCCATTGTAAATTATTGTAAATTTTTTTTAGTTATATCTACATATTATAAATATCTTATGCTTCGATTAAATCAGGGGTTGTTAGTTTTGACATCAAAGCATATTTATGCCTACTGGCTTTAGATTGGAATATTTGTTGGGCGTATGGGCTAAAGGTTGGAATATATTTTAGAATATGGCTTAAGGTTACAATCCTTTTTGGCATTTTACATTAAGATTACATTCTTTTCATAACATTTTGGGCTATTGTTGAAACATTTTGTAAGAATTCGGTTTGAGGTTGGAGTCATATATTAGTATGGCTCTTGAAGTATTCAATTAATGGGTCTTTTTGCATATGGCTTATGAAAAAGGACAAAATGGGGAAATTTCAAATTTTCTAGTGCAATTTCAATTTCAATTGATCTTTTCTAACACGTGTGGTCACTCTTTTACTTCATAAATTTGAAAATAGATCCTTGCGGAAATGACAACAACACTAAAATGTTCAAAATTGATCGGAAAATTGATGTTCAAAAGTTTCTTGGGGAGGTCTTTAAAGTCTCCCCATGGAATGTTATTTTGAACTCTCCATAGGGAAGTCCAAGAGTTCCCCTAGAAATGGCTCTAAGCTCTTTTCGGGGAATGTTGATATGAACTCCCCTTAGGGAAGGCTTTGAGGTCTCCTTAGGGAATGTCGTTTTGAACTATTTTCTATTGGAAACAACTTGAAAACAAACAAGAAATGAAACACTTAAGGTTCATGAAATGGAACAATTGTATTAACTAACAAGAAGATTATAAAGGTTGAAGGTTCTATGTGCACTCAAAAAACCATGAAAGGAGAAAATGAAAGATAACTCAAAACCACTCCATTATATATTATTTCCTAACCCTAAAGTAGCCGCCACTTAACCTTAACCTACCCGCCGCCAAACCTTAACCTACCCGCCGCCAAACCTTAACCCTAGCCGCCACCAAACCCTAACCCTAACCGTTGCCTAACCTTAGCCGCCATCAAACCCTGTGAGGCAACTTTTGTCCCTCTACTTTCGGTTCTATAAGGTGACTATGCTTGAAAGCACAAATGCGAGTGTACTTCTAGATGTTGGATTACGTTCGTAGTTGAGATTAAACACTTTGCCTCCTATACATCATTCACAACTTAACATTCATAGATATATTTTATAGATTCCCACATTCCAAATCCTAGAACCTTATATTAAATTGTCATCTCTTAAACAAACTTTTATGGACTCAACACTTTCTTAAACTTGGCTACAACCAGCAATCATTTGAAATATTGTTTCTAACACATAGGTTGTTCAAATCCAGCTTGCTTTAGCTCTTTAAAAAGCTAACTATTAGGCGCACCTTCCTACCAAATCTCAAGATCTGTAGCCAAATAACTAGGAAGTTATGCTACGAAACCCAAGAGGGTTTTGCAAAGGCAGTCGGTCCAACTTGACTGCAGACCACCAGTCACTTGGAGAATTGTTTCTAACACACAGATTGTTCAAATCTGGCTTGCCTTAGCTTTTTGGAAAGCTAACTACTAGGCGCACCTTCGTACCAAATCTCAAGATCTGCAACTAAATAATTAAGAAGTTATGCTACAAAACCCGAGAGGGTTTATGAGCTTTCTCTAAGGTTCCAACCTTCCAATACTATCCCTACTCACCTCCATTCCTTCAAAGCTATTACAAGATTCCCATTTTATTTTCTTTCCTCTTCCCAACTACCAAGGCTGATCGTCCTTTTCTTCAAGAGACTTGTAAGAACTAGAACTTCTCAAAATTGAATTCAAAGTTATCTCCGATGGGAAAAAAAAAGAAGCCCCAATCATCCAAGTTCGCCTTTTAAAGAGAAGGAGAAGGAAGGTGAAGGTAGACCCAAAGCTTGGTGGCTAATGAAAGGAGAAGGAGAAGGTTCTTTGCTTGGTGGTCAATGGAAGGAGAAGGAGAAGGTTCTTTGTTTGGTGGTCAATGGAAGGAGAAGGAGAAGGTTCTTTGCTTGGTGGTCAATGGAAGGAGAAGGAGAAGGTTCTTTTCTACCTATTCCCACTTTCCCCCCAAGCAACTTTACTTAAACCTTCATTTTTTATCATTTATTAAGGTTTCACTTTACAATGGTCCTAGGCCATTATTTACCCATTCCCTTCCTTCCTTGACCTATAAATTACGATCGTGTAATTTGATGTCACAAGTCCCCTCCACCTTCATTATCAATTTGATTTTGTTGAAGATCTTTCCTCTTTTCCTTGAAAGTATGGCGTCGCGCACGGTCACGTCTTACGGGCCCCAAGCTGCAAAAGCGAACGAAGAACCGCCTTCGAAGTCATCTTTAGATTTGACCTTAATGCAACATCCTTGTGATGAAGAACTCGAACCTCGAGAGGTGCGCGCTCGTCTTGAAATTGAACCCCTTCGAGCTTGGTACTATCGTATTTCGCCAAACTCCCACACCCTGGTGATCTTGTTACAAGTCGACCGTACTTTCGGTGACGAACCTGAAACTGTTTGTGGAGGTTATTACGAAACCGAAGACACTTCTATCTTTGCTTGGTCTTCAGTTCCCAGCGTTGGACACTATCGTTGGTTGCGCGGTCCAATTCGTCAACTACCTCCTAATAGCAAGGCGGACTACCTAGTTTGTACCATTCGACGCATTCTAGACTTCCTACAGTTATGAACTATGGCATAGCCCAGGACTTAACATGTACCTGCAGCTCCTTGTCGAGCTTATTCATGATCTAAATAAATGTTTTAGTCCTTATGAAACTCTTGTTATCATTGGCACACTATCACATTGTCTATTTAATCATTAAGCTGATTTGAATCAACCCTACATTCCTACGGCTTGAAGATTGCTCTATCTCTATTGGGCCTTTTGTTAACCCCCTACCCCTACTTCATAAATTCCCAACATCCTTGCTCCTTGCTAAATACTAATACTAGACCAATGTTTTGTTATACACCATGAACTCTGGTGTTTGTTTTTCTTCCCCCAACCTTTTAGAGATTTCTCACCCCTACTTACGCCAGTAAGGTTCTAAAACTATGGTTTACTAACTTTTTGCTGAAGAAAAGAACTAAATCAACCAATATTGTATTTCAGAAAACAAAATAACCCCCCCACACCCTGTGCGTACATCAACCCCTATTTTAACACAAAGTTGTTACACCCCCCTAATAACCTCACCACACTCAAATACTCCTAACAGAATTCTTAACCATTGAGACTACCAGCTGTGGCCATGTCGATATGGCTCACAAACCCTAACCTAGCCGCCACCAAACCCTAAGTAGTCTCCACTTCTAAACCCTAACCTAACTACTACAAGGATGTGTATACTATTCATCCTTTTGATGAATGTTTAGCACATTCATCAACATTGGGAATTAGAAACGAATAGTATTTCTAACACTCCCACTCTATGAAGTTTCTAATCCGAACATGTTTATCAACTTATGATGTCGTTCTTTTGATAATGCCTTGGTAAG
>Ga0116230_10005342_pt1 | contig 12614 bp, 9 predicted proteins | sample S1TSphfallax_3_FD_88678 | JGI IMG/M metagenome (GOLD analysis project Ga0116230, IMG submission 88678) | Host-associated microbial communities from peat moss isolated from Minnesota, USA - S1T2_Fd - Sphagnum fallax MG | ecosystem: Host-associated > Plants > Peat moss > Unclassified | place: USA...
CCCAACGGACGCGTCTTCGCGTTCGACATGCGGATCTGGACGCACGGGCTTCCCTACAATGGGAGCATCATCACCAAGGACAAGCTCGTCTTCCCGTTCTACCTTAAGTAGGGGCGGGCGCTTGAGGTATCAGGCGAGGGTTCAGCGATCGTTAATATTGAGGGACCGGGCGGTGATTCAGCTAAAGGTCGCTTTCCCGCTCGTCGATTGACAAAAGTGGGAGTCTCTCCCTCACCCTACCCCGTCACCCTCTTCGAAAGGATTCGGAAAGTGAAACGAGCAGCAATTGCTCTCGTTGCCCTGGGAATGACGACCTTCACGGTTGCGCCCGCTTTCGCTGCCAGCCCGCAAGGCGCTGTCCAGATGAAGTGGAACGTCGCCGCGACGGCCTCGCTTACCTTGGCGACGAACTATACCACGACTGGCGGGCTCCAGAGCCTCGGTGCGAACAACCTTCAGGGCTATCCGGCGGCCGATGCCGTTTGCACGAGCGCATCCGCGGAAACCGCGCTTACGATGACGTTCGGTCAATTGAGTGCCCAAGCAAGCGTCGAGACCGCGTGCAACTACCAGCGCGCCGTCCTGGCCTCGGTCATCACGAACGACTCGTCGGGCTACAAGATCAACGAGTGGCTGGATCAAGCCCCGACGACGGGTATCCAGTTCTGCGCGTTCCCCAACGGCAGCACGGCCGCGGGAGCGGGCCCGGCTTCGTCCAACGCGTCGGCCCCGGCGGCGATCTCGGGCTCGACCTGCGCCGGTTCCGGCGCGCTTCTCCCGGCCGGCTCTGCCGCGACCGGCACCGGCCCCGGCCAACCGGGTACGGCGGGCATCCGCTCTTCGACCGCTCCGGGCTCGCCCTACAACTGGGTGAGCGCCACGTCGGCGACCGCGGGCCTGAACTACGGTCAGGACATCCAGATCAACCTCTCGGCGAACCAAGCGTCGTCGGCGTCGGATACGTCCTACATCATCATCCAACTCGTTCCCAACTAAGAAGAGGGATACGAGACGCAAGTCGCCGGCCGAAGCGGCCGACAGAGGAACTATGAGCTTTCGAAGCGTTCGACGCCTCACGGTTTCTCTCGGAGTGATGGCCATCACCCTGATGGCCTTCCCCGCTCCGGCGCCGGCCGACTTGAGCCTCGACGTTTCGCCAGCCAAGTACGAACTCCAAGTTCTGCCCGGCAAAGATGAAACGATTCCAATCCTGGTTCGGAACACGGGTGACGCGCAGGTCCATATCCAGGTGAGCCTGGGAGACTTCCTCGTCGGGCGGGACGGAAACAATCAGTTCCTCCCGCCCGGCAAGGGACCGTACTCCATGAGCAACTGGGTCGACGTCAACCCTCGCGAGTTCGATCTGGATCCCCAGTCGTTCAAGCAGGTGCGCTTTACCATCACCGTCCCCAACGGAGCAACCGGCGAATATTCCTCGCTCGTGTTCTTCACGACTCGCCCGCCGCGAAAGCCGGGCGGACTCGCGATCGCCGAGCGCATCGCATCGAAGCTCTACGAGATCATCCCCGATACCGCGCGCTTTGCGGGCGAGATCGATGACGTTTCCGCAAGGCCCGATGACGCCGGGGAAAAGTATTTAATCGGATTCCATAACACCGGAAACGCGCACGTGTACCTGAGCGGACGCGTCGAAATCAAGTCAGGTGGCCAGATCGTCGACCGGGTCGTCATGCCCCACGACATGCTGGTCGAGCGAAACGGAAAGCGGCTGATCGAAGTGGTAGGGAAGAAATTACCTCCAGGTTCGTATTCCGCGGTTGCATTGATCGATTACGGTGGACCGAATCTGATCGCCGGACAAACCAACTTCACCGTTCGATAAGCGACCGCGCCGCACGGACGCGGCCACCGCTTACCCGATCACTCGCAGTCTCTCTCCGGAGATACGGATGTCTCGTAACTTGCGCTTCGCTATGGTCCTAACGATCGTCGTGGCTTTTGCCGCGTGCGTCGTTGCGACGTTTGCGCGTGGCGCGAATGCGCAGACCGAATTGCGACGCAACGAGCCGGCGAAATCGACGGCGACCGCGCCCCCGCTCCCACTCGGTGGCGCGAACACGCGCAAGCAGAGCGGCCTCATGCAGCAGGTCGGCTTCCCCGATCTCGCGCGGCTATATCCGAATTCGCTGCCCCAGCACGTCACGAGAGTTCAGACGGCACCGCTGCCGGGGGGCATCCCGCGCTATTCCGACGTGATCAAGCGGATCAACGCGGCGGGCCGGCGCCATGCGATGTCCGCCACGGGCGCGACCGTTGCGCTGACGGGCGATCAGTTTTCGTTCTACCTCAACGACGAGACGCTGCCATATAACGCCGACGTGTATTGGCTCTGCCAAAACATGACGCCGAATGCGTACTACCGGTATGTCATTTTCGCTCCCGACACGACGCAGCTCGTGCCCAACATCAACGGACCGGACGCCGGCGGGACCGTCTTCGAATCGACGGCCACGGGGACATGCGACTCGGGCGGCGGGTATTACTACGCGCAAGAGAATCTTTCGACGCCGGTCGGATCGGGTACGGATCCGGCGTATCCGAGCGTCTGGGCCGTCGCGATGCAGCGCGGCACGTACGCGGGCGGCGTGTTCACGCCGATTCAGTACGATGCGGTCGCCTACACCGTCGTCATCTCGACGCTGAACTTTACGACGTACTCGGACGTCGCGTACTCGGTTCCGCAGAATCAATTCACGCCGGGTCAAACGGTCTACTTCGGTGCGAACGGTCTCACGCCGAATCACCAATACGCGTTCGGCGTCGTCTACACCGCGGGTTCCGGACAGCCATGTCTCTACACGCTGCCGGGCGCCGCGCAGAACAACAACAACGCAACCTGCTTTACGAAGGGCGTCCCCACCGGGGTCACGCCGTTCGGCGGCGTCGTGCAAGGCAGCTATTCGATCCCGACCAATGCGAGTACGGGAACCTATCAGCTCGAACTCTTCGATGCAACGACGCAGGATCTCGTCTCCGAGCAGCAATTCTCGGTTCAACCGAGTTCGACGACGATCACGCTCACGCCGATCAACGGCGCCACCGTCGGCACGAACATCGGCAACACGTTTGCAACCGACGGTCTCTTCGACTCCAACGGCACGAACGTCGCCGAACAATCGACGACCGGCGTGAACGTCACGGTGAACCCCGTGGTTTCCGGTCACAAGTATTCGCTCGTCCTGAGTACGCCGAACGGCGTCGTGCAGACGCAGACGCAGATAAATGATCAAGAGTTCGGCGCTCCCATCTCGGTGACGGCGACGAGTACGACGCTGACGTATCCCGGCTTCAACTGGCCGATCAACGTCGGGGACTTCACCGGGATCGGGCCGTCGTTGACGGCGTTCGCCCCGAACGTGATGACCCTCCAGGTCTACGACCAGACCGCGGGAGCGGTCGTCGGCTCACAATCGTTCGACGTGTTGGCCTATGCCGCCTCAGCGCAGTGGACCTCGCCGGGCGCATCCGCCGAAACCGTGCTCGTCACGACGCCGACGACGGAAACCGTGCAAATCGCGAACGTCGCCGGCGCCAACTACGGGACCTGGAACGGCGACGGGATCAAGAAGATCGTCTTGGCTCCGGATGCGGCGAACGATATCAAACTCACCCTCGCCGGCACCACGGCAACCGATAGTTCTTCGCAGACCTGGAACCTCACGACAACCGGTGGAACGATCGTTGCGACCCCGGCGGTCTCGACGCAATTTCTCCCCGTCGGCGGGACGATCAACATCCCCGTCGGCGTCGCCGTTGCGGCGGCCGGCGATTGCGTGACGACCTACTGCACGTTGCAAACGGCGATTACGCCGTATCATGGAATCGCGCAGAGCGCGTACGACGTGCCGACCAACGGTCTCGAGGTGTTCGGCCCGGGCGGTTCGATTGCGTCCGGCGCCCCGACCTATCAGTGGCAAGTCGGCGCCGAGTCGGGCGGACTTGCGGCGCCGCGCTACACGCAGTTGATGTACGATCACGGAACGCAGGGCATCGTGACCGGCAACTGGTCCGTCAAGATCAACATGAACAACTGCGGCGCGACGGAGAATCTGCAAGAAGTCGTCTTCTCGCTTCCCAACTCGTTCGACGCGGCTGTTACGGGTCAAGCACCGACGCTCGCCGGTGTCACCGTGAACGGTGTGGCGCAGACGTGGACGATGTACACCAAGGGCAGTGGGGGCGGCCGATCGGCGAATTTGACGTCGAACCAGTTTGCGATCGGGTACACCGGAACCGGCGACAACACGCGGAACGGCGGGGGCATTCCGTTCCCGACCGTTGCTCAGCCGTGCCCGCTCAACTCGGCGAAATACAGCGCCGTGGCGACGATCAACTTCCCGATTCCGCTCTTGACCTTCCCGTTCCAGGAGATCTCCGCCGAAGCCAACTTTCAAGGCGGCTGCGCGACCGCGCCGTGCGGCGGCGGCAACCTGACGCCGTACAGCCTCGGGCCGCTCGCGCAGTTGACCAATCCCGTTTCCGGGACGCCGTCCAATGTGACCTCAACGGAACTCGCGATCTACTCGCTCGACGGCGCGCTGATGACGGCGCTCTTCAACCCAAATACCGTCGCGCAAGGCGTCCCGACGACGTCGAATTTTCAGTATACGAATACACCGACCGCCGCCGACCCGAATCCGGACTATGTCGACGAACTCGTCTTGACGATGCCGACCGGCGTTGCGCCGACGTCGATCACCCCGCCGACGAACTGGTATCAAAATTCGGTGGCGACGGGCGGCGGGAACACGGTCTATACCTTCTCGGTGTGTAGTGCCGCCGTGCCGCCGTGTAACGTCAATCCGCCGACCTTCCCGGGCGGTGATGAACCGAATGCCCTCGCTCCCGGCGCGACGATCAACTTCACGTTCAATTGGACGGCCGCGAACGAACCGGCGGTCGGAACGTACACCGTGAACTGGGTTGCGCACGGCGCAAACGGCGGCGCGCACACCGCGACCGAAGCGACGACGATCCTCTTCGCGAACACGACCGCGCAGGTATCGTTCGCGGACGCGGGCGGCGGCAACGGAACGCCGACCGGCACGATGACGCCGGTCTTGAGCGGCTCGCAAGCCACCGTCGGCTCCGACTACAGTCCCACCTTCGGAAACGGCTTCGTGCTGCAGCTCTATAACAACGGCTCGCAGACGATCACCTCGGCAACGATCAACATTCCGGCGGAAGACGTGCTCGATTACAAGCCGCAGGACACGACGCACGATTGGCAAGTCGCAAACGTTTACGTCTATCCCGGCTCCGGCGGGACGGGCTGCAGCGGGGCCGTGTCGGCTGCGAACATCGTCGAGCCGATCAATTCCAGCGGGACCGCGGGCAGCATCAAGCTGACGGGTTGTACGCTTGCGGCCGGCTCGACGATGAAGGTGTTCTTCACCTCGCAAGCGCCGTACGACCAGCCCAATCACTTCTACCGCTTCAATGGTTTGGTTTCGTCGGCGGTCACGACGAATGCGTCGACACAGACGGCCTACACGAACTCGGATACCTTGCTCGTCATCAGCGACGCACAGCTCCAGATCTATATCCCGCCGACCGGTGGGACGACGATCAACAACGGTTTGGGCACCGGCGGAACATACAACGTAACATGTACCGGATGCTCGTACATCCAATCGCCGCAGACGATCGATCTCGGTACCTTCGCCGGTACGTTCACCGCGAACGACGTGATCAACGCCGCGGTGCAATCGGATACGCAGGGCGCGCACGGCTGGCAGCTCTACGTCGACATCAATGCCGTGCCCACCGGCGGCACGTTCGTCTCCGAGGTCGATAATACGGCCGGCATCGTTTCGACGAGCCCCTATTACACCAACAATCTCACGGCGTACACGCAAGTCCCCACGACCAGCCCGGGCCAACTCTTGTCGACCTTTACGGGCCAAACCGTCGCCGCGAGTTATAGTCACACGCCGATTCAGAACCTCATGAACTTCCAGGTTCAGTTGCCGTCGTATCCAACGGCCCTGACCCCCGGTGCGAATTCCGTCACCTTGACCTACACCCTCATCCCGAACTGAGGGACGACAAGAGAAACGAAGGCCCGCGAAGCGTGATGCTGCGCGGGCCTTCGTGTTGTCTCAGGCCCCGAACGGGCCCGGGGGCCCGTCTCGTTAGAAGCCGTCGTTGGGTGCGCCGCCCGATACTTCGTACGCGCCGGAAAGCGTGTAATACGTGTCGGGCGTTTGGCTTGCGATCGGGGAGAACGCCGTGATCAGCAATTTCACATAGACTCCACTCTGCGCGTGGATGATGATCGGCACCGCACGGTTGTTTTGGTAGGCCCAGTAGTGAAGTAGTGTTATGTATGAAAGAGAATTGACCAAGTTTCCGGCGGAACTCGCCTGCGACCAGGCGCTGCTCGTGAGCTGCGTGAACGCGGGAATCGTCGACGACGAGTTGTAGACCAACGCGCCCGTGCTTCCGGTTGGGCCCGCGCCAAACGTGAGTGTCGGCGCGCTACTCGACGTGCATGCGGTTCCGATCGATATGTCGGCCGCCGGGCTCGAATTTGTTGAGATTCCGCTCGAGCTGAAATCGACACCGGTGACGAATTCCGATTGGGCCGGATTGCCCGTGCCGCCGCCGTCGAAGCACGCCAGCGAAAACCGGTTGTAGACGTAGACCGGTACCGGACCCGGCGATGCGCCGGCGGAGATCGTCCCCGTGCCGGCCGAGACCGAACTCGTTCCGACGAAGGTTTGCCCGGCAGCAGGCGTCGCGCCGTTGGATGGGGTGACGGCCGTCGTGGCCACGCCGCCGGCGACCCAGGTCGGCGCCGGGTTCGTCACCGGCGCGCCGTTGAGCAGGAGCGTGGCCGTATCGTACGTGTCGGGCGAGCCGGCGGGGAACGTGACGTTGTCGGTAGCCACGAGAACGACCGGTCCGCCATACGTCACCGAATCGTTGCCGCTGACTTCCACCGAGGCGCCCGCCGGTGCGGTTTGGGCCGGGCTCGGCGAGGGGCTCGGCGAGGGGCTGGGCGACGCATGAGGCGAGCCGCTCGCGCCGGGTGACGGGCTCGAGCCGGGCGTTTTGCTTGCGGCGGGCGACGGACTTCCGGAGGTCGAGGTCGACGAGCCGCCGGTCCCCGACGTGCCGACCGGCGGCGTCGGCGTCGACGAACCGCCGCCGCCGCCACAGCCGGACACGACGGCGCAGCAAATCAGCGGCACGACAAAACGCTTCATTCCCATACCGTTACCGATTCGACCGAAATGCGTTGCAGGTTGAGTCGCACCGGCCGGAAGCGATTTTCCCTTTGCCTTGCCCCCTCACCTCACGTGTGCGGGGCGTTCGCCGCATCGATGTCGCGTTCGCTCGGAACGGGGAGCGCATCGACGATCACATCTTGTTGCGGGTCGTAGTTCGCGCCGTCTTTCGCATTGAGGAGCCGATACACGACGTAGACGAGCGTGGTCTTCGTGTGGGGTCCTGGCGGGCTGGCGGGACCGGGGTCGTAGACGGCGAGGCGGTTCTTGCCGGAATCATCCCTCGCGAGCGCATAGCGCAAGCGCGGCCGCTCCGCCGCCCGCGTCGCGGCGACGGCAGCGTCGAGTTCGGCGCGCTGTTCTGAATCGAGCGCCGGGCCTCGGTCCGTGCCGAACGCCGATACCGGTGCGTCGACCGGCCGGTGCGCCGCATCCCCCGCGGGTCCCGAGCAGCCGAGCGTCGCCAGAGCGCACAGCGCCACGCCGACGCCAACGAACAACCTCACGATGACTCTATCGGCGATCATCGCCCCTCGCTTCAACGCCGGCGTCATCTCGCGGCCATCCTCCGGCAAGACGATGTCGTTACGGTTCTCGAACCGTGAAATTTCGGGGGAATTCATCGAAGTCGCCTGAAGAGCCGCACCGGCCATCTCCGTGATAGGAGTTTCTCCTGAGCAAACTGATCATGTGGAACTTGGTGACGCTCGACGGATTCTTCGAGGGCGGCGCGCCCTGGGATCTCGATTTCCACCGTTCCGTTTTCGATAACGACCTCGAGCGGTTTTCGATCGAACAACTGCAGACCGCGGATATGTTGCTCTTCGGCCGCGTCACCTACGAAGGCATGGCGGCGCATTGGAAAGCGGCGACGGGCGAGGTTGCGGATTTCATGAATCGTCTGCCCAAGGCCGTCGTTTCCACGACCTTGCCGCACGCGGAATGGCAAAATACGCGCGTCATCTCCGAGAACGTGGCCGAGACGATTCGCGAACTCAAGCAGGCCGGCGAGCGGAACATGTACGTCTTCGGCAGCGGCGCGCTCTCGGCGACGCTGATGCACGAAGATCTCTTCGATGAATATCGCCTGGCGATCGTACCGGTGGTGCTCGGTGAAGGAAAGCCGCTCTTCCCGATGGGCAAAGACGCGATGGAGATGACGCTCATCGAGTCGCGGACGATGGCCTCCGGCTGCGTGATCCTCTGCTACCAGCCGCAGCGCTCGCCGCGCCCGGCCTGACGCGCCTTCGCGTGATAGGAAAGCCCGCGATTCCTCCTGTCGCTTGACGCTTGATTGAAGCATAGCCGTCAAACGTCGTTGATGGCGGTTGACGGCCGACGCCCGGCGAGCACCGCGAGGACGGCTTCGGCTTGCACGATGGCGAGGCGGCGCCGATCTTCGTGCGTTGCGGTGCCGATGTGCGGCGTGAGCAGCGTGCGTTCGGATGCGCGTAGACGCGGATCGACGTCCGTGGGCCGGTCTTCGAACTGGCGATCCTCGAGCGCGAACACGTCGGCGGCGTAGCCCGCGAGCGCGTCGCGCTCGAGTGCGTCGGCAACGGCGGCTTCATCGACGATCGATCCGCGCGCGATGTTGATCAGATAGGTTGACGGCCTGACCAGGCGGAGACGCGGCGCATCGATGAGCCGGCGGGTGGCCTCCGAGAGCGGTAGCGCGAGAACGACGAAATCGGCACGCGCCAAGAGGTCATCGAGCGGAACTCCCGATGCAACGTCGGTGTGCAGCACCGTCATCCCGAATCCGGCGGCGCGCGCGGCGATCGCGCGGCCGATCGCGCCGTAGCCCACGATGCCGAGGGTTTTGCCGCTCACCGCCGTGCCCAGACGCGCGTGCATGCTCCACCCCGTGAATCCGCCGCTGCGGACCAGCGCGTCGCCCTCGCGCATCCCGCGCGCGAGACCGAGCAGGAGCATCCAGGCCAGATCGGCGGTGCTCTCGGTCAAAGCATCGGAGACGTTGGTCACCCAGATTCGCCGCGCGGTCGCGGCGGCGACATCGACGTTGTCGTAGCCCTTGCCGAAGCCCGCGAGCAGACGCAGCTGCGGAAGCCGATCGAGTAGTGCGGCATCGATGATGTCGGGGACAAAATACGCGAGCGCAAACGCATCGCGTGCCTCACGAACGATCGCATCCGCAGTTGGACGTCCGGCGCCGTTCCAGAAGCGAACGGTGCACGACGCGTGCAAAAGATCAGGGCCTGCCGCCGGCGGCCGGTGCGTGTAGAAAACGAGCGGCGTTGGCAACTCAGTAATCGAGGTGATAGCGCAGCCCGAACACGGATACCGGTCCGCGCACGACGTTGTATGCGGGATTGAACACGCGCTGGAAATCGAACGTGATCCCGGCGTGCTCGCCGAACCCGGCCCGATAATACGATTCGATGACATGCTCGCCGCCGTAGGTTTGCGCGCCGTCGCCGATGAGCACGCCGACACCACCCGCCGCGAAGTAGGCTTGCGCCGGCGCCGAGAGCGCGTTCGCCACACCGGCGATGCCGATCGCGTCGTTCGGCCGGTGATAGAGTTGGCCGTTGATCGAGAGGCCGCCCGAGATCGAGCGGTCGATCTCGGTGAAATCGTACGCCTCGTACGCTCCGTTCATCGCGCTCACGCGTGCGAAGACCCCGATATCCGTCGCGATCTCCTGTGAGAGGTTGAGGCCGCCGCCCGCCTTGGGATGTTTGTTCTGCCGGACGTTGCCCGTATTCGGCAGCGAATCGGTTTGCTGCGCAAGTGCCAGGGCATCGGAATAGATTCCCATGTACCCGTCGTCTTCGTACACGAGCGCTTTCATCGCGCCCGGATGTCCGCCGAAGAACGACGTGTCCTGCTCGACCTCGAGCACGGCCGAATATTGCCGCAGCGGCTGATGCTCGACCTCGATGCCGTTGGGTTGAGCCGAAAGCTGGAAGAGACCCGCGCGCACCGCGGTGTGCGGGTTCACGAGTTCGGCACTCGCGCCGTAGGTGTAGCCCCACGAGTCGGCCGCGTAGTCGAACGCGCCCATGTCGATGATCGACCAGTTGAGAAAATCGTGCTTCGTGTCGTGGGCGTACGGATTCGTATCGAACACGTCGACGACCGAAAATTTTCCGGCCGTGAGCGTCAGATGTTTCGTGTCGATCGACTCACCGAGTTGGTTTTCATCGGGATCGACCGTTTGCTTCTCGCCACCGAGATTGACGATCTGCCGGATGAAAATGCGCTGAATCCGGCCGTACGAGCTGTCGCGGCCGACTTTGTACGCCTCACCGCTCACGAAGCCGGCGACGCCGAAGGTCCCGTTGTACGCCTGTCCCGGCGGCGCGGGATTGCCGAGGCCGAACCCCTGATCGATCTCCGGGTCGATGTAGCCCTCGCCGCCCCTCCACAGCCGCGCGCCGAGATAGAGCGTGCCGTCGGCGGTTTTCGCGGTATCGGGATTCGGATTCAGGCTTTGCGGACCCGAGTACGCGGCCGGAAAGGCGCCGTGGTATTGCTGCGTGACCGTCGCCTGCGCGTGGATGCTGAATCGCTCGGGAGCCGGGGTCGGCGTGGGCGCGACCGAGGCGGCAGCGGATGGCTCGGCAGCGGGTGCGCTCGACTGTGCTGCGGCGGCGCGCGGCGCGAAGAGAAGGACGCAGCTGAGTGCGAGAGCGAGCCCGAGGCGATGCGTGAACACCGGAATCTCCAAACGGCAGATACGGAGAGGACGCAGGCCGCGCGGACCCACGAAAACGTCCCCCGAACGGATCGGGGCGCTCCGGTGTTCGCCGCCGCCGCTCGCGTAGTCCCCTTGCCCGGCGGCACGAACAGGAGTGTCGCGGCGGGGCGAGCGACTTCTGCGCGAGATATGCACGAACAACAGCCGCATCCCGGCGCGACCGCGCTGCTCGGCGCGCTCGCCGCGTACCGGCCCGCCGATGAACGTGAAGCGGCGATGGTCGCGCAGGTCGAGACCTTGTTGCGCGCGGCCGGCGACCCGTTCTCACGCGATGCGTTCGTTCCGGGGCACATCACCGGCTCCGCCTGGATCCTCGACGAAGCGCGGACGCACGCGTTGCTCGTCCACCATCGCAAGCTCGATCGCTGGCTGCAACCGGGCGGTCACGCGGAAGGCGAACGCGATGCGCACGCGATCGCGCGCCGTGAAGCTCGGGAAGAAACGGGGCTCGCGCACCTGCGCGACGCCCAGCCGGGCATCTACGATGTCGACGTTCACGTGATCCCGGCGCGCGGCAGCGATCCCGAGCACGCGCATTACGACATCCGCTTCGCGTTCATCGCCGACCGGGACGAGCCGCTCGTCGTGAGCGAAGAGTCGCACGCGCTGGCCTGGCGGCCGCTGGCGGAACTCGATCGCGACGGCGTCGACGAATCGGTGCGCCGGCTCGCGCGCAAGTCGGCCGGTTTGCCGTGAACGACGCGAAGGAAGCGTATCTCACGATCCTCGCGCGCGATCCGGGGAATCGCGAGGCGCTGATCGGTCTTGCCGATCTGGTCGAACGGGCCGGCTACAAACTCGAAGCCTGTGGGCTGCTGACCGAGGCGGGACGGCTCTATCCGGACGACGCGGCGATCGCCGTCCTGCGCGGCAGCGCGCTCGCCCGGGCCGGCGATCTTCCCGAGGCGCGCGCAGCGTTCGATCTGGCGCGCTATCTCGCCCCGCAGGATCGCACGATCCGGCGCAAATACGCGCAGACGCTGGCGGCGGCCGAGCAATTCACCGGCGATGCACCGTTTGCCGAAGCCTGGCGGCTCGACGAGCGCCGCGAGCACGTCGCGGCGCGGCGCGCGTATCTCGCGATCCTCGCGCGCGATCGCCGGCACCTCGGCGCGCTCGTGAACCTCGGCACGCTGCACATGCGTTACGGGCGGCCGAACCTCGCGCGTCTGATGTACCTGCGCGCGGTCGCGGCGAGCCCGCACTCGCGCATCGCGCGCATCAATCTCGCGCGCCTCGTGTACGACGCGTATCCGGCGCTCGCCGAAGCCCAATACGCGGCGCTCCTCGCCGACGATCCCGACGACATCGACGGCTTGGCCGGGTTCGCGCGGCTCGCGGAAGATCGTGGCGATTTCGAGGGCGCGCGGAACTTGCGCAAAGCGGCGCTGAAGAAACGCCGCATCATTTTCTCGCGCTATACCGGGAGCGGCCGGCCGCTGCGCGTGCTGCTGGTCGAGACCGGTGATGACGGCAACGTTCCCTTACCGCTCGTGCTCGACGGCCGCAAGTTCTTGACCGCCGCGCTCGCGGTGGAAGCGTACGATCCGGCGCTGCCGCTGCCGCCGCACGACCTCGTCTTCAACTCGATCGGCGATGCCGATCGCTGCGTCGCCGCGCTCGCGCTCGCGCAGACG
>Ga0116230_10005343_pt1 | contig 12614 bp, 10 predicted proteins | sample S1TSphfallax_3_FD_88678 | JGI IMG/M metagenome (GOLD analysis project Ga0116230, IMG submission 88678) | Host-associated microbial communities from peat moss isolated from Minnesota, USA - S1T2_Fd - Sphagnum fallax MG | ecosystem: Host-associated > Plants > Peat moss > Unclassified | place...
CCGGCGGCCGCGGAATCCGAACCCTTGGCGGCGCCATTTTCAGCCCATTACACCGCGGATTGGCGCACCTTGAACGTCGGGACCAGCGACATCGCGCTGCGCACCGACACCACTCCCGATCACTATGTATACACCTGGACGTTGACCGCCCGCGGGATCTTCAAGATCGTCTATCCCAACGATGTGATCCAGCGCAGCTGGTTCAGCGTGGTGAACGGCCACGTCCGACCCGACCGCTATCGCAGCGAACAGGGTGATGCCAAGACGAGCATCGACTTCGATTGGCCGACCGGCCGCGTGATCGGCGAGTCGGAGAAAAAGCCCGTCGACTTGCCGCTCGCGCCGGGATCGCAGGACGTGATGTCCATCCAGATCGAGGTCATGCTCGATCTGCGCAGCGGCAAATTGCCCGCGTCATTCCGGATTCTCGACAAAGAAGGGTTCAAGGACTTCAACTACACCCTCGAGGGACCGGCGCGGATTCGCACCGCGCTCGGCATGCTCGATACCCTGGTGGTTGCGAGTCAGCGTCCCGGGAACAGCAGGATTTTACGGATGTGGTTCGCTCCCTCGCTCGGCTTCGTGCCGGTTCAGGCCGAACGCTCACGCGACGGCAAGCTCGAATTCGCGATGCGCGTCAAGTCTTTGGCAAAGTGACGCCGCGCTGACCCTGGTACTTGCCGCCGCGATCGCGGTAGCTGGTTTCGCAGACCTCGTCGGATTCGAAGAACAGCATCTGCGCGACGCCCTCGTTCGCGTAGATCTTCGCCGGCAGCGGCGTGGTATTCGAGAACTCGAGCGTCACGTGGCCTTCCCACTCGGGTTCCAAGGGCGTTACGTTCACTATCACACCGCATCTTGCGTAGGTGCTCTTACCGAGGCACACCGTGAGCACGCTGCGCGGAATCCGGAAGAACTCGACGGTGCTCGCGAGCGCAAATGAATTCGGCGGAATGATGCACACCGGCCCCTTGAAGTCGACGAAGGATTTTTCGTCGAAGTTCTTCGGATCCACGATGGTGGAATTGATGTTGGTGAAGATCTTGAATTCATCGGCGCAGCGCACGTCATAGCCATAGCTCGAGGTGCCGTAGGAGACGATCTTGTGGCCGCCGGCGACGCGGACCTGCTCGGGGGAAAACGGTTCGATCATGCCCTGAGAGGCCGCCATGCGCCGGATCCAGCGGTCGCTCTTGATGCTCATCAGGACGCTTCGATCGTGATCTTCGGAAACAATTGGGTGTAGTCCCGGTTGAGGGTGGAGAGTCGCGCCGCCGTGCGACGTGCCATCTGAAAGTAAGCGAGCGCGCGGGCGCTGCCGGGTTCGGCAACCACCGTGGGTGCGCCGCCGTCGGCGTCTTCGCGAATCCGAATGTCGAGCGGCAGTTCGCCCAAGAGCTGCACACCGTATTGTTCGGCCATGCGGGCACCGCCGCCGCTGCCGAACACATGCTCCACATGTCCGCAGCGGGTGCACACGTGCACGCTCATGTTCTCGACCACCCCGAGGACACGCACGTCGACCTTTTCGAACATCTTGAGCCCCTTGCGCGCATCGAGCAGGGCGATATCCTGCGGCGTGGTGACGATCACCGCACCGCTGACGGGCACCCGCTGCGCGAGCGTGAGCTGGATATCGCCGGTACCCGGGGGCATGTCGACGACCAGATAGTCGAGCTCACCCCAGTTCGTTTCGCCCAGGAGCTGGGTGAGGGCCTGCGTCACCATCGGGCCGCGCCACACCATGGGCTGCTCCGGGTCGATCATGAAGCCGATCGACATCACGGCGACTCCGTACGCATGGAGGGGCGTCACGTGCTTGCCGTCCGCATCCATGGCCGGCTTGGACGCGGACAGCCCCATCATCTGCGGCTGGCTCGGTCCGTAGATATCGGCATCGAGCAAGCCGACCCGAGCTCCCTGCGCAGCCCACGCCAAGGCCAGGTTGGCCGCGGTGGTCGATTTGCCGACTCCGCCCTTCCCGGATGCGACGGCAATCACATTTTTGACCGTCGCCAGAGGTTTCAAAGTCTTCTGCACCGCATGCGCGGTGATGGTCGACTTCAGGGTCAACTCGAGCTGCAAGTCGCCGAGTTCCGCCCGCAAATGCTGCGCCAAGGCGGGCTCGAGCTCCGCGCCATAATCGGCCGCGGGGAAACCGAAGGTTAGCTGCACCGACGCCACCGGCGGGGCGACCGCCACGACCCCGATCGCCTTGGCCTGACCCAAGGTTTGCGCAAGATAGGGATCAAGATAAGTCGATAATTTTGCGCGAATCGCGCTGGCGGTCACGGTAGCATCGGTCATGCCGGTTATTCTACCGCACGGACATCCGAGTGCGGTGTGGCATAATCTGGAGTGACGTCAGAACGATCAAGGGCGGCGTGGGCGAGGGTAACGCACCCTAGGAATGCGCAAATCAAGGCACCGAATGAGTTTTTTTGCCAACTACCGTGCCGATCGGCTAATCGCCGAGATCAGATCCAGCGGTAATCCGACCAGCCCGGAGTCTCAGAAGGCCCTGGATAAGCTCGTCGCGCTGGGCGCGAATGCCATCGATCCCATCGTCGGAGCCCTCGCCACGGCGGAGAAGCGCGAGACCCTGGCGTACGTGGACGCCTTGTCCCGGCTCATCGACAGCAAGTCGCTGCCGCAGATGCTGCGCACGCTGTCGGAGACGAACGGACGGGCGATGTCGGGCATCGCTTGGGCGCTGTCATCGAGCCGCAACTACCCCCCCGCTGCGCTGCTCGAGGCACTGAACAAGCCCGACATGCCGAAAGGCATCATCATCGATGTCATAGCGGCACAGAAGAATCGATTCAGCGTCCGCGATCTGCTCAATGCCGCCTACACCCAGGAAGCCAGCGAGCGCAGTGGACTGTTCAAGATCGTGGCGGAAATCGCCGATGAATCTTCGCTCGACGATCTGATCGCCCGCATCGAGGGCAAGGATCCGGTGGCGCGGCTGCACATCATCAACGTGCTCGCCCGCTTCAATACGCCGAAGGTCAAGGCGGCGGTGCAGAAGCAGCTCAAGGACAACAGCAAGTTCATCCGGGCGGCCGCCCTGACCGCGCTTGCGCGCATGGATGGGCCGTTCGACCTGCCGCTGCTGTGCGGCATGCTGCGCGACCCGGAAATCGAGGTCCAGAACAAAGCGGTCGACGTCGTGGTGCGCGCCAACGATCCGGATACGGTCAAGTATCTGGTGGAAGTGCTCAAGGATGAGAACGAGTACGCGCGCCGGGCAGCCGTCGAGGTGTTGAACTCGGTCGGCACCTCCAAGTCGGTCAAGTATCTGCTCGAAGTCATCGCCGACAGCGATTGGTGGGTGCGCACACGCGCGGCGGACGCGCTTGGCAAGATCGGCGGGCCGCGTGTGGTCGATGCGGTGCTCACGCTCATCAAGGACGAGAACCAGGACATTCGCCGGGCGGCGATCGAGATCTTGAATCAGACCAAGGATGAGCGGGCCGTGGCACAGCTCATCGAGGCGACCAAGGATTCCGATTGGTGGGTGAGCGAGCGGGCGGTCGATGCGCTCGCCGAGATCGGCACCACCCGGGCGCTGCCGCGTTTCCTGGAGATGCTCACCATCGCCGAGCCCAAATCATTGCCCACCGTGGTGCGCGCCGTCGCGCGGGTGGGCGATCAGAAAAGCATCGAGCACCTGCTGCCGCTCTTGCAGCGTCCCGAAAACGAAGTCAAGGTGACGGTCATCGCGGCGCTTGCGAAACTCTCCGACGAGGTCCGTGCCGAGAGCGTCCGCGCTCAATTGCGGGCGGTCCAGGGAACTGGCGAGGGCACGGTCAGCCAGGCGGCGATGCGCGCGCTGCAGGAGCTCGACAACCGTTTCTCGTTGACCCAGATCGCAGCGAACGAGCGAGCCGCCCAGATGCAGGAGCCGGCCAAGACGCTGCTCATCGACAATCAAGACCTGTCCCGGGTGGTCAAGGAGCAGGAGGCGCAAGTCGCCGCCCGGCTCGACATCGCCACGCTGCGGCCGGGAGACGTGATCGAAGGCCGCTACAAGTACATCGAGAAGATCGGCAAGGGCGCATTCGGCACGGTGCTGCTCATGGAAGACACGGTGGTCGAAGAACGCCTCATTCTCAAGTTCTTGAACCCGAACGTCGCCTCGGACGAAGAGATGATGAAGCGCTTCGTGCACGAGTTGCGTTACAGCCGCAAGATCACCCACAAGAACGTCATTCGCATCTACGACTTTCTCTACATCCAGGGCAATTACGCCATTTCCATGGAGTACTTTCCCTCGCACACCTTGGGCGGCGAAATCGTCAACGAGAAGCCGGTGGAGCTCAAGCGCGCCATCAAGTTCGGCATCGACATCGCCACCGGGATGGCGGTGGCGCACCAGGCCGGGATCGTGCACCGCGACTTGAAACCGGCCAATGTGCTCATCGACAACGACAGCCTCCTCAAGATCGTCGACTTCGGCGTGGCGGCGGCGCAAAGCCAGGGCGACACGCAGTTGACCAAGACCGGTTATGTGATCGGCTCGCCGAAGTATATGGCGCCCGAACAGATCCTCGGCAAGAAGGTCGACGAACGGGCCGACATCTACAGTCTGGGCGTGATCCTGTACGAATTGTTCACCGGCGTGCCGCCCTACTCGCGCGGCGATCACATGTCCGTCATGTACCAGCACGTGCAAGGCAAGGCGCGGCCGCCGATGGATATCAACAAGGCGCTGCCGGTGGAGTTGAACAATCTGGTGATGAAATGCATGTCCCTCGATAAGGCGAAACGCGCGCAGACCATGGACGAGCTGCGAGTGGCCCTGGAGAAATTTCTCTAGTGGGGCTGGACCTCGAGCCTTAAAGGCGGCGGGGAAACGGGACGGCGGGTGGGCGAGCAGCCGGCGCTTTAGCGAACTGCCTCACGTTTATGGTTCCTCGGGCCCCGGCGGACTCGAAAATACGACCGCTTCGGGGTAGCCTTGGCATTATGGCAAGAATCGACGCCTTCTTGAAGCTCGCCGTCGCTCAGGGCTGCTCGGACGTTCACCTGGCCGTCGGCGTGCCGCCGATGATGCGCATGCACGGCGACTTGATTCCCATCAAGTTCCGCGATCTGGGCGCCACCGAGCTCGAGGGCTACCTCACCGAAGTGCTGACCCAATCCCAATTGAAGGTGCTGCGCGAGGGCCATGACCTCGATTTCTCCTATGTCTCGACCGACGGGGGCCGCTTTCGGGTCAATCTCTACCGCAAGGAGACCGGCCTCGGTGCGGCGTTTCGCTCGATCCCGACGACGATGCCCAGCATCGACCAGCTGGGTCTGCCGCCGGTGGTGCGCAAATTGTGCGACTACCACCAGGGGATGATTCTGGTCACCGGCGCCACCGGCACCGGTAAGTCCACCACGCTCGCCTCGATGATCGATTACCTGAACGCCACCCGCTCGCTCAACATCATCAGCCTGGAAGATCCCATCGAGTTCGTTCACCGCAGCAAGTCGAGCCAGGTGATCCAGCGCGAGCTCGGTACGCATCTGCCCTCCTTTGCGGAAGGCGTACGCGCGGCGATGCGCGAGGACCCCGATGTCATCCTGGTCGGCGAGATGCGCGATGCCGAGACCATTTCCATGGCGATGACGGCAGCCGAAACCGGGCATCTGGTGTTGGGCACTTTGCATACCACCAGTGCGACCAAGACGCTCGACCGCATCATCGATGCGCTGCCCACCGAGGAGCGGGAACAGACCAAGAGCTTTCTGGCGGCGAGCCTCATCGCGGTGATTACCCAAATCCTCGTGAAGAGTCCCGATCAACGGGCGCGCCGCGCCATCTGCGAAGTGATGGTGGTCACCAAGGCGATCGGCAAGCTCATCATGACCGATCAGACGCACCAGATTCCGAGCCAGCTGCAGATGGGCAAGGAGTACGGCATGCAGCTCATGGACCAGGCGCTGCTGGCGGCAATCAATGCCAAGGAGATCGACCCGGAACAGGCTTACCTCTATGCAGTCGACAAGCGCGCGTTCCAGCGCTTCGTCACCGACATGCATTTCGCACCCATCGCTTCCGCGACGCCGTAGGAGTGCCAGGATTGCCATGGCGGCCATCGACAGCTACTTGACCAAGGTCCTCGAGAGGAACGGCTCCGATCTGCACTTTCTGGCGGGCGATCCGGCGCGCATACGGCAATACGGTGAACTCAAACCGCTGTCACCGGAACCCTTGAATGCCGAGATGGTGCAGGCCACCTTGTATGAAATCATGCCCAAGCTCTCGGTGGAACGCTTCGAGGCGAAGGACGGCACCGACTTTGCGTACAGCATCGCGGGGTTGGCACGCTTTCGCGTCAACGTGATGCGTCAGCTCAACGGCATGGGCGCCGTCTTTCGTGTGATCCCTTCGAAGGCGCGATCGGCGCAGGAACTGAAGCTTCCGGAAGCCGTGATGAATCTGTGCAAGATCAACAACGGCCTCATTTTGGTGACGGGCAAGACCGGCTCGGGCAAGTCGACCACGCTCGCCGCCATGGTCGATGACATCAACAGCCGCGAGAAGGGCCACATCCTCACCATCGAGGACCCCATCGAATTCGTGCACGTCCGCAAGCAATGTCTCATCAGCCAGCGCGAGATCGGCGTGCATGCGGCCTCGTTCTCCTCGGCGCTGATGTCGGCCCTGCGCGAGGACCCGGATGTGATCCTGGTCGGCGAGTTGCGTGACCTCGAGACCATGGGCATCGCGGTGACCGCTGCGGAAATGGGAATCCTGGTGATGGGCACGCTGCACACCAACGGCGCCGCAGCCACGGTGGATCGGCTGGTCAACGCGTTTCCCGCCGACAAGCAACCCCACGTCAGGACGATGTTGTCGACCAGCCTGCGGGGGGTCGTGTCCCAGCAGTTGATCCCCACCGCGGATGGCCAGGGCCGGGTCGCCGCGCTTGAAATTCTCATCAACACGCCGGCGGTCGCGAATCTGATCCGCCAGGGCAAGATGGACCAACTCGAGAACGCCATGCAGAGCGGCGGCGCGTCCGGCATGCGGCTGATGGACACGGCGGTGCAGACGCTGCTCGATCAGCGCATCATCAGCGGCAAGGAAGCGTACAAGAAGGCGATCAACAAGAGCCGTTTCGAGCAATACAAGAACGCGTCCTAGCGAGAAATCCGCGAGCGGCGCGAGCCCCGCGAGCCTCCCGAGCCCTGCGAGCCCCGCGAGCCGCCCGAGGAGCGCCGCCCAAGCTTCGGCCGCAGCGGCGTGCCATAATTGGGGGATGTCTGCCCGCCGCAAAATTCTCGTCACCAGCGCGCTCTACTACGCGAACGGACCGCTGCATCTCGGCCATATGTTGGAGGCGATTCAAACCGACATCTGGGTCCGCTTCCAGCGGCTGCGCGGCAACGAATGCTACTACGTGTGCGCCGACGATACGCATGGCACGCCCATCATGCTGCGGGCGCAGTCGGAGGACATCACCCCGGAGACCTTGATCGCGCGGGTGCATATCGAACATACGCAAGACCTCAAGGACATGCTGATCGGCATGGACAACTTCGGTTCGACGCATTCGCCCGAGACCGAGGCCCTGTGCGACTGGATGTATGTGAAGCTGCGCGACGGCGGCCACATCGACCGGCGCACCGTGCGCCAAGCCTACGACGACGCGGCGCACATGTTCCTGCCGGACCGCTATGTCAAGGGCATTTGCCCGAATTGCGGCACGGCGGATCAATACGGGGATTCCTGCGAGAACTGCGGCGCCACCTACAGCCCGGCAGATCTCAAGAACCCGGTGTCCGTGGTGAGCGGCACGCCGCCGGTATGGCGGGATTCGGAGCATTATTTCTTCAAATTGAGCACCTTCGGCGCGTCGTTGTCCGGCTGGGTCAAGAGTGGTGCGGTCCAGCCGAGCGCGGTCCGTAAACTCGACGAGTGGTTCTCGCAGGGGCTGAAGGATTGGGACATTTCCCGTGATGCCCCATATTTCGGTTTCGAGATTCCGGATGCGCCCGGCAAGTATTTTTACGTCTGGTTCGATGCCCCCATCGGCTACCTGGGAAGCTTCCGGCAACTTTGCAACCGTCTGGATCTGCGCTTCGACGATTTTCTCGAGGAGGATTCGGGCGCCGAGCTGCATCATTTCATCGGCAAGGACATCCTGTATTTCCACACGCTCTTCTGGCCGGCGGTGTTGGAGGGGGCGGGACTACGCCGGCCGACGGCCGTGCATGCGCACGGTTTCGTCACCATCAACGGCCAGAAAATGTCCAAGTCACGCGGCACCTTCATTACCGCGCGCCGTTACTTGGACAGCTTCAAGCCGGAATACCTGCGCTACTATTTTGCCGCCAAGCTCGGGTCGGGCATCGACGACATCGACATGAACCTCGATGAATTCACCACCCGTTTGAACTCGGAAGTGGTCGGCAAACTGGTCAACATCGCCAGCCGCTGCTCGGGCTTCATCACCAGGACGGCAGACGGAACACTTGCCTCCACCCTGCACGATGCAGCGTTGTACGAATCGTTTGCGGCATCCGCCGAATCCATCGCGGCCGCCTATGAGACCCGCGATACGGCGTCGGCCATTCGCGAAATCATGAACCTCGCCGACCGCGCCAATCAGTACATCGACGTGCACAAACCCTGGGCGCTCGCCAAGCAGGCCTCGCTGCCCGACGGCGGCGACGTGCGCTCGCTGGTGCAGGCCGTCTGCACGCAGGGATTGAATCTTTTTCGCGTGCTGATGATTTACCTCGAGCCCGTGCTGCCGGAGATGGCGGCACGGGCGCGCCATTTTTTCAAGGAGTCCGAGTGGCGCTGGGAACACACGGCAACGCCGCTCTTGGGCTCGCAGATCCTGCCTTACGAGGCGTTGGCGACCCGCCTCGACGCCAAGACCGTGGCGCGGCTGATCGAGCCGGAACCCACTACGCCCGCGACGCCCACGACGCCTGCGGCAGCGTCGGCCCCGAGCGGCGCAAGCTCCACCGCCGGCGCAGCCTCGGACAAGGCGGCCCTGGCGGCCGCCGAGGCGGTGGAGGGCAATTCGATTTCCATCGACGAATTCCTGCGCGTCGATTTGCGGGTGGCGAAGGTGCTCGCCGCTGAACTCATCACCGGAGCGGACAAGCTGCTGCGTCTGCGCCTCGATGTGGGTGAACTCGGTGAACGGCAAATCTTCGCCGGCATTCGCGCGGCCTATGACCCGGCCGCCCTCGTCGGCCGCCTGATCATCGTGGTTGCCAATCTGGAGCCGCGCAAGATGCGCTTCGGCATATCGGAGGGCATGATGCTGGCGGCAGGACCCGGCGGCAAAGAGATTTTCGTTCTCTCGCCCGACACGGGCGCGGCGCCCGGCATGCGCGTCAAATGACATGAGCGGCGACATTGCGCTCGATGCGGTGGCGCGCATCGATGCGCTGCTGCCGCAAACGCAATGCACGCGCTGCGGCTACCCGGCTTGTCTGGCGTATGCCGAAGCCATCGCCGGTGAAGCCGCACCCATCAATCAATGTCCGCCCGGCGGCGCGCGCACGATTGACGCACTCGCCCGGTTGACCGGCCGGCCGGCCGTGCCGCTGAACCCCGCCAATGGCAGCGAGGGTCCCTCCCGCGTGGCGTTCATCGACGAGAGTCGCTGTATCGGTTGCGCCCGATGTCTGCCGCCGTGCCCGGTCGATGCCATCGTCGGTGCGGCGAAGTTCCTGCACACGGTGCTCGCGGAACGCTGCACGGGCTGCGAACTGTGTGTTGCGCCCTGTCCGGTGGATTGCATCGAGATGCGCGGACGGGGTCCCCACACCGGCAGTGGCGTGCCTTTGCAGGAGCCGACCGCGGACTTGAACCGGGCCCGCTACGCCGCGCACCGCAATCGAGAGCAACGGCACGTCGCCCGGCGCCAGGGCGAACTTGCGGCGAAGAAGGCAGACGCCGCCCTGCGCGGTTCTGCCCCGCGTGCGGCCGCAGCGCCGCGCGTCCTGAAATGAGTCTGCCAGGTGAACCCGCTCAAAAGGCAGCAGATTTTCACGCGGCTGCGCGCCGCCAATCCTCAACCGCGCACCGAGCTTAAGCACAGCTCGCCGTTCGAACTCTTGATCGCGGTGATACTGTCCGCCCAGGCCACCGACAAGGGCGTCAACAAGGCCACGCCAGCGCTGTTCAAAGCGGCGCCGACCCCCGAGGCCATGGCGGCGCTCGGACAGGCCGGCATCACGCCCTACATCAAGACCATCGGTCTCTTCAACAGCAAGGCGAAGAACATCATCGCAACGTGTGAGGCTTTGGTGGCCGAGCATCACGGCGAGGTGCCGCAAACTCGTGAGGCCTTGGAAGCGCTGCCCGGCGTCGGCCGCAAGACGGCCAACGTGGTGCTGAACACCGCGTTCGGCGAGTCGACTCTCGCCGTCGACACTCACATCTTCCGCGTCGCCAATCGGACCGGCCTCGCGCCCGGCAAGACCGTGCGTGCCGTCGAGGACAAACTGATGAGGGTGGTCCCGGCGGAATTCCTCCGCGATGCGCATCATTGGCTGATCCTGCACGGACGTTACGTCTGCAAGGCCCGCGTGCCGGCTTGCCCCGAGTGCCTGATAGCCGATCTGTGCGAGTATCGGCGCAAAACGCGTCCTAAGTAGCGGCGCCGATCGTGGCATACTCATTGAGCCACCCCCGCGCGCCCGGAGATTGCGATGATCACCCTCTTCCACCGCTCCAAGACGCGCTCGACGCGATTCATCTTTCTCCTCGAGGAACTCGAGGCGCCCTATCAGATCCGGCATGTGACCACCCGGAGCCATGACGGAACCGGCGAGGTCGATGCCGCGAATCCCCATCCCAACGGCAAAGTGCCGGCCATCGCCGATGAGGATGGCGTCGTGGTGTTCGAATCGCCGGCCATCGCGCTCTATCTCACCGACAGATTCCCGAAGAACCGGGTGGGGCCGGTGGCCGGCGAACCCGACCGCGGTCCGTATTTGTCCTGGCTGAGTTATTACACCGGCGTGTTCGAGCCCGCGCTCATGTCCAAATTCATGAATATCGACGTCGTCAGAGTCACCGCCGGCTGGGTACCGGTCGAAGAGGCCATCGAGGTGCTGGCGGGCGCGCTGGCCAAAGGGCCCTACCTGCTCGGCGAGCGCTTCAGCGCAGCCGACGTGCTCTACGGCACGACATTCGCGATGTTCGCGAACAGCGCACTGATGCCGCGGCTGCCGCTCATCGAGGACTACGCGGCGCGGGTCGTGTCGCGGCCGGCATTCGCCCGGGCACAGTCGCTCGACTGAGCCGATCGCGGCGACCGTCTCGACCGACGCGACATCGGCCAAGCGTCAATTCTCCGGCTCGATCTCCGGTGCCACCTGCCCGTAATTCAATGCGGCGACCAGCGTGACCCCGCCCAGGATGTTACCCAAGAGGGTCGGAGCGAAGAATCGGGTGGCGAAATCGCCCCAGCCGGCGCCGCCGCTGATGACCAGAAAGGCACCCTCGACAGATCCGGCAATGATGTGCGAAAAACCCGCGAGAGCAACGATATAGGTAATGATGATGATGATGTTGGGGCCGGAACCCTCGACCGCCGGCAGGAGCCACACCATCAGCGCGATCAGCCAACCCGCGTAAATCGCGCGCACGAGGGTGGCGAGAAAATCCCCACGCAGCGCCTCGTGACCGAGATCCACAAAAGCGTGCACGACGTTCGGATCGAATGCGCCATCGTGGACGGCAACCAGCGCGAAGACGATGGCGCCGACGACATTGCCCAACAGCACGACGCCCCACAACCGGAGCAGATCGACGAAGGTCTTCAGATTCCGATTGTGAATCAGCGCGAGCACCGGCGTCAGCGTGTTCTCGGTGAACAGCTGCTGCCGACCGACAACGACGATCAAGAAGCCGAGCGTATAGCCCAAGGGGCTCAAGAGGTCGCGGGCGGGGCCGGCCGGCAGTCGTGCGGCAAGCTCACCCTGGCCCACCATGGAGAACCCCATCGACAACCCTGCGGCAAGTGCCGACAGCGCGAGTGCCCAGGTGCCGCGCTCGAGTTCGCTTTCGCCCTCGGCACGGATGGTTTCATGGATGAGAGCGGCATTCGGCCGACTGCGCCTCTCGACCTCGTGCTTCTGTTGGTCGGAGAGGTCGTCCAATTTGGACGCGGCGCTGAACGTTCGTTCGCTTTCAAGAGTGGCCATGCTGCCGCAAGCTACCCGAGCACACCCCGCCCCGTCCGGCCTTTCCCGGCAGTCATGCTGTCGCCGCCATGCTGAAAGTGTTGTAGGAAGAATCCACGGCCGCGACGTTCGCGGGATCCAAAGTCGGATTGCCGCACCCCTGATGCGATAATCGGAAGGGAAGCTGTACACGGCCGCACCGCTCATGCAATAAATAACGGCGCCGGCCGGTCAACTTGAGAATCCATCGCCGGTGCGGCCGGACGACTGCCGCCACAATCCGCTTCGCGGACTCTGCATCGAGCGCGGAATGGAAAGGATATGATGTTGGTCCGAAATGCATGTGAATTGGGACGTGCAGAGTGTTGCGCCATTGCGGTCATGGCCAAGGCATCGCATCCCGGTCGTACCAAGACCCGTCTATCGCCGCCGCTGTCGCCGGAACAGGCGGCGGAACTCAA
>Ga0116230_10005344_pt1 | contig 12611 bp, 5 predicted proteins | sample S1TSphfallax_3_FD_88678 | JGI IMG/M metagenome (GOLD analysis project Ga0116230, IMG submission 88678) | Host-associated microbial communities from peat moss isolated from Minnesota, USA - S1T2_Fd - Sphagnum fallax MG | ecosystem: Host-associated > Plants > Peat moss > Unclassified | place: USA...
CAAGGCGCGGCGCCGCGGCGCCGCGGGCGCCGGGGCGCAACTGGCCGCGGCGGTCGCCGCCCTGAGCCCCGCCGCGGCCTTCCACCAGGCGATGGCCTTCACGCTCTATTTCGAACTCGTTAACCTGGCGGAGGAGAATTACCGGATCCACCGTCTCCGCCGGCGCCGGCTGGACCCCGCTTCGGGCGCGGCGCCGGCGCGCGAATCGATCGAGGCCGCGGTCGCCGCGCTCGCGGCGCGCGGGTATGCCCCGGCGGCGATGCAGGCGCTGGTCGATCGGCTGCATCTGGAGCTGGTCCTGACCGCGCATCCGACCGAGACCAAACGCCGCACTCTGATGACGAAGCTGCGCCGCCTGGGGGAGTTGCTCCGCGCGCGGGAGTATCCGGCCGCGGCCGCGGGCGGCGCGGAGCTCGGCGCGGACGCCGTGGAACGCGAAATCGCCTCGCTCTGGCTGACCGACCGGAGCCGGACCACCCGTCCCGCCGTGACGGACGAGGCGCGGACCGGCCTCTGGTACTTCGGCACCACGCTGTTCGCCACGCTGCCCCGCCTCCAGCGGGACTTGACCCAGGCTCTGCGGCGGCATTATCCGACGGTCCGGGCGCCCCGGGCGTGGCTGACGTTCGGATCCTGGATCGGCGGCGATCGCGACGGCAATCCCGGGGTGACCGCCGAGGTGACGGCAGAGGTGCTCGGACTGCACCGGGCCGTCGCGCTCGCCCGGCTGCGCGAGGGGGCGGCGGAAGTCGGGCGCGCCCTCAGCGTGAGCGACCGCCGCGATCCCGCCGCCGCGCGCGCCGGCGCCGGCATCGCGGACCGCTGGGGCGGCTCGCCCGAGTGGGCGGCGCTCGCTTCGCGGTATCCGCATGAGCCCTACCGCAGGCTGCTCGGGCTCCTCCGCGAGCGGCTGGCGCGCGCGGAGGCGGAGCTCGCGCCGCCCTTGGCGCCGTGGTCGGACCGCGCCCCCTCGGCGCTGCCCGCCGCCGCCGCGGCCGAGATGTTCGCCGCCATCGGCCGGGGCCTCGCGGCCGGCCCGGGCCGGGAGCTCCTCGGCGGCGACTGGGCCGCGTTCGGGGTCCAATGGGACGTCTTCGGGCTGCATACGGCCCGCCTCGACCTGCGCCAGCACTCCAGCCTGCATGCGGAGGCCGTGGCGGAGGCGCTCCGGCGCCCGGATTACGCGGGGCTGGCCGAGCCGGCCAAGGTCAGCCTGCTCCTGGCGGCGATCGCCGCGGCGGTTCCGCTGACGCCCGCGGAGCTCGGGCGCTTCGCGCCGGCGACCCGGGCCGTGCTCGATCCCCTGGCCCTCACCGCGCGCGCCGAGGCGGCGTTTGGGCCCGAAGGACTGGGGTTGTACATCATCAGCATGACCGCGGCCGTCTCCGACCTCCTGGAGGTCGAGCTGTTGCAGCGCCTGACGGGGGCGACGCGCCCGATCGCCCCCTTGTTCGAAACGCTCGACGACTTGCAGCGCGCGCCCGCGATCCTGGCCGCCTACTTTGCGCTGCCCGGTCGCCGCCCGGACCACCAGCACGTGATGCTGGGCTACTCCGACAGCAACAAGGACTGCGGCTATCTCGCCGCCAATTGGGCGCTGTTCGAGGCCCAGGCCGCCCTGGCCGAACTGGCGCACGTTCGCGGGGTGAAGCTCACGCTCTTCCACGGTCGCGGCGGCAGCATCGCCCGGGGCGGCGGCCCGGCGGCCAAGGCGATTCTGGCGCAGCCCGCGGGATTGCGCGGCGGCGGCATTCGCGTCACCGAACAAGGGGAGGTGCTCTCCACCCGCTACCACGATCCCGATCTCGCCCACCGGGTGCTCGAACAGATGACCTACGGCGTCCTGCTCGGCATCGCGGCGGCGGAGGAGGGCGGGGGTGCGGTCCCGCCCGAGTGGCGCGCCACGATGGCGGAGATGGCCGCGGTCAGCGTGACCGCCTACCGGAAACTGGTGCATGACGATCCCGACTTCCTCGTCTTCTGGCGCCAGGCGACGCCGATCGACGAGATCGGCCAGCTCAAGCTGGGTTCGCGGCCCACGTATCGCCGCGCGACCCAGAGCGTCGCGGATCTCCGGGCGATCCCCTGGGTGTTCTCCTGGATGCAGAGCCGGTTCAATTTCCCCGGCTGGTTCGGCCTGGGCGGCGCCTTGACGGCTCAACTGCGGCGCGGACCGGCCCATCGGGCGCGGCTCCGGGCGATGCACGCCGGCTGGCCTTTCTTCCAGACGCTGATCGACAACGCGCAGCTCACCCTGCGCAAGGCCGACATGGGGATCGCCGCCCTTTATGCCGATCTGGTCGAGGATCCGAAGCTCCGCCGCCGCATCTTCGGCCTGCTGCGCGCCGAGTTCGCGCGCACCGAGACGGCGATCCTCGCCGTCACCGGCCAGCGGCGCCTGCTGGGCGGCGACCCCGTGCTGCGCGAGTCCGTCGCCCTGCGCAATCCGTACGTCGATCCGCTCAATTTCCTCCAGGTCGATCTCCTCCGCCGGCTGCGCGCCCGCCCCGCGCCCGCCGAGGCGGAGGCGGCGGCGCTGCATGCGGTCGTCGAGTTGACGATCAACGGCATCAGCGGCGGACTCAAGAACACCGGCTAGTTCCGCCCGCGCGGCCCGGACCCGCCGGCGCGCGGCGCGGATGGTGCTAGACGAGGAACCGGTGACCCGGTAGGACAGTCAGTCCCCGACGTGATCATTGCGAAGCCCGAAATCGAGGCGCTGCTCGGCGCCCGACATTCTTCACCCCACTCGGTGCTGGGCATGCATCGCGGCACCGTGCGCCACGCCCCGGCCCTGATCGTGCGCGCCCTGCTGCGCGAAGCCTCGGCCTGCGCGGTGGTGCTGCCCGACGAATCGCCGCCGGCGGTCGTCCCGCTCAAACGCCTCGCCCCCGAAGGTCTGTTCGCCGCCGCGCTGCCGGGGCGGACGGAGATCTGCCGTTACCAACTGCGGGCCACCTATCCCGGCGGGGAAGTCCGCCAGTTCTACGATCCTTACTGCTTTTTGCCCACCCTCGGGGACCAGGACCTCTATCTGTTCAACGAGGGCAACGAGCACCGCATCTACGACAAGCTGGGCGCCCACCCCCGCGACCTCGGCGGCGTGCGCGGCGTCGCGTTCGCCGTCTGGGCGCCCAGCGCGACGCGCGTCTCCGTCGTCGGCAATTTCAACGGATGGGACGGGCGCTATCATCCGATGCGCACCCTGGGCGCGTCGGGCGTCTGGGAGCTCTTCATTCCGGGGCTGACGGAGCGCGAGCTCTACAAGTTCGAGCTGCGCGACCAGGGCGGCCGGGTCTTCGTGAAGACCGATCCGTACGGCACCTATTTCGAGGGCGCGCCGGGCCACGCGGCGATCGTGTGCGATCCGCGCCGGTTTCGCTGGAACGATGCGGACTGGATCGAACGCCGGCGCCGGGACGCCGGCCGGCTCGACCGGGCGATTTCGATCTACGAGCTGCATCTGAGCTCCTGGCGCCGCAAGGCCGACGACGGCGACCGTCCGCTGACCTACCGGGAACTCGCCCCCCAGCTGGCGGATTACGTCGTCGAGATGGGCTTCACCCATGTCGAGGTGATGCCGCTGGCTGAACATCCGTTCGACGGTTCCTGGGGTTACCAGGTGACCGGATTTTTCGCGCCGACCCAGCGGTTCGGCTCCCCCGAGGATTTCGCCTGGTTCGTCGACCATCTCCACCAGCGCGGCGTGGGTTTGATCCTCGACTGGGTGCCGGGCCACTTCCCCCGCGACAGCTTCGCCCTCGCCGAATTCGACGGCACCCACCTCTACGATCACGCCGATCCGCGGCAGGGTGCGCACATGGACTGGGGGACGCTGATCTTCAATTACGGCCGCAACGAGGTCCGCTGTTTCCTCGTCGCCAACGCGCTGGCCTGGATGGACCGGTACCATATCGACGGACTGCGGGTCGACGCCGTCGCCTCGATGCTCTACCTCGACTACTCCCGCACCGAGGGCCAGTGGATTCCCAACCGGTACGGCGGCCGCGAGAACCTGGAGGCCATCGCCTTCCTGCGGAAGGTCAACGATGTGGTCCACGAGACCTATCCGGGCACGCTCATGATCGCCGAGGAAAGCACGTCCTTCCCGGGGGTCAGCCGTCCGACGGCGGAAGGGGGCCTGGGGTTCGATTACAAATGGAACATGGGGTGGATGCACGACACGCTCCGCTATTTCAGCAAGGAGCCGGCCCACCGCCGCTGGCACCAGTACGACCTGACCTTTGGCATGCTCTATCAATACGCCGAGCGCTTCGTCAGCGTGTTCTCCCATGACGAAGTCGTGCACGGCAAGGGCTCGATGCTGTTCAAGATGGGCGTGTGGCACATCCCCGACAAGGCCGCCAATCTGCGCTCGCTTTACGCGCACATGTGGGCGTATCCCGGCAAGAAGCTCCTGTTCATGGGGAGCGAATTCGCCCAGTCCAACGAGTGGAATCATGCGGCGAGCCTGGATTGGCACCTCTGCCAGTACCTCGATCACGAGGGGGTGCGCCGCCTCGTGCGCGATCTCAACCGGCTCTACGTGGGGGAACCCGTGTTGCACGCCACCGACTTCGATCCGAACGGATTTCGCTGGCTGAGCTGCCAGGACGGCGATGCCAATGTGCTGGCCTACCTGCGCCAGGATGCGGCCGAGACCACGCTGATCGCCGCCGTCGGTCACTTTGGGGGCGCCACCCGCACCTACCGGGTGGGGGTGCCGCGCCGCGGCCTCTGGCGGGAAGTGATCAATTCAAACAGCGAATACTACGGCGGGTCGGGTTTGGGCAACGAGGGCGGCCGGGTGGCGGAGGACGTGCCCCGCGACGGCTTCAGCCAGTCGCTCAACCTGACGCTCCCCCCGTTCACCACGCTGATTTTCAAGTGGACGGCCGGATAGCGCGGCGCAAAGATGATTGAAACTATTTTGCCGCCTTGCCGTCCAAGGCCCCACTTCCACGAAGCATGATTTCCCCCCGTTTTGCGTTCTGCCTGGCGATTCTCGCAACCTGCGCGGTGCGGGCGGACGATTCTGGGGACCATCCCCAGCCCCCGGAGGAGATCCCCGATTTCAGCAACCTCGACGAGTACACCTATGTTCCTCGCACGACGCTGAATATGGGATTTCGTTTCATTTTTACGGGACCGAAGACCTCCTTCTGGGGCTACGGCACCCTCCCGTCACCGGAAAATATCGGTCCCGCCAACGTCGCCAACATCGCGCTGACCTACCATGACGGCACGGTGTCGCCCGATGGGCGGACGGTGAGCATCAGCGACGGCAACGGCGGTTCGACGTCCGTCTCCGTCCCTTCGGACGGCAAGACCAACACGTGGTCCTACGTAAACGCCAGCCAGATCGGGCCCGACGGAAATATCAACTTCCACTATTATTCGGCGACGATTTCCGATCCGACGGCCCATGACCGGAGCGGCGTCGCCAACAACGGCGTCGAGCTCACGGGGTACCGGGAGCTGGGCAAGTTGGGCAAGCACTTCACCTGGGGCCTGACCGCCGGTTTCAGCATCACGGATATCCGTTCCACCGTGTTTGCGAACGTCAATGCGAACGTCACCACCATCACCGATACGTTCGATACCTACGGCCAGATGGTGCCGACCTCCACGCTCCCTTACACCTCGCCCGGCAGCATCAGCCAGACCGTGGTCAATTCGAGCGGGAGCGCCGTCACGCAGACGACCGGCACCACCGTTTCGCAGACCTATGACGACTCGGTCCTGATCAGCAACGAGCCGATCAATCGCAGCACGACGACGGTGAACACCAGCGCCGAGGTGACGAATATCTACAATATCGAGGGCGCCTACGAGACGTTCCGTCTGGGGCCGACGCTCTCCATGCCGCTCTGGTCGAAGTTCAAGCTCAGCCTGACCGCGGGGCCGGCGCTGCTCTACGTGGGCAGCGACTTCACGGTGAACGAATACCTGCTCCCCCCCACCGGCGATCCGATCGTCCAGACAATCGAAAAGGAGAATAACCGTCTGCTGATCGGCTATTACGCCGATTTGTCGTTGAGCTACGCGCTGACCGACACGGCCGGTTTCTACCTGAGCGCGCTCTACGAGGGCGCCGGCGGCTTCAATCAGTCGGTGGGCAGCCAGGATGTGATCTACAACGAGGTGCCCGAGCCGGCCGGGCAGAGCAGCTACTCCACGCATTTGAATTTCGATAATCAGTCCGGCGTTCGCGCCGGGATGACGGTGAAGTTCTGAGGTCCAGGAGCATGCAGTCGAGGAACTGCATGGTCCCGGATCAGGGTCCGAACAGTCCGAGGCCGCTCCGTCCGACGGTGGCGCTGGCTGCCTTCTCCGGCCTCAATCTCCTGAATTATCTCGACCGGCAGGTGCTGCCGGCGGTGCTGCCCCCGCTGCAACGCGAGCTCCGGCTGACCGACACCCAGGCGGGCTGGCTCGCGCCCGCGTTCATGCTGGGTTATTTTCTGACGGCGCCGCTTTTCGGCTACCTGGGCGACCGGATCCAGCGCCGGGGTTTGATCTGCGCCGGGGTGGCGGTCTGGAGCCTCGGGACGGTGCTCTCGGGCTGGGCGACGGGACTGGGCGCGCTGCTCTGCTTTCGGATCCTGGTCGGATTCGGCGAATCGAGCTACGGCACGCTGAGCCCGGCCTGGATTGCGGATCTTTATCCGGCGGTGCGCCGGGCGGGCATGCTGGCGATTTTCTACGTGGCGATTCCGGTGGGGTCGGCGCTCGGCCAGATTCTCGGCGGACGCGCGGCGGAGCACGCGGGGTGGCGCTCCGCCTTCTTCTGGGCCGGCGCGCCGGGCCTGGCGCTGGCCCTCGGCGTCCTGGCGTTGCGCGAGCCGGCCCGCGGCGCCGGCGACGCCGCCGGCAGGGCGGAGGAGACCGCCCCGCCTCCGCGTGCGACCGCAGGCGGAACCGGTTCGTACCGCAGCCTCCTGCGCCACCGGAATTATCTGTGGGTCGTGGCCGGCTACGTCGCCCAGACGTTTGCGCTCGGCGGTTTTGCGCTCTGGTCCGCCAGTTTTCTCGTGCGCGTCCACGGCCTGACGCTGCGGCAGGCCGACGACTTCTTCGGCGTCGCGCTAGTGGTGACCGGACTCGTCGCAACCCTGGCGGGCGGGGCGGTCGCCACGGCCTGGGATCGGCGCACGGCCGCGGGCTCCGCGTGGTTGCTGGGCCTGAGCGCCGCGCTGGCCGTGCCGGCCGCCGCCGGCGCATTCTGGTTCCGCGATCTGCGCGCCGCCGAGGGCGCGATGGCGGCGGCGATGTTCCTGATCTTCCTCTCGACGGGACCGGTGAACGCGCAGATCCTGGACTGCGTGCCGGTGCCGCTGCGCGCGCGGGCGATGGCGGCCTCCATTTTTGCCATCCATCTGCTGGGCGATTTCTGGTCGCCGCAGCTGGTGGGCCGGCTGTCGGACCGGTTTGGCGACCTGCGCCTCGCGCTGCTGTGGACGATGCCGGGAGCGCTCGCCCTCTGCGCCGCCTGCTGGCTCTGGCTGGCGGTCCGGTCAACCGGGGCCAGATCGGCCGCCGCCGCGGCCCATTCCGTTCCTCGGTAAACCCACCGTTTCATCCCCGAGGGGAGCCCCGGCCTAACTGCGCAAAACGTCGGGCTACGCCTCGTCCCCGGCGAGATCGCGCACGACCGCGTCCAGGCTGCGCAGGGACGAAGCGGGGAAGAAACTGTTAATGCGGGAGATGACCTGCTGGATGATGCCGTCCGGGCAGGAGGCGCCGCCCGTCACGAGCACGCGCTTGGGCCCGGCGTCGTTCGGCCAGAGCGCCCGCCGTTCCGTGCCGTGGCCGTGGGCGCCGTGACTGGTGGTGGGGAAGACGTGGTGCTCGACCTCGGCGCGCGACTTGATGTTGGCCTCGCTTTGAATGAAGTACGCCCGCTCGCCGAGCCGCTGCTCGCAGAGCCGGTAGAGCTGATAGGTGTTGGAGGAATTCTTGCCCCCGACCACGAAGGCTGCGTCGAGCGGCTCCGACAGTGCGAGCGCGAGCGCGTCCTGATTGACCTGGGTGGCGTAGCACAGCGTATCCGTCCGGCCCTCGCCCCCGACCCGGGCGGGTGCGCCCGGCTGGTCCGGGCCGAATTTGCGGGCGAAGACCCCGCGCAGGTAGGCGATGATCTCCCGGGTTTCGTTCACGAGGAGGGTGGTCTGATTGACGACCGCCACCCGGCGCAGATCGGTTTGGACGTCGAAGCCCGGCGTGTGCTTGCCGGCAAACAGGGTGTGGAAACGGGCGTGCACCGCCGGATCGTCGCTCGCGATGATTTCGCCGAGTTGCAGCGTCTCCTCCAGATTGCGGACGATCACCGCCGGAGCATACCGGCGAGTATTGGCAAATGTCGCCTTGGTCTCCTCGTGTTCGTGCTTGCCGTGGATCACGACGGTGTAGCCGTCCCGGCCGTAGGCGCGGGCGGCCTTCCAGACCCGCTCGACCAGCATGCACGTCGCATCGTAGGGGTAGATGGGGATGCCCTTGCGCACGAGCCGGCGCTTGTCGTCGTCGGTGGCGCCGAAGGCGGGGATGATGACGATGTCCTCGGGCGTCAGCGTATCCCACCAGAGCGTGCCCGGGGGCACGGGCCGCCCGCGGACCGCCAACCCGGGCTCCGGCTCGGCGGCGTACGGGACGCCCTTGTCGGTCTGGAGATAGCGCAATCCGCGTTGCAGGAGATCCTCGTTGACGAAGGGATTGTGGATCAGCTCCGAGAGCATGAACACCCGCTGCCCGGGATGGGCGGCCAGGGTTTCATACGCCCGTTCGATGGCGTTCTTCACGCCGAGACAGAATCCGAAGTGGCTCGGGACGACGTAGCGCACCGCGCCGAAATCGAGCGTGACCGGGCCCGCGGCGGTGCGTTCGTGCCGCCGGGCCAGCGCCTTGATCGCGGCGCAGAGGCCGGACTGGTACAGCGCGCCGGCGGCGGGATCCTGTCCGTAGATGGTGAGATTCCGCTCCCGTTCCGGGCGGAACTTGTAGATGAAGTCGCTCTCGCCGAGGTGAAGATAGGGCACGTCGACGAGGTGCGGTTCGAGGGCGGCGAGCAGGTGGGCCAGCGCGGGGGTCAGCGCGGCCGGGCGGGACGTCAGATCGTCGATCGCACGAAATTCCATCGCGGGGTCCCGAGGCGCCCCCTCCACCTGGACGAACAGGACCCGGTAGTTCCGCCGGTCGAACTCCGCGGTGAACCGCTCGCTCAACCGGGTATGCGTGGGGAAGTCCGCTTCGAGGCGAAGGGTCGCCTCCGCCGCGTCCTGCCCGACGAACGGGAGTTCGAGTGCGCCCTCGGCGCGGCGGACTGCGAGCTGACTGCCCGCACTGAAGGCCAGGATGCAGACGAGGGCCGGAATCTCGCCGGAAGGCGCGGCCGCGGGGGACGCAGGCGGGCCCTCGCCGGCATTCGGTGACGGAGGGAGGGGGTCGGTCTGCCGGTGGGATACCATCGATTCGCGTTTTGGAATGGGGTGGGCTGGGGCGGTAGCGGCGACAGCGGTTCGTCCGGGTGGCCTTACGCCTCCGAAAAAAGTTCGGGGAGCTGGCTCACGTCACGTCCCCCGCCCATGGCGAAATCGGGCTTGCCGCCGCCCTTGCCGCCGAGTTTGGCGCTGAGTTCACCCACGATCTTGCCGGCCTGGTGACCGAGCTTGATCGCCGCGGGCGAGCAAAACGCGCTGACGGTGGCCTTATCCCCGATCGCGACGCCGAGCTTCACCACCCCGCCATCGCCGAGTTGAGCGAGGACTTGCGCGCCGAGGGCGCGGAGCGCCTCCGGCGATTCGACCGCCACGACGGCCGAGACGAATTTTAGGCCGTCCCGCACACTGGCCTTGGCCGCCAGTTCGGCGGCCAGGCCGGCCGCCGCCTTCTGCTGAAAGCCCTTGAGCTGTTTCTCGGCCTCGGCTTTTTGCGCCAGCACGGTTTCGAGCTTGCGGGGCAGTTCGGCGATCGGCGCTGACAGCTTGGCGCCGAGCGCGGCGAGGGTGGCCTCGTGCGCGGCGACCTGATCGAGCGCGGCCTGGCCCGCGACCGCTTCGAGGCGACGGACGCCGGCGGCGACCGCGCCCTCGCTCAGAACTTTGACGAGGCCGATTTCGCCGGTGCTGCCGACGTGGGTGCCGCCGCAGAGTTCGCGGCTGTAGCCGCCGATATCGACGACCCGGACGATCCGGCCGTACTTTTCACCGAAGAATGCGAGTGTGCCCTCGGGCTTGCGGTCGAACTCCGTCTCGTACGCCGTCACCGGCGCATTATCGAGGACACGCCCGTTCACCAGACCCTCGATCTCCTTGAGCTGCGCCGGCGTGATCGCCTCGAAGTGGGAGAAATCAAACCGCAGGCGGTCGGCCGCATTGAGCGAACCGGCTTGCCGCACGTGGTCGCCCAGCACCTTCCGCAGCGCCCAGTTCAACAGATGCGTGGCCGTGTGGTGGCGCTGCACCGCGCGGCGGAAAACAAGATCGACGGCCAGGGCGGCGGTCAGCCCTGCGCCGAGGGTGGGATTCGATGCGTCGGAACCGCCAGTCGTGACGGCAACGAGGCCGCCGTGCGGGGCTTCGGCAACGCCGTTTGCGACGGTGGAGCCGGCTCCATCCAGCGCCGCCTTGCCCAGCACCCTGAGCTGGTCCGGACTGAGCAACGCCGCTGGTCCGAGCCTATGCAGATGCCGGCCGGCCTTGTCCTTGACCGTGTCGGTGATCTCGAACCGATGTCCGCTGATCAGCGCCGAACCGCGATCGCCCACCTGACCGCCCATTTCGGCATAAAAAGGGGTGGTGTCGAAGACCAGGAACAGGTCCGCCCCGTCCGCTGCCGAGGCGACGACCTCGAGGAGCGTGGCGTGGGTAGCCCGCGCCGCGGCGAGATCGTAACCGACGAAGTGCGTCGGCTTGTGCTCGGGTGCGGCCGCTCCCCCCGCGCCGTCCGAAGCGGCGGTCGCCGCCACCAGGACCTCGCGTTTCAGGGCCGCCCGGCCGCGTTGGCGCTGCTCCTCCATCAGCCGTTCGAATCCCGGCTCGTCGAGCGTGAGTCCGCGTTCCGTGGCGAGCACCTGGGTCATGTCGACCGGAAAGCCGTAGGTGTCGTAGAGCTCAAACACGACGGCGCCGGGGATGACCCGCCCCGTGAATTCTCCGCGTTGCAGGTTGATGCTCTCCTCGACCGCGAGCCGATCCATCTCCGGACCGTCCAGCAGGTGATCGTAGGCCTCCTCGAAGCGCTTCAGGCCGCGTTCGAGCGTGCGGCCGAACGTCTCTTCTTCCGAGCGCACTACCCGGTGGATCATGTCATGCCGCTGGCGCAGCTCGGGAAAGACGCCGCCCAGCGACTCCGCGACCGGGTCGATCAGGTGCTCGAAAAACCCCGGCTTCAAGCCGAGCTTGGTGCCGTACAGCAGGCCGCGCCGCAGGATCCGGCGCACCACGTAATTGCGGCCCTCGTTGCCGGGCAGAATGCCGTCGGCAATCGCGCAGGACACCGCGCGCGCGTGGTCGGCGAGGACGCGAAAGGCGACATCGGTCCGCTCCGCCTCGCTCAGGCCTTCGCGGGCTTTGGGCACCGTCGCGGTGTAGGTCCGGCCCGACAGCGCGGCGATGCGCGCAAACAGCGGCGCGAACAAATCGGACGCGTAGTTCGACGGCTCCGCGCTGAAATCGGTGAAACCGCGCGTGGACGCGGCGATGCCGGCCACGCGGTCGAAGCCCATGCCGGTATCGACATGCTTGGCTGCGAGCGGGGCAAAGGTCCCGTCCGCGTTGGCGTTGAACTGGATGAAGACGTGGTTCCAGATCTCGATGCACCGGGGGGAACCCGCGTTGACGAGTCGGCGGCCGGCCGCCTCGACGGCGGGGTCGTCGACGGCTCCCGGCAGCAGATTGAAATGGATCTCGGAGCAGGGGCCGCAGGGTCCGGTGTCCCCCATCATCCAGAAATTATCCTTCTTGTTGCCGCGGACGATGTGGAGAGCGGGATCGAGTCCGGCCTGCGTGAAGAGCTCCGTCCAGATCGCGTGCGCCTCGTGGTCGAATTCCGACGGATCGCCGCGCGCCGGATCCGGCGAATACACGGAGGCGAAGAGCCGGCGCGGGGGGATGCCCCAGACGCGGGTGAGCAGTTCCCAGCCCCAGGTGAGCGAGTCGCGTTTGAAATAATCGCCGAACGACCAGTTTCCCAGCATCTCGAAGAGGGTGTGGTGGTAGGTGTCGAAGCCGACGTCCTCCAGGTCGTTGTGCTTGCCGCCGGCGCGGATGCATTTCTGGGTGTCCGCCGCCCGCGTATCGCGGGCCGGTCGAGCGCCGGCCCAGCTCGCGACGTCGGGCGCGCGTTCGCCGAGGAAGATCGGCACGAACTGGTTCATGCCCGCGTTCGTGAAGAGCAGTCCCGGCGAATCGGGCAGCAGCGAGGCCGAAGGCACGATCGTGTGCCCGCGCGCGGCGAAGAAATCGAGGAACGACTGGCGGATTTCGGCCGAGGTCATGGGAGCGCGGCGATGATGGCGTCCGCCATGGCCGTGGTGCCGACGGAGGCGCCGCCGAAGGCGATGTCCGCGGTTCGGACGCCCCCGGTCACGGCCCGCTTGACCGCCGCCTCGAGCC
>Ga0116230_10005345_pt1 | contig 12608 bp, 10 predicted proteins | sample S1TSphfallax_3_FD_88678 | JGI IMG/M metagenome (GOLD analysis project Ga0116230, IMG submission 88678) | Host-associated microbial communities from peat moss isolated from Minnesota, USA - S1T2_Fd - Sphagnum fallax MG | ecosystem: Host-associated > Plants > Peat moss > Unclassified | place...
AGTTCGAGCAACAAGCACTCACTCAAATCGCCCTCGCAGCCTGACCGCGAAGGTTCAACCGCAACCCAGATGAAAGTCCAAAACCAGTACGCCTATGAGCGACGCGTTCTGAGGGCAAGGTCATCTGTTCATCTTAGGGAATGAACCATAAACTGACACTTGGGTGCCGAATCTGTCAAGGAAAATTAGGCGATCTGCTTCGGCGTTATCTCTGCTGGGCCCGTCTAAGCTGCTTCTGTCTGGGGTAAAGCGGTGGAATCTGAGGCGGTAGGGATTCGCAGCATGTTCGCTGAGCAGACCGACGATTTCTCAGTTTTGGGCGAAAATCGAACATCCACGGCCGACCAGACACGAGAATGGGTCGTGCCTACGTTTGCTTTGGAAGGGGTTTTGGCAGAAAGTCAACCATCCGGAGTTGGTGAAACAAGAGCTTCGAGCACCGAGCGATCCGCTTTCCCGCCGATGGAGGCAAGATATCGCTCAGCGAACTCTGAGTACCCGCCTAGCCGATGCCCTCTCAGGAGATTTTATTCGACACAGAGACAAAAAATTCAATACACTTCTACCCACGATGCATCTCTGGCGTTCCATCGCGGTTCCTTCAGCCTTTCTCAGTCTGGTGTGCCTTCCTCTGTTTACCCAAAGTCAGCAGCCCCTCGCCTATCAGGCGCGGTCGAACCGTTATGAAGGCCTGCAGTCCGAGTTCAATGCCAAACCCAGGTTTGAAGTCAGGGGTATCTTTGGTCGCGAAGATTTAACCAGTGCGACACCAGATCCTGATCTAAAACTAAGTTTTTATATCCCTCCTAACGGCACGCTCCTCAACATCCAAGCGCAGGAGTTAAAGAGGAATAAAGGCTATCTGATGGTGCCAAAACTTCCCTTGCCCGGGGCAACCGCTGGTCAATGGGCAACGTTTTCGCCGTGGCCGGCTTCCGAAGTTCTCGCGAAAGTTCATATCCAGCCCGATCAACTCGGTGTTGTGGTCAGCCTAAGACTGCCAAATCTTACTAACGTATACGCGCCCGTACTTTTTTACACAGATCGCGTCCTTCCCAACATAAACGCGTACAGCATCTTCTTCAGTAGCGACAAGTCGGTAGAACAAGTTCGCTGCACTGTCGTCGATGAGCACGGTCATAATAAATCTTCCAATAACACCCCATATACCTGCACCCTACCAAATCGTGAGACGTCCTTCCTAAGCGGCGTCACCAAACGCTTTGAAGTCAACGCCGGGAATCTTCCTCCCGGTCTCGTTACTATCACGATCACCGGTGAATACACCAATGACGAGAGTGGCGAGGGTCTGCACGCTGTGCTGCACTTCTATCATCAGCCGCAGGTGAACATTCGATGACTCGAATTCACAGATTTCTCAAACTGCATCGGATGGGTACTGGTGTCGCGAGTGTCATGTTGGTCGTCCTCTCCGTTGCAGCCTACGAGTTCACACGCAGGCTCCCCACCTCCTTCGTTGTGGGTGGCGACACCACTGCTGCTACCTTTACGGCCCTTGAGCAAACTGAGTCGCAGTCTCAGTCAGGCATGTTCGCCTCGCCCGAAAACCCCGTCGACCTCATCATTCATTGCTCGAAACTCCGGCGCGTCGACTCTTCGCGGTCAGAGCTGCCTTGCAGTGACGGTTCTATCGAACTTGAACACGTCTTTATCGAAGCCTTGCGCCTAGGGCAGAACACACGCGTCGATCTGTTAGTTGCGGACAAGAACCTCGAACTAACGCTCACTGCGTCCTCCGGCGATAATTCACTGGTTACACTGCTGTTTTCTCACACAAAAGTACTTGCAGCGAAGCCTTCTTCCCGCGCCTTTGAAGGCGAATGGACAATCGAATCCAGCGACGCGCCAATCCGTTTGATTTTCGTGCATCCGCGTTTCCACAGCGGCGATGACGAGGGAGGCCAACATCTCAGCCCAGGCACTGCGTTCGCCTTCCAACACGAGGGCCGTAGCGGGTTCATTAACAACACAGGCACGTTCTCCATAGCGGACATAGAAAGCGACGTTCGTAAGCCACTCAACGACGACTTGATCCAGGTTTATTCACTGAAGTCCGGTATGGTCCGCACAATGTCAACAGTCTATGCGTCCGACAATAGCCTGATTGGGCTCCATCTTGAGTTGCTGGGCAAGTCGGACGACATCCAAACGAGAAGCCCGCTTTCCGATAATGCAATCAACCACGCAACGAACACTGCAGAACGCATAACTGGCATCCATATCACTCGTGCCTGGCTCTTCACAACGCTGTGGACGCCTTTCTTAATCGCCTTATTCATTGCCATCTTCTCTAATCATCACAACAAGCATCTCAACAATGCAACGCACACAATCGCAACAAACACTAAGTAACGATCAGTGGCGTTGCGGTCATCCAAACCGGTCGATTCTACAATCGTGACCGGTCCAATCTTCTTAGAGCGCGAATCCGGCCCATGACAATGCTCAACTTTGCACGAGCTACCCTTCTTACATGCCTGATCCCTGCTGCCGTTGCGCAGGTGCCTGCTAAGGACCACTCGCCTAACTTCCAGTTGCTTGACCGTTCTGTCGTGGACGTCGAAGTGACGTGTCCATTCCGGCCAGACAGCACCGGCTTGGACGAGTGCAGCGGGCGTGCCACAGGCATCGTTCTTTCGGAGCGCGACGGCATCGTTCGCGTGCTTACCGCGCGCCACGAAGTCCACGGTGTGAACGCGGACCCCAACGCCAAGATCAAACTTACTTTCGCCTTCGACCAACTCAAGCCAATGCCTGCGAAGCTGCTGTCCATCAGCAACGCGCAGCTCGATCTTGCAGTCCTGGAAGCAGAGGTGCCCAAGGGTGCTGCCGGTTTCGGCAGTCTTCCACTTACCTGGAATGCATACTCCACTGTCAAACAAGGTACGCCGCTATGGGCAATCGATGGCACATGGCAACCCCTCCCAGGGAGCGTCGTCAGTGTCGTACAAGACCAGGATGGTCCACGCGTTCGATACACTTCCGACGCCGCAAACGGATACTCCGGTGGCCCCGTGTTCGACTCCACGGGTTCCCTCGTCGCCGTACATCTTCGCAGCCGCCCGGAACTCGCCCCAAATTTACGTGACGGCGTCAAGTTCGATGCCGTTATGACGTGGCTAAGTTCAATCGGCTACACAGCTGAAGCCACTAATCGACTTGTGGCGTCAAGTGCCACTTCGGCAGCGAGCGATAATAAATCCGTCGACATCGCCAAGCTCAGGCCGCTATCAATCGGCGATCGGGGCACTCTGCTCTATCGTACTGGCCGATATCAGGAAGCGCTACCTCTTCTAACAGAGGCCGCTAGAGGCGGCGACGGACATGCTGCGACGATCGTTGGCGGAATGTACCTCGCAGGAGAAGGCGTACGCGTCGATTACGCGGAAGCAAACCGCTGGGAGCAAATAGGCGCCGCTGCTGGCATCGACTCCGCGATGAACGTGATTGGCGCGAGTTATATTTCAGGTACCGGCGTAGCACAGAACTACGTTCTCGGTGCGTATTGGTATCGCAAAGCCGCCGAATTAGGTAACACTATGGGCATGTTCGGTCTTGCCCTTGAGTTTGCGAATGGCCAAGTCAACTCGGATGCAACGTCTGCGCGCATACCTAGGCATGAAGGAGCAGATACAGACGCGCAAGCTGTCTATTGGTTCAAACGCGGCTCTCAGGCGGGGGACTTGAGAGCCCGCGCCCACCTCGGTATCATGTACGGTAATGGACGCGGCGGATTGCCGAAAGACGACCGCATAGCCGTTCAGCTATTTCGATCTGCGGCTGATAACGGCGAACCAACTGGTATGCAGTTGCTCGGAGATTGGTATCTTGCCGGACGCGTGAACGGACAGAGAGACTTTGACCAGGCGGTCGTTTGGTACAAGAGGGCGGCGGCTCTTGGTGATGAAATCTCAAAGAAACGTCTACAAAGCATCGCGGCGGCCAATCCTCGCGAGCGATTCTAGCTCCTGTCGGTCGGCTTCTGAGAGGTCTACTCAACCCAAGACGAAAGCTGTCGAAGCAATTGGGCACGATCGGGAAGCATTTGCATCTTCGTCGAACTGAGGCTCCATGACGGCTGCGACGGTCTCTCATTATCACTACAGCCAGCTCATATCAGGCTCGACCGCCGCCTATCTCGTCTTGAAGGAGAAGCCGACGCTCTGGATGCTTTTCGGCGCGGTGCTGATCGCCGCTGCGGGACTGTATGTCGCCGTGCGAGGACAGACCGGTGTTGCCGCAAGGTGAAAGCCTTGCAATGGCTGCGGACCCACTCGTTCCATGGCCGAGCGTTGGTTGTGAAACGGGTGACGCACAATCAAGGCAAGAACGCGCCGGGAGTGGACGGAGCAATCTGGAGCACTCCGGCGTCCAGATACAAGGCCATCGACACGCTGAAACGGCGCGACTACCCCCCGGCCCGTAAGCGTGTGGTCTTGGCCGTTGCTCTGTGAGGGTGTCAGAGTTATGTATCCACGTAGCGTTATGTGGATACATAACTAAGCGGGTGCGGCCTGGCTTGCGAGCGGGACGTTCCATGGCAGCAGGTCGTTGATCCTGCTAATGGGGTAGTCGGCGATGTGATCGAGGACGTGGTGGAGATAGAGCTCGGGGTCGAGGCCGTTGAGTTTCGCCGAGCCGAGCAGGGAGTATATGGCTGCAGCGCGTTCTCCGCCGGCATTCGATCCCGCGAAGAGATAGTTCTTTCGTCCGAGCGCGACGACGCGCAGCGCGCGTTCGGCGGCGTTGTTGTCGATCTCCAGTTGTCCGTCGTCGACGAAGCGCGTGAGCGCGGGCCAGCGCGAGAGGGCGTAGCGGATCGCCGCCGCCGTGTCGGACTTGTGTGAGAGCTTCGCGATGCTCGTTTCGAGCCAGGTCTTCATGCTGTCGAGCAGAGGTCTCGCGCGGGCCTGACGGATGGTTCGCCTTACTTCCGGCGTGCTGCCCCGAATCTCGGCTTCGATGGCGTAGATCGCGGCGATGCGCTCGATGGCTTCAGATGTTATGGGCGAAGCGTGCGCGATGTGGATCTCGTGGAACTTACGCCGTGTATGGGTCCAGCAACTTCGACGATGGTCCCGTCTTCGTAGAGCTGTTGGAAGCCTGTATAGGCGTCGGCCTGCAGCGAACCCTTGTAGAGCTTCAGGTGCTGGCGCGGGTTCTCGCCCTTGCGGTCGGGCGAGTAGGCGAACCAGGCGGCGGGCGCGGCTGTGTCGCCTGATGGCCGGTCGTCGCGAACGTAGGTCCAGAGCCTTCCTGTCTTGGTCCTTCCGTTGCCTGGAGCGAGCACCGGCACGGGCGTGTCGTCGGCGTGCAGCTTGCTCGCAGCCATGACGTGACTGCGAACCGCTTCGACCAGTGGCGCGAGCAGTTCGCTGGTCGCGCCGACCCATCCGGCCAGCGTCGAGCGGTCGAGGTCGACGCCTTCACGGTTATAGATCTCCGATTGCCGGTACAAGGGCAAGTGGTCGGCGTACTTCGAGACCAGCACATGCGCGAGCAGACCCGGCCTTGCGAGTCCGCGATCGATAGGCCGCGACGGTGCCGGGGCCTGCACGATCCGGTCGCAGGCGTCGCAGCTCAGCTTCGGCCGCACATGACGAAGCACCTTGAAGCTGGCGCGAACGTACTCCAGCATCTCGGCGACGTCTTCGCCGAGTTCGCGCGGCCTGCCGCCGCAGTCGGGGCACGCCTCATGACCGGGCATATGGGTACGAACCTCTCGCGGAAGATGCGCGGGAAGAGGGCGGCGAAAAGGCTTGGCAGGCGCAGGCCGTTCTGCCGGAGCGTCGGCCTTCGACTCTTCGATAGCCCGGGCCGCCTGCAGCTCTTCAAGCTGCAGCTCAAGCTGGTCGATCTGGCGGAGCACCTTCTCGCTCTTCGCGCCGAAGAGCATCCGCTGTAGCTTCTCGACCAGCAGCACAAGGCGTTCGATCTCGCTCGTGCGCGAGTGGAGCGTGGCCGCATATCTCTCATGCCGGTCGATCAACATCGCCTTCAACGCCGCCGGATCGAGAGCATCCAGATCGGGCAGGCTGAGGGCTGGAGACATGAGCGAAGTATGTCATAAACCGAGACCGATTAAAAGAAGAAAAGCCGCATGAACACTGAAGGAAATGGTCACACGCTCATCACCAGCTCCGCCGTCCGGACAGGGGCCCGCCAATCGATTCCTTCGATCAGCATCGACAACTGAGCACGCGTAAGAGAGACCGTTCCGCTGGCTGCCTGCGGCCATACAAAGCGGCACCGTTCAAGCCGCTTGGACAGCAGACACAGACCGTCGCCATCGGACCAGAGGCACTTCAAAATATCTCCACGCCGGCCGCGAAAGACGAAGACATGGCCCGACAGCGGCTGCTGTTCGAGCACCGTCTGCACCTGGGCGCTGAGCCCGTGAAAGCCGCGCCGCATGTCCGTCACCCCAGCCGCGATCCAGACCTTCGTGCCGGCGGGAAGCGCGATCACGAGCGCAGACTCTTGAGAACCGCACACACGAGGCGATGATCGACGCTGCCTTCGAGACTGATGCGGACCTCGCCCGGCAGCTCGATATGAATCGCGCCGGAACTTGGCGGAGCGGCTTCGGTCACCTCCGATGTCGCCGCCTCTTCTTCTTCACCTACGCTCACCGGCAACAGCCTGATCGCGTTCGTGGGTGCTGCTCCGAGCTTGCCGTCGCGATGCAAACGCCGCCACTGGAAGACCTGGTTGGCGTTGATGCCGTACTTGAACGCAATCTTCGCCACCGAGGCCCCAGGCTCCAACGTCTCCTCAACCACCCGCCGACGCTCCGCAGCACTCCGACGCCGACGAGGGCCAACTCCCACAACACTCAGATCACCATCAACCATCCACACATCATCACCGCTCAGCCACATCATGTACACCCGGCCTACACAAGACGCTTACGAAGCAGCGGCGGCTTCGAGTTCTTCCAACTGAAGTTCGAGCTGCTCGATCCTCCGCCCCATACCAGTGTGCAAACAGACCCAACCGAAGTCGAGACGGCCAACCTGCCACGCTTACCACGCAAGTCCGACACTGCGGCGGCGATACGCTACGCCCTCTCGCGCTGGCCCGCGCTCGCGCGCTTCGTCGACGCCGGACAACTTGAGATCGACAAAAACGCCGCCGAACGCGCGCTCGGACGAAAGAACTATCTCTTCGCCGGATCGAACACCGGCGGAGAACGCGCCGCCGCCATCTACTCCCTGCTCGGCTCGGCCAAGCTCAACGGCCTCGACCCGGAGCTCTATCTCCACCACGTCCTCGATCGCATCGCCGACCACCCCATCAGCAAGATCAACGACCTGCTGCCATGGAACGTCGCGCTCGCAAGCCAGGCCGCACCCGCTTAGTTATGTATCCACATAACGCTATGTGGATACATAACTCTGACACCCTCAGAAGAACGGCCAAGACCACACGCTTACTCCTCATCAGCTTGTGCGTTGGAAAGGAAACGATACGCTGCGCTCGTCGCCGCCCAGTCCTGGCAGGCAAAAGGAATGATCCCGCCGATCTGCCATGAGAGTTGCCCGAGCAAGGTGCGGAATCTCTTCCCGTGGCGGACATCCTGAAACTGGCAGCCCGCGACTTCGCGTTCCAGCCAACTCCCGATCTCCTCATCGAGAGACTCCATGCAATCAGTCCAGCAGACTCGCACAGAAATTAATAGTGACTTACTTGAGGCCTCGCCTCCCTGGTTCAGGCTCCCAGTTGTGAGTAATTGAAAGTAAGCCTAGTCGCTTACTCTTAATCCGCAATCACCTCGCACCTATCGGATTAATTCATCGCAGCACAGGCGCAAACTTTGTGCAGAGTCTACCTGGATACTTCCGCTGCCGCTCCTTCCTTCTCTTGCAGCTTGCACCACGGCCTGTTAGCCCTTGTGAAAGTCATCACCATGCCGGCGTTCGCCTTGTCGCTCATGGGAAATCTACTATCGCTTGATAAAGAATTCAGAGGAACAGACTCAAAATCAAAACTACTAACTCCGTTATTGACGACGATGTCCACCAACCGCACATCTTGGTTAGCACTCGAAAGCTCCGTGATCGCTGGATCCTTGTATCTCGCTAGTTGAACAAGAGAACTCTGGATGAGGGTATTGCGTGAGGTATTGGGAGATACTTCGTCCGGAACGGTATAACCCTTGCTACCAGAAAGCCAGGTCGAATAGATCGTAGCCTCCTGGGTGTCAGGGTTGGTATTGGTGTCGGTGATAATCGGTGCCTGGATCAGGGTGCTACCATTCGCTGGAGAAAAAACGTTGGCAAGAAGGAGCACACTGGCAGGTGTCGCTGCCGCAAGATTTACATGACCGTTTTCGATGGCACTATTCACAATCGTCAGGTTACCCGTAAACTTGTTAGCAGAGAAGGACGGGACACTTCCTCCAGAAGGAAGACTTATGTTATCTTGGTACCCAATAAAAGTCCCGGACGCGTCATCAAGATTGAGCCATCCTGGGCCGCCCTGTTCATACCAGAAACCGGTCAAGACAATCGTTCCGCCATTCTCTACGCGATAGGAACTGGTGCTGCAACATGACGAACCCATGAACAAACCTGTATAGCCGGGTGTTGTCTGACCCGCCTGAGATAGGGGCCCTCCAACAACCAGAACACTCGAACTGGAAGTATTAGTTAGCCCCCCGTGGCCGAAATCATCCATTTGGACAAGGGTGTTATCAAACCCATTTACGAGAAGATTGTGCAAAGAGCCAGGACCGCCGTTAGCTACAAAATTTGTATAAATGCGGTCCCCCGGCTGGTCGTATCCTTCGACTAAGATAGCAGCAGAGGAGGAACCAGCGTTTATTGTTAGATTGCGGATTCTGGCGTGGTTCTGCGGGAGAAGCGCGAATACAGGAGAGGATGCCGATCCATTCCAATTGATGATCGTCTGCATACCATCGCCTACGATCTGCACATCACTATTGCCTGGTATCGTCGTCGTGGAGGTCGCAGAATACCGCCCCCAAGGGATATGCACGACCGGTCGGTTGCCGTTATTCCCGGCGATCGCCTGATCTATCGTAGCCTGAATCGTAGCCGTAGAAGCTCCCTGCGGCACCTCATAGATCGGGCGGTGGTAGTTCGGAAGAGGCCCCGGCATGACCGGTAGAGCGGCGTGTACTTCTGAGATGGGAACAACGGCGTCACCGATCGAGGTCAGGCCACCACTTACCATATCTGTACCATATGTGACATTCTGGACCGAGAACGGGGTAGCTGAGGTGTAGGTGTTTCCGATGGATGTGACGTAGGAATTAGGAGTTGACGATGAGCCATCTGCAAAAGTGAGACTTTGACCGCTGTTCTGCGCCGCGGTAATTGCTCCCTCGATTGTATTGTCAATCAGGGTCAGGGGCCCAATGCCGGACATCACAATGGCACTAGTTTGGGGCATCAGAATGTTATTGCCAATCAGAACGCTTGAGTTGCCGTAGGCACCGCCTGAAAGAAATATGCCAGAATGGTAGGAGGTATTATAGGTGTAAGACTGATCTGCACCGTTCGCCCAAGCCGAATCTATATCATTATATTCAAATAGATTGTGGTCAAGATGCATCGCACCGCCCGCGCCATAGGCATTCGTGACGCCATAATGGTCGTGGTCAAAAGTGGAATACCGCACATACCAATCAACTGCATTCCAGTCTTCCAAGCTGATCCCCGCCTGGGTCAAGTTTGAGAACGTATCACGGTCGACCTTAGTTTCGGCTGAGCAGCAGCCTACAGTATTGTCACCTGCTTGAATACCAATAGAGGCATTTTCGAAGACATCGTCGGTGTATTCGTTAGATCCATCGTAGCAGCAGCCTTGATGCATTGTTTCGTTTACCAATGTGATCTGAGCCCCACTGCCATCCAGCCTAAGGCGGTCAAACTGCATACGAAAGATTCCATCAAGCGTGAGCATTGCAGAAACTGTTGCACTGCCACGCCATTTCAGCGTCGTATTCGCGGGGCTTTCCCCGATGATGCTACGTCCAGTACAGTATGTGTTGCAATTAGGCGAAACGTAATTCAAGCCTGAGGTGATGTTATAGGTACCCGCCGGAATATAAAGTACACTTGCGTGCGGTGATGGTGTTTCAAGTGAGTTAAGGGCGTATTGGAGGGCGTTGGTATCATCGGCCACGCCGTCGCCGACAGCACCGAAGTCCGTCTTCAGGTTCAGCCAGGACGAGAAGGGACCAATGAATTCATCGTCGTCCGATGGAACGACTGTTGGACCGCTGCTTGTAGGCGTAGCTGTTACAGTTACGCTCGCCGTGCCGCTGCCGACGGCGCTAACTGGAATAATTTCGAAGTCATAGCTAGTAGCATTGATCAGGCCCGTGACCGTCTGCTGATTGACGACGGACGGATTGTGCTGAAATGCAGTCCAGGTGCTCGTGCCGCTGAGGCGGTAATTGAATGTATAGTCAGTGACGATCCCTCCTGTGGTAGGGGTGTCCCACGTGAGGGTCACCTGACCGTCGCCGGGAAGCGCATGAAGATTTGTGGGGTCATTCGGGGGGCCGACATACGCGTTATAGAGCGAAGAGATTTCATTTGCGGATAAGGCGCGGTCATAGATGCGAATATCGTTGAGCGAGCCGTTGAAGCCATCCTGCCCTCCTTGTTCGGGCGTGCCGAAAGCCAAACTGCTAGTGTTGGCGGGGGGAGTGAGAGTAGATGACACTTGCGAACTCAAGGTGCCATTTGTGTAAAGGCTCATATTGGTGCCGTCGTAGACTGCCGTGACAAGCGTCCAGACGCCGACGCCAACTCCCGTACCATCGGCGCAAGCAGCTGTGTCGCTTAAAGTCACTAAACAAAACTGGACGTCGGGAGCGGAAACAGAAAGAAAGTAACCATTATTCTGGTTGCTAGTAAAGTGTTCTCGGGCCAAAAGTGTCTCTGCACTCGAACTTGCGGGATTTATCCACATGGAAATCGCAAACGGTCCAGTGAACGCGTAGACCGGCTGTGTGCCGATGGTCAAGCTGTTGTCAGTGCCGTTGAAATATCCTGCAGCAGAACTGGTTTCTCCCGTCGTATAGTAGGTTCCGCTTGGAGAACTGGGCGTTCCGCTCCACGTGCCATCGTTGCCCTGGCCAGAGATGTCGTGAGCCACCGTCCCTACCCCTTCATCCAGTGGCCACCGGCCGACCAGGCCGGATGATACGGTCACGGTCACGGTTGCAGACTTCGTGGGATCCTCATTTGAGGTTGCAATGATCGTATCGGAGACCATGTTGCTATCGGTGTTCGATGGGGCAGTATAGAGACCTTCGGAGGTAATTGTGCCGAGGAGCGCACTCCAAGTGACAGAAGTATTCAATGCATTTGTTACTGTCGCCGCGAAGGCGACGTTGTTGCCCGACGCGGTCGAGAGCAGGGGCGGGGATATGCTTACGGTTATCGCGGGTGGAGTGCTCGACGGTGTCGACGTCACAATTGTGCTTGGTATACCGGGACCGGCGCTATTGATTCCTATCACTTCGAAGTCATAGCTGATTGCGTTCGTGAGACCCGCGACCACCTCCTGATTGACGACGGAGGAATTATGAGGAAATGCCGTCCACATGCTCGTACCGGTCTGGCGGTAATTGACTGTGTAGTCGGTGATGATCGCTCCGGAGCTGGGAGTGTTCCATGAGAGTCCCACCTGACCGTTTCCCGGAAACGCCTGGAGATTTGTGGGAGCATTCGGTGGGCCGATGTGCGCGTCATAGAGGGAAGATACTTCAATCGCGGATAAGGCGCGGCTATAGATGCGGATATCGTTGAGCGAACCATTGAACCTGTTCTGACCCCCCTGTTCGGGAATACCGAATGCCAAGCTACTTGTGTTTGCGGGAGGAGGGAGACCAGATGGCACTTGCGAAGTCAACGTGCCATTGATGTAAAGGCACATATTGGTGCCGTCCCACACGGCCGTGAGAAGCGTCCAGACTCCGACGCCGACCCCCGTTCCAGCCGCGCAAGCAGCTGGGTTACCGGCAGTCACCAGACAAAACTGAGGGCTGGAAGAGTGAAGAGAAAGGAAGTAGCCATCATGGGAGTTGTTAATGGGTTGTTCTCGGGCAGAAATTCCGTCTGCGCTCGAACTTGCAGGATTGATCCACATAGAAATCGTGAAGGGCCCAGTGAACTCGTAGATCGGCTGCGTGCCGATTATCAAACCATTATCAGTGCCATTGAAGTAGCCTGCGGCGGGACTGGTTTCTCCCGTCGTATAGTAGGTCCCGCTTGGAGAACTGGGTGTTCCGCTCCACGTGCCATCGTTGCCTTGGCCGGAGATGTCATGGGCCACAGTTCCCGTACCTTCATTCAGTGGCCACCAGCCTACCAGGCCGGAAGAGACGGGTCCGCCGAGCACGGTCAGCGTTCCGGGGACATAGGTGAAGCTGTAGTTGGCTGCGCTCAGAGCTTCGGTGGCAAAAGTGATCGGATAGCTCCCCAGCGGCGAGGTTAGAGTTGCGGCGGTCGTAGTGGTTGCCGTGCCCGAGACCACCGCGCTGGTGTCGCCGTTCACGAAGCCCGTTACCGCGTAGGTCAGAGCCGGGGTCGCCACGTCGTACTGCC
>Ga0116230_10005350_pt1 | contig 12599 bp, 8 predicted proteins | sample S1TSphfallax_3_FD_88678 | JGI IMG/M metagenome (GOLD analysis project Ga0116230, IMG submission 88678) | Host-associated microbial communities from peat moss isolated from Minnesota, USA - S1T2_Fd - Sphagnum fallax MG | ecosystem: Host-associated > Plants > Peat moss > Unclassified | place: USA...
AAAGCCCTGCCCATTGAGGGCCCACAAAATGGACCAAAAAAGATGGCAATTAGCCAAATTTTTGTTTGACCCTCAAACCAAATCAATTGTTTGTTTCCTAGATTTAAGATGCTTAATCTATTGTTGCATGGGGCACATATTTTTCCCTTAATTGTTAAAAGAGACAAAGAAAACTATAAACTATATTCAAACAAATATTGTGTAACTATATGGTGTTAGAAGAAAAAAACCTTTCAAAAGACATAGATTCAAAAGGACACCTTTTTATGCCTCTTTATTTAGGAATTGGCTAAACATATTTCAATTTAGAATTGTTTAAAAGATAACTTATGGAATCTAAATTTGTCCTACCTAAATCAATTTCAATAAATCATCATCACTAGAATTAAAATTATTTGAAAAAAAAGCCTAAACCCAACTTCAAAACCTTGTGTTTTGGTAATATACATGTTGAAATGCAAAAAATGATGATTTTTTCTTACAAAGTGGTTTTACAAGCGTGAAACTCATTTTTTACACTCAAATTCAAAATAATCTAAGTTTGGTGTTGAATTGTGATGGGTCCATTCACAATTGAAGTATAAAAAAGGAGTGTCTAACTGAAATAGAATTGCAAAGAACAACTTTGGATTTTTGTTTATCTTACATTATTATAATTGTAATGAACTATTTTATGCCAATAGATAAAATGATGTTTTCTTAAATTAATAAAAATATTTAAAAATAATTTGGATACTATGTTAATGTCCTTTTGAGTCTTGAAAACTAAAAAAAATCAAGTGTCTAAAATACATTTTAAAAAAAGGTAATAAAAAAGAAGGCATAAAATCATACATTTGATTTCAAATTTTTTGTACAACAAAAACATGCCCCCTTCTATGAAAATACATGTTCCTTGGATGAACTTGATGAAAAATCAAAGCATCCAAAAATTTCAAAGTCTTGAAATTTTGAAAGAAAGGGCTACAAGGCAAAGGACTCATTTTTTAAACCATTTGAAAATAATTATGTTCAATGGGTTCAAAATGTTTGGCTTTAGATGGAGGTCACATTTGAAGGAAATAAACATGCCAAAAACATGTTTGGTTTTCCGTAGAAATTCATTTTAAAGATTTTCTAGGATTTTTTTGCATTAAACCAAAATATTCATACCCAATTATGTATGATTGTGAAAAATCACCATTAACACATGAATTATCTTATATTGGATTATTCAATTTTTCTCACTTAAGTTTGTTTCATGTAAATGTTATTTGTAAATAACAATTCTAAAAAATTCTTAAGTCCTTTTTTCCCTTTCTGGTACCCCAACTATGAATGGACCCAATGATTTAGAAGTCTAGCTAGGAAACTTTATGATGGAAAAACTCATATGAAAATTAAGAGGTTGTCATTTTTACTAGTTGGAAGTTTTTGAAGCAACTAGCAAGGTTTTCATTTTATTTTTTTCATTTGTTGTGGTTGTTAAAGGTTTTTGGAGTAATTTAAAAGGTTTGTGATTTGGAGACTTTTTCAATTTGTAATTTCTTTTTATGATTTTGTGGTTGTAAGAAGGTTTTCAAACTAGATTAAAGGTTTGAAACAATCATAACTTGAACATTTTATTGTGTTTAAGTATCTTTACATTTTGGATCTAAATGCATTATTAAATGCAAGTTTTTCAAAATGATATGTTTTACATATAATAAACTATTGAATTTTTGTCACTATTATTCTTATTTTCAAAAAATTAACTTAAGTATTTATGTTTTTGTTCATGGTTTCAACATTTGATCTACGAGTAAAAAACACAATCAAAGGAGTCACCCAAGTGAATGAACACTCATTAAAATTACATTTTTGTATGTTTGAAAGATCACAAATGAAACATAATAGTTTGGATTATAATAATTATATTTGCAATATTTTTCATTAATTGCAAAGTTTACATGCTCAAAACTTGACATAAATTAAAAATGTTTTTACATGTTCACAGCATTTAAATCTTGAGAATGGATAGTCTTTGTGTTTTTCAAATGTCTTTTTTTCTACCAAATGACACCATTCCTTCTAAAATTTGGAAAGGATTTTAACATTGATGTTTAGAAAGGCAAAAGAATTTAAATTGATGAATTTTTTTAATAATTAATTTAAACACATTTGGTCAAAAATGTTTTTGACCTTGAAAATTATGGATTTTGAAAATGTGTTTTTAACAAAAGTTGTTCATGTTTATGTGATAAAGGGCATGAATGCATAATATACATGATATAAAATAAATTTGTAATCAAAATGTATTTATAACTAAAATATAGTGTTAAAGGGGTATTCAAAATACAAATTTTTAAGTTATAAACCAACACAAAAACAACATGTGCCATATGCAATCCTTGGAAAAGGACTTTTACCTTGGCACCCCTAGCTCCTTTGATAGTGTTTTAAACTTAAAAGTATAAAACAAAAACTAAGTTTACTTTATACCCAAAATTGGCCATGTAACTTGAATGTAAATCCCATTATGTGACCCCTTTGTTCATGAAATCATGAACTAAAAAAATATAGCCTTGTAAAGCAAATTTGTTGTGGTGCAACTTGAGTACTAATACTTACATTCATAGTATCAAAGAACATGCCAATTGGATATGAATTGTTTTTATATACCCAAGTGACATTCATATTAGGGTGGATATGTCGTTGGGGTTTAAAGCTTTCATAACATACTAGCCTATTAAGGTATTGGATTTTATGATATTGTAAACAATATAATTAATATTCATGCTTAAAAGGTCTTGGAGCTAAGTATGAATATGAAGTTAGACCTTTTTGTGATTTTGTTTTATGTTTTGTGCTCTTACAATGATCCAAAGAAATTATGATTACATTGGATTGTGGCAATTTTCAACTTCAACTTGCAAATTTTTAAGTTAATTGAAGGTGGTAAATTATGATATGTTGTTTGTTTTGTAATAGACTTTAACTCTTTCAAGTTTTTTTTCTTCTAAACTACAATGTTTCTTTTCATAATTTTGTGCGTGTAATATGTAATGTGCACAACAAAAGATGATTGTGCCCCAACATGAACCCTATTCATGCTTTGAAATTGAACAAAAAGCAAATGTGGTTTATTTATTTCTTTTTTTGATAATTTGGTGGTTGGTGAACTAATGTTTGGTTCACCATCACAACTATGGTGGTAGGAGCAATAAATCTTGGTGGGTATAATTTTTTTTAATTAATTTTTTTTTTTAAAATTTGCAAAAAAAATTTCAGGTAGAATAATGGTTCAATGACTCACTTTTGACATTTTGAAACTTTACATCTTGCATTATTCAAAATTATAACAATTATAAAAATATCAAACCATAAATATTATATTGTACCCTTTGAGTTTTATCATAATTATTGGTAACTTACTAGGATGCAATCATACTAACATGTACCAAAAACAATCATAACCACTATTTAATTTTTTGAACTTTGGATTGTATAAAATAATAATAATAAATAAATAAATAAATAAATTTTCTAAATTTTTATTATGAATAAATTATGTACATGTCATAAAGATTTGGAATCAATCTAATGAATGAAAAATGTGTATAAGGACTTTAAACCTCTTATAACCATTGCTTAAAAACTATTTAAAAACTATTTTGACACTAAATTCACAATTTGAAAATATTTTTTAATGACATATTTATGAATATTTTTAATATAAACCTTAATATAATAGTATTTTATAAATTAAATTTTTTTTTGAAAGATGTATTCAAAAGATTTTAAGAATATTTTAAGAATAAAGTAATGGTTTGAAAGGGCACGAGTGGCTCCTAGTAGTGTGGTTGGACCCACCACCCTTTAAATATCATTTGGGATATGATTGGTCCAAATATTGATGTGGGTACATTCATAATAATAAGAACCACAATGATTGTAACCATTCCTTGGTTTATCATGTTTTAAAACAATAATTGAAACTAGTATTGAAATTATTGAATGTGTTTGTATTGTGCCAACATTCATAATATACAATGGAAACGTGTTAGTAAATTTGGAATGGATCTAATGAATAAAAAATATGAAAAGTTCTTTTAAGACATTGTAAATGAAAAAACAATTATTTAATGATTTGAAAATATTTGAAAATGATATGTTGTCATCACACCAAAAGGCAAGATCCATGATTCCATCTATGATTCCATACATGACTAAAAACCTTAGTCATATATACCTTAATAATTGAATGAATATGTAGTCAATTTAAATTTGTTGTTTTTATATGCCATCTAGTTGCAACCATGACGATAATTGTTTATGCCATTCCATACCATTTTCATGTGACTATAATCACATGGGTGGCCTAGGTTAAAAAAAATTAAATCCACTTATTAGTTGTCACATGGCAACCAATGGAAACCTAGTCAATGGTTTGAAGCCTAAAAAGTTTAGGCTAGGCAACCTAACCTAGGAGCCTATGCCACCTAAACTAAAAAACAAACCTAGAATAATACTAAGCTAGGTAAATTACTAGGCAAAGAACCTAAGTAATCCTAAATTACAAGTGTGAAGACTTGAATTGGGTTTCATTTTGAGGGTTCAAGCCTTTAAGCATTCCATCATAACTTTTTTTGTACGTCAATTCGGCATCAGTGGCTTCATGTTGCACTGAAGTAATCTGATATGTGGTTCTGCATGTTCTACAACTTCCCCATTCATTTTTAATATTAATCATAAAACACCATGAGCAATAGGATGTTGAGGTCCAAAATTTAAAGTAAAATTCTTGATTTGTTTGGTTCTAGCCATATCTAATCATTTTTTCTTTCCACAGAGCCTATGACTGAATTTGAACCAAAAACCTTTCCCTTACCATGGGAATGCTCCACCATCTGAACTATGCAAGCCAATATATAACTATTGTTTTTGTTACTAAGAAAAAACACCATAATTCAAGTCAAAAGCTAGCTCAACATTACAATGTTTCTGTTTTTTGGCCTAGCTACTCTACAACCTTAAGGCTAGACCAAAAATTTGCTTTACAAGGCAAAGTGCAAAAATAAGAAATATAGGGCACAAGTGCATGCGGCCCTTAGGGCGCTAACTTTCTACCTATTAAAGCATAGAGCGCAGCCAAATATATATATATATATATATATATATATATATATATTTTTAGCCAAAACTCTATTTTGCCAACATTTAGAGAATGCATAATGTTTTCTATCTCCGGCTTCAACACGTTTTCTTTTCTTCTAGCACGTTATTTAGTTTGATCTTTGGATTGGCTTTCCTAAAGCCAAGTTGTTCAAGTGCAAAGCGTAACAAAATATCCTATAGATGTGATCATCATCCATCCAAACACTTACGTTGTTTTTCTCATAATAAATTATTTGTTTATTTGGAGATGATAAGATTTGAACCGACAGCTTCATGCTTGCAAAACATGCGTTCTACCAATTGAACTACGTCCCCTATGGAGGAATTTGAACCCATGATAAAATATTGTTATATTTTTAAAGATAAATAGGCCCCCTCTAAATTTTTAAATCAAATCTAGGCTAAATTTAAAGGTTAAACATAAGTTAAATCTAAGTTAAACCTAGAGATTAAACATAAATTATAAAGGCTAAACCTAAGTTAATCTTAAAAGATAGACTTAAAGGTTGATCATAGGCTAAACTTAAAAGTTAAACCTTAAAACTAAACTTAAGCAAAACTTAAAAATTAAACCTAGGTTAAATGTAAAGCTTAAAGTTAGGCTAAACCTACAAACTAAACTTGAAGTAAACCTAAAAGTTAAACTTAAATGTAGGCTAAACTTATAAACTAAACTTAAAAAATAAATATGAAAAATCAAAAATGAAAAAAATGAGTATTTAAATTTTTATAGACAATTTAACATGTTTTCTTACATGATTATTTCTTGCATGTCATGTAACTTGCACAAATTTTAACTATAGTGAATACAAACAATCATCCAAATGGCCAAAAACAATAATCCTTTTGCTTGTAACTCTTTTTGAGTGAATTAATATGTAATTTTTAAAATTCTCATACCATGTATGATCTAATTTATGAACATTGTTAAACATTAATGTAATCATTGTTTATCCATGAAATAAAATTGAAGTCATTTGCACACTTAATACATTCATGGGTGTTTGCATGGTACAGCAAACCAAAAAAACTTATCATAATTTTACAATTTTCAATATAATCAAAAAGCTAAAAATTTGGGGACATAATTGGAAAAGGTTTAATAGTGAAAATATGCAATTAAAGGTGGCTCACATCTTAATCTATCATTATGTTACAAAATTGGTACAAATAATAATGATGTAATAGTCTTTTGGAGTACATTTGTAACATGTAATTGCATGTCATAAAATCATTATTTTAACAAACTATGAAATACTTCTTGTAGTTGGAATTTGTTAATGAAAATTTGTAGTTCAATATAAATATGTAGAAAGAATAAGGTCCAACCACACTATTAAGAGCCACACCTACCCCTTAAAACCATTGCTTTATTCTTAAAATATGTATATTTTAAATACGTCTTTTAAAAAAAAAAATCTTTAATGTTTTTTTAATACTATTAAGTTAAGGTGTATATTAAAAAATATGTCATTAAAAAATATTTTCAAATTGTGCTTTTAATGTCAAAACTATTTTTAAACTACTTTTATGCAACTTTGAAACAATGATTACAAGAGGTTAAAAGTCCTTATAAACCTTTGATGGTAGATTATGTTATAATAACAACATGATGATTATGATGTTTATAAGTTGTAAAACATTTTTCCATCAAGATATAGATGCCTTAGGTGTTATTTTTATTTATCCATGAAATTGATTTTTTTTTAATTTGTAAAAACATGGTATATTGCTACCAAATGAGGTGTTTTATATAAGTTTTATAGTGTATTTATTGTACATTAACTCAAAACAACAAACATGAAATAATTTGATATTCAAGACTATATTGATTGTTTTTTTTTTTTTCGAAGCCTAAGTCAACTAAATGTAATTTCTAAAAAAATCAAAATAAATGTATTTAAAGTTGTGATATTTTTAGTACTTTTTATATATCCAGTTTTGACTACAATTTACATTTGGGTCGACCATAGCATGCAAATAGCCTCCCTTTGATTATTTTAAAATGAAAGTTGTAACTAAAACGAGGATTCAAATTATTTACAAGGATTCAAAAAAACATTTATATTGTAGCCAATTTATTTATATAGTTTTCTAATTTAACATGACATCATTTTAGTTTTACGCATACAATAATCCACTATAATTACAAGGTAATAAATACTATAAAAATTCAAAAGACAAGTTGCAATTTTTTTTCATTAAATTATTTTTTTGGGTACCCTGATCATGAATGTGTTCATATTTTCAATCATTCACAACTTCTTGATGCACTACTCAAAAACATGGCAAATATGACTACACCCATGATTAGGTTTGTAATTGTAAATGGCATGAATTATTATATATATATTTCAATTTAATCCAGTCATTTGGTTGGTAGGTAGATAGTTAGGCCTAAGTAGGTAGGTAAGTAAGATCTTATTTATTTTTAGGTGACAAGCCTTTTTTCTAGGATAATCACAAGTTATATTCGCAATTTGAAAATATTGTTTGAAAACCAATACTTTTTCACCTAGTTATTTAGTTTCCAAAGTTGAACTTGTTGACAAAGGATATGGGATAAATTTACAACATTTTCTCACATCATCATTTGTCACATACAAAAGTACCCAACTTTGACCATTATTATCTTTTTCATACTTTGTCCAAATGAAAAGAAATAAATTTCATTCTTAAAGTTTTTTTCAAGATCTACACCTTCAAAAGAAATTTAACAAAAATATCAACTAATTTGACTGAAAATGCATTTGAATCTTCACTATTTCATACATTTGAACAAGAATGATATCTTGAAGATTTTCTTTTTCTTTTTTTTCAATAAAAAAACTTGTAAATAAACATATTTAAAATCAACATGGACTTTTTGGTATGTATATAAATGAGTCCTACCTACCTACCTACCTACCTATAGATAGGTAGGGTAAGTAGTATGATAAATAGGTAAGGTTATGAATAGGGTGTGAATATATATATAGATATAATATTTTTGCACATTTTAAAAATATAATGAATCAATAAAATTGGTATAAATGATGTACTTATTACCATGTGTTATATTTATTTGTAATTATAAAATATATTTTTAAATAAAATATGTTATATATGAAACATATGATAGTATTTTCATCATTTGAAAATTTTATACAAAGTATTAAAAGTATTTAAATGTCATAATGATTAATTTATACACATATATTTTTAATGTCATAATTTTTTATCAAATTTTATTATGAGAAGTAAATTTTAATCATATTTTTGGTTTTTTTAATTCGTTAATTGTGATTATATATATATTATGTTAAAATTCCAAGTTGTATGACCAAATAATTTGAAAAATGACTAATTTAAATCAAATCTTATATTCTTTGCTACCCATCACATGAAAACATGAAAAACAATGCCATTTTGGGGCATGTGGATTACTCTTGAAATTCATTAAATTTCATTAAATTTCATTATTTAATGTCAAAAAATTCAAAAAAGATATTCATTTAAATAAACCTTTGAGCAAGAGTGTCAACTTAAATTTTTTAATTATATTCTTAGCATCAATTTTTTATTTAAATTTATGTTTCGAAAACTTTGGCAATTCGTTTTCCATTTTTTGGCAAATTTTTTTTAAATGAAAAAAATCCCCAAATTGGTTTTTAGCCACTATCCAAAAATTCACATGAAATAATTATTGACTCTAAGGCAAAAATTCTAAAAATTATCATGTATTAATTATTTACTTGTGTAATAATTATGTGTTTGATCATCTAGAAGGTTATAATATGCTTACTAGGTACATATGTCTACCTTTTAGTTTTTTTCTCTTTTACTTGTTTTTACTGTTTGAAATTGTAGATCATTAAATAATTATATGGTGTTCATGAAGAAGATTTTTAGTCACATATTATTCTTTCCATGAAAACTTTTAATCATGTAGTCATACCCATGGTTAACAAAATATGACTAGGCACAAAAACATGGAATATATGATTATATGACTAGAAATAGTCATTAGTCATATTTGTCACAGTCATAGATGTCAAGTTTTGGTGTAGTGATGGTCATAAGTTATTTCAAATAATAATTTGTTTTTGGAGGGCTACCATTGGAATTTCTAAAATTGTAATGACCGTATTGTTCCTAAATATGTGCATTAATTAACAAATAGTTTTCATAGAAATGTTTTCAAACTTCTTGACATGTTGAATATGTTTTGTTAAGTCTTGGTCAAACATGGTTTTGAAGTCAAATCATGTGCATTAGTCTTGTAATTGTAAACATGACTAAAGACATGACCATATGATTAAATTTAGTCATAATCACAAAAATGTCCAAATCACCAATGTCATTCTTTGGCATAGTGTTTTGGTAGCTTTTTAAATATATTTTGCAAAATATTTCAAAATAAACAATAAAATAAATAATCCAAAAGTGGCAAAGGTGGCTCCTATTACTATGGATGCACCCATGTGAAAGCTTGAATATTTCAATGTGAATTGTGAAATGAACTATAAATGATTTAAATTTTTTTTTAAAACCATGGCATTTTTTAAAAAATTAATCAAATTTTTTTGTATTGAAAAAGTTTCTATGCATTTTATTCTTAAATTCTTCATTTGATGTTGGTTTATTTTTCAATTTTTATTTTTACATTATTATGACATTTTGAGATCACCTTTTTCATTTTATCTACATGACAAATGTAATGTCATCATTTCAAATTTTATTATGAGTCCATTCTTTTCTTTAAATTCATCCATATTTTTAAAATATGATTTCCATTAAAATATGTTGCAACATGGGTCATTTAAATTTTGATAATGTTAATGTTGAATATGGTTTTACGTTTTAAATTTATTTACAATTTAGAAAAACTATGATTATGACATTCCAAATAATCTTTGAACTTTGTTTCATTGTTCTATGGAAGAAGGAATATCCTTCTCAAACTTTAAGATTTGCATTGGAAATGAATCAAATGGTACAAGGTTCATTGAGCCATTGGGTGAATTGCAAAAACTTCAAAAAACCACAAGCATAACATCTAAGTTGCTACAAACTATCAAAGGCCCCATCAAAAGCCTAGTTGACATATGAATAGCTAAAGAACTTTTGACATGGAAGGTATGTGGACGTATTTGCAAAGAACCAATGTTTTTAATTGCCACACCATTACTCAAATGTAATGTGGGTTTTTTTCTCTACACGACCATAATTATGAAATTGATGTACAAAGTTGTGTAAGTGATGGAATGCATCATTTAACAAATCCCCTACTCTGTTCTTTCTAAAATTTCACAAAACATTTAAAATAAAACAAGGTCAAAGAAGGGGTTAGTGTAATGCAACCCTAACAATGGAAATACTTTCATGAAAAGACATTTGTTAAATGCACATCCAAAAGATTTTATCAAATAGAAAACTCAATCTAGATGTACTAAAGGTGGTGTCAATGGTGGCAAATTTTCTTTTTAAAAGTGGCATATATGTTACATATTAGCAATTACAAAATATTTTGATGGTCCTCGAGGTTATAAAAAAGGTGACCCTCTTCAATTGAAGTTCATTGGAGAATTTGTCTTTTACATTGTGAAAAGGTATGAGGTTTTCCCTTCTATTGAGTCAACATGGCTCCATTGAGTTGTGATGCACTAAAACTTGAAAATTCAATTCCCCACTTGTAAGTAGTTCACGAACGAACACATCTCACATTACCTTGCAAAGACCATGGAACTTATGTTCTAAGTACTTTAAGTAGTTGTGTAATTGTCACTATTACCTTTGACATTTGAACATCTAGGTCAAAATTTGACACAATTGCCTTACTTGTAAATTTTATTGACAAAGGTAATTGCCATTTGGTTTAACTTGGGTAATTGCCCATGTTGTCATATAAGCTTTAATCCTCATCGTCAAACAATGTGTTTCAATCAATCAATTTAAAGAAACTTAGCTCCTCTCAAATGCATTACACTATGCCATCATGACTAGCATTAAACTATAAGGATAATATAATTGTCACACACATGACTAGTCACCTCTATAATGTGGAGATTTCGATTGAAAACTTGAAATTTTATATGTACACATGGTAGCAAAAGTCATGAGTATTTTGGAACCATTCATTTATTTTGTGTCCAAATTTTTTATTACAATGGTTCACAACATGTTTACTTTCATGTTGAACCCTCAATACAAAAGTTTGCAATGCACCATTGAGTTTCTAGCTAGAGGTGCAACAAAGATTCTTGTTGTTAATTAAGTATGACAAAAGAACCATGATACCTTTGTTGGTGAAAGTCAACAAATTTTTAAAACCTTACTAATGATAATAATGCACTCCAAATTAGAAAAATGGATGCAAATTCTCTTTTGATCCAAAATTTGTTTATGAGGCTAATGAATCCATGTTAACATTTGAGTTATTTGTGTTTCATTTGCATTGTTACATTGAAAAAAAGGTTTTTTTACTTTTAACATGGTGGAAGGAACATTTAATGAAGTTCCCATGTGTTTCCTTTCTAGCTAGGTAAAATCCTTAGCATTCCTATATTTCAAATTGGGACTAAATGAATATATTCAATTGTATGTTTTCTCATGAGTTTGAAATGGTGTTGTTTCATAATTACAAATTTGAATGCACTTGTGATGATTTACAAAAATGGGCCTAGTAATGCAAGGGAAGAATGGTCTTTTGTTGCATATTTTACAATTGGAGAATTTTATTTTGTAAAGGCAAAATTGCTGGATGAGTATGAAGATGAGTTTGGGGAACTTTGGTATTTTTAAGACGTGATTAACACATGAGGTTATGGGTTATTTTATTTGTAACTACTCAAACTTTTTCATTTTGTCAATTCCAAAAGCTATTTTTGCATTTTGGAATTCATTTCATGTAATTTGTGTTATGGAAATTTTAATGTTTCAAAGTTTGAACTTGGAAGTGTGCAATGAGTGAAAAAAGCTTATTGGTTTGTGTTTTTTGGGTGATAGTTCCAACGAAGCAACAACTATTCATCAAAGATCATTGATATCATTTAGCCACAAAGGCTTTGTATTTTATACATATTGGCATTTTTGTTCATCTAAAGTTTGCAACAATTGAAGGTTTTTTGGTTTCCTCATGGGAGCATTTTGATTTTTCAAGATTCTTTAAACAAGGCACAAGGAATGAAAGCTTGGATAAGAATGACCAAGACATGTTTATGAAGTTCATTGGCAACCAACACATGCCTATTTAGGTATACATAAATTTTTTGACTTTTCACAATTTTTTGATTCAAGACTTATAGTTGCAACAATGAAGAATTATAAGTCATTTTGATGTTTCAGGTTTTAGGGTTAATAGCTATGAAGAAGCCTAAGAAGTTCATTATCCTTGGGGTGATAGTTGGGCGACAATTTCTTGGATCCAACTATTTATCAAAATTCAATGGTTGCATTCAACATTTCAAACTACTCAAACAAGT
>Ga0116230_10005351_pt1 | contig 12597 bp, 13 predicted proteins | sample S1TSphfallax_3_FD_88678 | JGI IMG/M metagenome (GOLD analysis project Ga0116230, IMG submission 88678) | Host-associated microbial communities from peat moss isolated from Minnesota, USA - S1T2_Fd - Sphagnum fallax MG | ecosystem: Host-associated > Plants > Peat moss > Unclassified | place...
CGCGCCACCGTCTCGGCGCCGATACGGTCCTCATCGCTCTGGCTGAGCAGGCCCATGCGGGTTTTCACCCGTTCCAGAAGTCCGGAGGTGAGATTTTCCGTGATCGTCATCGGCAGGACGGCGCCGTGCTTCGCACGATCCTCGGGGGCGTAGACCAGCCCCTTGCGGATAATGTCGTGGCTGCTGGCGTTGGAGATGTCCTCGTCACCGAGCTGAACCGTGCCGGCATCGCGCCGCCGCAGCCCAAAAACCGTTTCTGCGATCTCCGTGCGGCCGGCGCCGACCAGACCGGCGAATCCCAGGATCTCGCCCTTGTGCAAGGTGAAGCTCACGTCGCGGAAGCGCGGCTCATGGGCAAGGCCGCTCACGCGAAGAATGGGCGTGCCGGTCGCATGGCTGATCTGGCGGCGTGGGATCACGCGCATCTCGCGGCCCACCATCTTCGACAGCAGTCTCACGCGATCGAAATCCTGACGCTCGACGCTGTCGACCAGCGCACCGTCTCGCAGAACGCTGATATCGTCGGAGATATCGAGAACCTCATCCATACGGTGGCTGATGAAGCCGAGGGTATAGCCCTCGCCGCGCAGCCTGCGCATGGTGTTGAACAGCCGCTCGACCTCATGGGTGGTGAGCGGCGAGGTGGGTTCGTCAAATAGAATGACCCGGCAGCCGCGCAACAGGGCCTTCGCACATTCCAACTGTTGTTGCTGGGCTATGCTGAGATGCCGTGCCAACTGATCCGGATCGATATCGAGCTTCAGCGTGGCGAGCGCTTGCACGGCACGGCTTCGCGCGACCTTCCAGTCGACGCGGCGCGGGAACATGCCTGTCGTCGGCAGCTGGCCGACAAACATCGTTTCCGTGACCGTCAACTCCGGCATCAGCGCGGGTTCCTGGGGCACGAGATAGATGCCGGCATGGTGCGCTGCAGCAGGAGATGCGAGCGATAGCGGCTGTTGATCGAGATGCAGAGTGCCACTCGTTGGCTTAACCACACCCGAGAGAATTTTGAAGGCGGTCGATTTTCCCGCGCCGTTCTCGCCCATGATCGTGTGGACCCGGCCGGGGCGCATCGTCAGGCTGACACCGCGCAACACGGCGACGTTGCCGTATCGCTTTGTCAGATCTTGCGCTTCGTAGACCCCGGTAGCCAGGGCACGCGTGGTATCAAGGGCTGCTGACGCCACTCCGTTTCCTCCGCCGACGGTTTCTCCCCCGATCCGGGCGACCGCTCGTGGCAGTTTCTCTACATCACGTCCTATGGTAGCGCAACCATTATATCTTCACATGGCGGAGATCGATATGACGCGATAAAGCTGGGTCCATGAGTGAGACGCTTCATAGATCCGGCCGCAAAGTGACCCGGCCCGCCACGGTCACGCTGAAACATGTGGCCGAGCGCGCGGGCGTCTCGCCGATCACCGTGTCCCGCGTCATCAACACCCCTGATGCCGTGTCTGAGGGGCTGCGCCTCAAGGTCGGCCGGGCGGTGGAAGAGTTGGGCTACCTGCCGAACCGGGTGGCGGGCGCGCTCGCCTCAGCCGAGAGCCGGGTCGTGCCGGTGATCGTTCCCTCGCTCTCCAACGCCGTGTTCATCGAGGTGATCCAGGGCGTCCAGGATGTGCTGGAGGTCGCCGGCTACCAGCTGCTCCTTGGCAATACGCAATATGATCTGCAACGGGAGCAGGATTTGGCGGCGACCTTGCTCGGCTGGTCGCCGGCGGGTGTCATCATCGCGGGGCTCCGCCACACCGACCGGACAAGGGCGATGCTGCAGGGCTGGCGGCGCCCGGTGGTCGAGATCATGGAACACGGCACCCGCCCGATCGACATGAATGTCGGTCTCTCCCACTATAAGGCGGGCGACAGCATGGGCGAGCATCTCGTCAGCCGGGGCTATCGGGAGATCGGATTCATCGGTGGCCGGCTGAAAGCCGATTACCGGGCCATGCATCGCTTCAAGGGGCTGGAGCGGTGCCTGACGCGCCACGGGCTGCGGAGGCGGCCACCCTTCACGCATGACGACCGATCCAGCCCGCAGGTCGGGGGTGACGCCTTCATGCGGGCGCTGGATCAGGCGCCGGAGCTTGATGCGATCTTCTTTGCCAATGACGATCTCGCGGTCGGCGCTTTGCTGCGCGCGCAGCGGGAGAGGATTGCGGTGCCGAAACGCGTGGCCGTCGCGGGCTTCAATGGTTTTGGTATCGGCGAGCTGGTGCAGCCTTCGCTGACGACGATTGTTTCGCCTCGTCAGCAGATCGGGCAGATCGCGGCGACGAAGCTGATCGCCCGCATCCAGGGGCGGGACAGCGGCGCCGCTTGTGTGGATGTGGGATTTGCGCTCCGTGTCGGGGATAGCACCTAGCCATGGATGTGAACCTCCGGCGGTGCATACCGGGCGATGAGACCATGCTGACGCTGCTCGGCGGCGCAACTTTTCTCGAGACCTATGCCGGCTACGTCGCCGCCGAGGACATCATGCTCGCTGCGCGCAATTGGCACGCGCCCGACTTCTATGCCGCTTGGCTCGCGCGATCCGAGGTCGATGTTCATGTGGCCGAAGCCGAGGCCGGCCGCGCGATGGTCGGCTATGTCGCACTGGTGCCGCATGAGGATGGCGCGGCGCCAGGGCTGCGGCTGGAGGTCAAGCGCATCTACCTGCTGCATCGCTTCCAGGGCACCGGGCTCGGCAAGCGGCTGATGACGGCGGCGCTAACCGCTGCCCAGGCGCGCGGAGCGGCGGAGGTCTGGCTCGATGTGGCCGAGTTCAACGCCCATGCGATCACCTTCTACACGGCCTTCGGCTATCGCATTCTGTCGACGAAGCACATCGTCACGCCGGATCACAGCTACCCGGTGCATACGCTGGTGAAGGCGCTTTAGACGCCGACCTGCGGCACCGTCACGCCGATCATGTCGCCCTCGCGCACGAGGCTGGCGAGCCGTTCCTCGGACCAGCCTTCGGTGCCTTCGGGGCGCATCGGCAGCACCATCCACCGGTAATCAGCCGTGCTGTCCACCACGCGCAGCTTCACTGTCTCAGGCAGCACAAAGCCGAATTCCGCGAGCACGCCACGCGGGTCCCGCACCGCGCGGGCGCGAAAGCTCGTCGACTTGAACCAGAAGGGCGGATAGCCCAGCACCGCCCGCGGATAACAGCTGCACAGCGTACAGACGACCAGATGATGCAGTTCGCGCGTGTTTTCCAGAACGCCCAGCGGCGGCATGCCGCGCATCGGGATGCCGAGGCTCTCGGCCGCGCGCGCGCCATCGGCGAGCATCAGTGCCCGGAACGCCGGATCCACCCAGGCCTTCGCGACCATGGCCGCACCCCTCGCGGGGGTCGCGGCATCGGTGAGCGCGATGCGCTCGGCGATTTCGTCAGGCGCCGCGATGCCCTTGGCCGCCAGCACGGAGCGCAGTGCGGCGAGCAGCCTTCCGCTGTCGGTCTCGGCGAGGTTCATGGCTCGGTCTCCAGCCAGGGCTCGAAGATTTCGACGAGGATGTCCTCGTTCCGGCCGCTGTCCGGCCATAGCGCCGACTGCTCGAACCGCACGTGGTAAAGCGGCAGCCGCAGGGCCGGGCGGGCGAAGGCCAGATCCTCGGGGTTGGGAAAGTCGCCCAGGTGCCGCGTCACGACGCCCGCCGTTCCGCGCAGGTAATGAGGCGTGCGGACATGGCAGGGGCCGCGCGTCTCCGGCCAATCGTCCCGCACCCGGACCCGCGTTCCGGGCGCGATCATGGCGCGGACCCCATCGCGGCCTTCAACTCGGTCTCGTCGATCACGCCCTTCTGGAGAAGCGTCGCGGTGATGGAGCGCAGCCAGCGCTCGTAATAGGAGAGGCGAAGATAATCGGCCTCCGGCAGCGCCTCGATGCCCCGGCGCAGCTCATCGACCGACATGACCGCCTTCATCCCGAGGATCTGGCGGATCGCATCCACTTCGCGATCGAAATCGGTCAACTCATGTGGCTCGGTGTCGATGGCTTCGCACATATAGCGGGACACGCCGCCCATATCGTGCATCGCGCGCGGCACGTCCTTGTCGGCGAGGTCCGTCATCGGGTGAGGCCTCGCGCCGCCACGGGCCAGATGCCCTCCACCAGGCCGTTCCGGCTCACCACCACCTCGTTGTGGAGGTTCGTCACCACGCAGACGTGGTTGGGCAGAATCCGCACCCGCTCGCCCAAGGCGGGCTTCACCGCGCAGCCGCTGAGATCAACCATGCCGTGCTCCTCGCTGAGCCGTTCGATCACCGCATCCGGATAATCGATGAGCAAGCCATAGCCGGCCGAGGCGCCTCGGGGGATGAGGTCGCTCGACAGCGTCTTCGAGCCGCAGTCGAGGATGGCGCGGGACTCGGTCGGGCGGCTGATCACCGTCGCGTGCACATGCAGCGCGCAATCCCCCAGCCCCGCCGCGCCGAGTTCCACCAGCGTGCGATCGTTGTAGATATAGGTGCCGACACGCATTTCGGTGACGCCCTCGATCTCGTGCGCGTAGGCCGCGCGGGGCGTCCCTCCACCCGAAACCATGGGCAGAGCGACCCCGGCCTCCTTCACCGCACGCACGAATTCCGCCGTGGCCGCGCTGCTGGGATAGGTCATCAGCCCGTCGAAGCGGAGCCCGTCGGCCGCCTTCACCTGGGCGATGAGCGCGAGCGCCTCTTGAACGGACGTGACGCCCGTCCGCTTCATGCCGCTGTCGAATTCCACCAGCACGCCGATCGGCCGGCCGGCTTCCTGGCCCGCCAGCGCGACGGTCTCCAGCGCCAGCGGGTTGTCGATCGCCGCCCGCATCGTCGCGCGCCGGGCGAGCGCGGCCAGCCGCCGCGCCTTGTCCGGCCCGATCAGGGGATAGGAGATGAGGATGTCGTCGAGCCCGGCATCGGCCATGACCTCGGCCTCGCCGAGCTTCTGGCAGGTGATGCCGACGGCCCCCAGCTCCACCTGCGCTTGTGCGAAGCGCGGCAGCTTGTGGGTCTTGATATGCGGGCGAAGGGCGAGGCCGTGGCTGTCCGCATAGGCCTGCATGCGGGACAGGTTGCGCCCGACCACATCGAGATCAATGACCGGAACCGGGGTTTCCAGCGCCGTGATGGCGATCGGCTCACTCGTCATCGGCTAGAACCGCGATGCAGTCCACCTCCACCAGGATCCCGTTGAGCTGGCATCCGACCGTGGTGCGCGCCGGCGGCGCCACGGGGAAGAACTCGGTGTAGATGGTATTCCACTCGCGGAACCGCGTCACGTCGCTGAGGTAGCAGTTGATCTTGACCACATCGTCCAGGCTACTGCCGGCGCCTTCCAGGATCGTCTTGAGGTTGGTCAGCGTCTGCCGCACCTGGCCCTCGAAACTGTCCGGCGTCATGCCGGTCTCGGGCTCCTTCGGACCTTGGCCGGAGACAAACACGAAGCCGTTCGCCACCACGGCGTGGGAATATTGGCCGCCGGGCGCTGCCGCGCCCTCGATCATCAAAGCCTGCCGCATGGTTCGATCTCCTTAACCTCTCGCGAGCACTTTGCCTGGACGCGCGCCGGTCGTCTTGCCCTGCGCCACCACGGCCTGACCCGCAACCCAGACATCGGTGATCCCGGCGGGCGTCTGCGCCGGCTCCTCGAAGGTCGCGCGATCCTCGATCGTGTCCTCGAAAAGGACCAGATCCGCCACCATGCCGGGGCGGATCAGCCCGCGGGTGCCGAGGCCGAAACGCTGGGCCGGCATCGCGGTCATCCTCCGCACGGCATCTTCCAGGGTGAACCAGTGGCGGTCTCGCCGCAGCGGCCCGAGGATGCGCGGGAAGGTGCCGAAGGCCCGCGGATGCGGCCGGGTGCCGGGGCGGGGGAGCCCGTCCGACCCCACCATATGCAGCCGGTGGCAGCAGGCGGCCCGCAGATCGCCCTCGTCCAGCTGGAACATGACGATGGCCGTCTGGCCGTCGTCCTCCTCCACCAGCTTCGCCAGCAGGTCGAAGGGGTCGATCCCCCGGCTGTTGGCCGCCGCATCCATGCGCTGGCCCTCCAGCGACTTCAGCGATGGGTTGCTGACGCCCGAGATCAGCACGTTGCCCCAGCCGATGAGCGCGATCTTGGACTGCAGATGGCCGTCCGCGCTTCCGTGCTCCACCCGGCGCCGAAGCTCGGCGCGCGCGGCCGGGTCGGCGAGGCGGGCGCGCAAGGCGGCGAGGCCGCCCTCCTGCGCCGCAGGCGGCAGGAGCTGGAGCACATAGCTGCTGCCGGCCGGGTAGGGGTACATGTCGAAGCTGATGTCGATCCCCGCGGCGCGGGCCGTTTCCAGCCGCGCCAAGGCTGCGGGGATGGCGCCCCAGTTGGGCCGCCCGGCCGATTGCAGATGCGACAGCAGGCCCGGAACCCGGGCTGCCGCGAGGATATCGATGAACTCCTCCATCGAATTCAGCAGATTGGCCTCGTAGCTGCGCACATGGGCGGCAAGCAGGCCGCCCGCTTGCCCGGTCGTCTCCGCCAGCGCCACCAGCTCCGCACGTTCGGCGAAGGCGCTCGGCGGATAGACGAGCCCGAGCGAAAGGCCCGCAGCGCCCGCGTTCAGCTGCGCCGCGAGAAGTGCCTGCATGGCGGCGACTTCAGCAGGCGTGGCCGGGCGACGCTCGTAGCCCATGACGGCGAGGCGCAGCGCGGCATGGCCGACCAGCGAGATGAGGTTGAGCGCGATCCCCGGCGCTTCCAGCGCGTCACGATACCCGGCGAAATCCGGGAAGACTTCGGACCGCGCGGTCTCGCCCAGCAGGCCGCCGAAGTGCCCGCGCAGCAGGTCGATGGCATGGAGCGGCGCGGGATAGAGCGAGAAGCTGCAATTGCCGACGACGATGGAGGTGACGCCTTGCAGCGCCTTCTCCGGCCGGTCGGGCTCGCGCAGGAAGGCGAGATCGTCGTGGCAATGCGCGTCGATGAAGCCGGGCGCGAGGGTCCGGCCCGCAGCCTGGACGACCTCCGCGCCATCCGTCGGGAGATCGGGGCCTATGGCGGCGATCTGGCCGCCGGAGAGCCGCACATCGGCATGGAACCAGGGCGCGCCGGTGCCATCCACCACGCGAGCGCCTTTGATGAGGGTGTCTGCGGTCATGGGGTGCGAGCCTATACGCGGCGCCGGGCTTCCGCCATGCTCTGAACCTTGCGTGTTTGGAGACCGCCGATGTCCCTTCCCGAACCGTCTCGCTGGGCCTTCGTGACGGGCGCCGGCGGCGACATCGGGGGCGCGATCGCGACCCTGCTGGGCGCGCGCGGCTGGGGCGTGATCTGCGCCGATATCGATGCGGCGCGGGCAGAGGCGCGTGCCGAGACGGTTCGTGCCGCCGGTGGCAGGGCCGAGGCTGTCGCCGTCGACGTGACTGATGAGGCATCCGTCAACGCCGCCGCCAAGGTCGCGCTGGCGCTCGGCGATGTGCGGGCGCTGGTGAACAATGCAGGCCGCGCGTTCGCTCCGAGCATGCGGGACATCGACTACGCCACGTGGCGGCGTGACATTGCGCTCAACCTCGACGGCGCCTTTCTCTGCATCCGCGCGTTCCAGGACCATCTGCTGGCCGGTGGCGGTTCGATCGTCAACATGGGCTCGGTCAACGGTATCGGGATGTATGGTCATCCTGCGTATAGCGCCGCCAAGGCCGGTCTCATGCATCTCACGCGCTGCCTGGCCGTCGAGTTCGGCGCGCGGGGCGTTCGGGTGAATGCGGTCGCGCCCGGCACCGTCCGCACCCAGGCGTGGGACGCGCGCGTGGCGGCGAACCCGCAGGTGTTCGATGAGGTCAGCGCCTGGTATCCGCTGCGGAAGGTGGCGACGCCCGCCGATGTGGCCGCGGGGGTTGCTTTTCTCGTGTCGGACGAGGCGTCCCACATCACCGGCGTTGTTCTGCCTGTCGACGGCGGGATCAGCGCCGGTATTCCGCAGCTTTCCGCGGCCATCACGCAAGAACGCTAAGCGTTCGTCCAAACTCTACTCGGGCGGCCATCTGACGCGCTTTTCCTCCGCTTCGATGCTCACGACCCTATTGGTCGCTCGGCTTCGGTGCTCGTAAAAGCACGCCAGCTGACTCACCCGAGCGAGTTTGAGCAGACTCTTACGGGCGGAAGTTTTTGCTTCTTTTTCCCGAAAAGAAGCACCTTCTTTCCGTCCGTTGCGGCGGTCATGGCAGCTATACAAGCTTGCGTTACCCCGCTTAGAGTTCGGCCGGCTTGCACCTGAACCGAGAGAAGGCCCTCCATGCGCATCGCACGTCGTCCAATTGCCCTTGCCGGAGCCTCTGCGGCTCTGGCGCTCAGCCTTGCGGTCTTCGGCACAGCGCCGGCGCGCGCGGATACCGTGCTCAACCTGGTCGCCGCCGATTACGGCACGGGTCCGTCCGACACGAGCCAGATCTACTGGCAGAAGATCGCCGACGCCTTCCACGCGGCGAACCCGACGATCACGGTCAAGGTGCAGACCGTCAACTGGAACGATTTCGACACCAAGATCCAGACGATGGTGCAGAACCGCCAGTATCCGGACATCACGGAGGGCGATTACTTCTCGAACTACGCTCAGGAAGGCCTGCTGTACAAGGTCAGCGACGTGATGACCGATCCATCCAACCTGATGCCGGCCTTCACCAAGCTCGGCAGCTACGGCGGCGCGCAGTATGGCATGCCCTTCACCACCAGTTCGCGCACCCTGTTCTACAACAAGAAGCTGTTCGCCCAGGCCGGCCTAGCCGGCCCTCCCAAGACCTGGGATGAGCTTTATACGGACGCCGGCAAGATCGAGGCGCTCGGCAAGATCGGCTACGGCATGCCGCTGGGGCCTGAGGAGGCGCAGGCTGAAACGCTGCTATGGTTCCTTGGCAATGGCGGCGGCTATCAGAACGCATCCGGCCAGTGGGTGATCAACAGCCCGCAGAATGTCGAGACGCTGGAGTTCATGACCAAGCTCGTGAAGGCGGGATACACCGAGCCGAACCCCGGCACCAAGAACCGCGCCGCGATCCTTGAGCAGTTCGCACAAGGGCAGATCGGCATCATCAACGGCATCACGGCGCTGATCCCGATCATCAAGACGGCGGGCGTGTTGACGGACAGTGACTGGGGCACGGCCGCGATCACCGGCAAGACCGGTCCGCTCGACACGACCCTCGGCGTCTGTGACTTCATGGCCGCCTTCAAGACGGATGGCAGCAAGCAGGCGGCGATCAAGAAGTTCGTCGATTTCGCGCTGCAGGATAAGTATCAGATCGCCTTCTCCGAGGAATACAACCTGCTGCCGGGCACCACCTCGGGTGCTGCGGCGTTCTCGAAGGTCGATCCGCAGCTGGCCCCGTTCATGGCGGCATTGCCCAAGGCGGTTCAGTATCCGAATGATCCGGTCTGGGCCCAGGTGAAGGTTCAGATCCAGCAGATCATCGGCACCGCCATCGGGCCCGACCCAAAGCCAGTGCTGGATACCATCCAGGAAACCGCCCTCAAGGGCAGCTGAAGCCTTATGAGCATCTCGGCTGCTCGTGACGAGCCGGTGGTGGCGCGGACGCGCCGCCCTCCGCTCAAGCTCGCGGCCAGGCTCGCGCCGCTGGTCTGGGTCGGCCCTGCGATGGCTCTCATCGTCGTGGTCGTGCTCTGGCCGGTGGTCATCATGATCGAGACCGCCTTCCAGCATATCAGCCCGGATGGCTTCATCCTTGGCTGGGCCGGCTGGCGGAACTTCGTCTACCTGTGGGAGGAGCCGGACCTGCCCGGCATCCTCATCCGCACCGGCATCTGGGTTGGCACCGTTGTTGTCGGCACGATGCTGATCTCGCTGGCCCTTGCCCAGCTGTTCAACCAGAAGTTTCCCGGGCGGCGCTTCGCGCGCTGGGCGCTGATCGCGCCCTGGGCGGCCTCTGTCGTGATGACGGCCATCGTCTTCCGCTGGGCGCTCGACGCTAATAACGGCATCATCAACGTCGTTCTTTACGATCTGGGCTTGCTGCATCGCTTCAATACCGACGCAGCCGACTGGCTGGGAACGCCGGGCTCGGCCTTCGCCTGGATGATCGTCGTTGCCATCTACGTCTCGGTGCCGTTCTCCACCTACGCGCTGCTGGCGGGGCTGCAGGGGATCCCCTCGGATGTCTATGAGGCCGCGCGGGTGGATGGCGCGGGAGCCTGGCGCACTTATTTCAAGATCACTCTGCCCCTGTTGCGGCCGGCCTTCATCGTGGCGCTGCTCATCAACGTCATGAACGTCTTCAATTCCTTTCCGATCATCTGGGAGATGACGCGTGGCGGCCCAGGGCATCAGACGAGCACGACCACAACCTTCATGTACCAGCTGAAGGAGAGCTACATCGGCGAATCCGCCGCCATGTCGGTGGTGAATTTCGGGCTCGTCGTGGTGATCGTCGCCATCTATCTGCGCGCCACCGTCTGGAACAGGGAGCCGGTATAGATGTCGGCCGTCGCGTCCGCGCCGGTGAGGCGCGCCACTTGGCCGGTGCATAGCCTGATCTGCGCCGGCATCGCCTATATCGTCGCCACCATCTTCCTGCTGCCTTACATCGAGATGATCATCTCGGCGGTGCGGCCCGCGGACCAGATGCTCGACCGCAATTTCCTGCCGACCTACTTCAACGTCGAGAGTTTCATCGACATCTGGAGCACGGGCTTCGGCAACAATCTCCGCATCAGCCTGGAGGTCGCGGGCGGCTCCACCATCCTCGTGCTGCTGGTTGCGATCCCCGCCGCGTACTACACCGCCCGGCAGCGCTTCCGTGGCCGCGGCGCCTTCATGCTACTGGTGCTGGTCACGCAGATGTTCCAGCCGACCGCCATGCTCGTCGGTATCTACCGGGAGTTCCTGAGCTTCGGCATGATCGACACCGTCTCGTCGCTCATTCTCGTCAACGCCGGCTTCAACATGGCCTTCGCCGTCTGGATTATGAACGCGTATGTCGCCGCCATTCCCCAGGAACTGGAGGAGGCCGCTTTCATTGACGGCTCAACCCGCCTGGGGGCGCTGTTCCGCATCACGCTGCCGCTCGCCCTGCCCGGCATCGTCACCGCCCTCATCTTCACCTTCATCGCCGCCTGGAACGAGTTCATCGTGGCGCTGACGCTGACGACCTCGTCGGCGACGGAGCCTCTGACGGTGGCGCTGAACAGCTATATCGGCCAGTATCAGGTGGATTGGCGGCATCTCTTCGCGGGTTCGGTGATCGCCACCATCCCGGTCATCATCCTCTTCGCCCTCATCGAGGGGAAGGTCGTCGGCGGCCTCACTGCCGGCTCCATAAAGTGAGTGGAGCGCGGCCGCCTCTGGTCGAGATCTGCGTCGACGACGTGGCGGGCGCCTTGGCGGCCGAGGCCGAGGCCGCGGACCGGATTGAGCTTTGCAGCGCGATGTCCGAGGGCGGGCTCACGCCGAGCTTCGGACTGGTGCAGGCGGTTCTGGGGCGGGTGCGGCGGATCGGCGTGCGCGTCATGATCCGGCCGCGCGGCGGCAACTACGTGTTCTCCGCCGAGGAGGTGGAGGTCATGCTGGCCGACATCGCCGCCTTCCGGGCTTTGCCGAGGGCGCCGGGCGTGGTGGTCGGATACGTCTGCGGCGCGCTGACGACCTCCGGCGTCATCGATGCACGGACGATCGCCCGGCTGAAGGTCGCCTGCGGCGGCGCGCCGATGACGTTCCACAAGGCATTCGACGTGACGCGCGACCTGGGTGCGGCGCTCGACACGCTGCTCGGCCTCGGCATCCGGTCAGTGCTGACCTCCGGCGGCAGCCCGACGGCGGAGAGCGGCGCCGAAACGCTGGCGATCCTGGTGGGGCGTGCGGCCGGGCGGGTGACGATCATTGCCGGCGGCGGCGTGCGGGCCGCCAACGTCCGCGCGCTGCTGGAGCGCACTCATGTGCCCGAGGTGCATCTGCGGGCGATGCGCCCCGACGCCTTCGGCAGGCAGGTGACCTCCACGGAGGAGATCGCGGCCTTCATCCAGGCGGTGCGGCAGGCCGCATGACCGCGCCTGTGGCGCTGGCGATCGATGTCGGTGGCACGAGCTTCAAGGCGGCGCTGATCGATGCCGGGGGACGCCGGCTCTTCGCCGATACACGGCCCACTCTCGGCGCGATGGGCGAGGCGGCCTTCGCGCGCCTGGACGCCTTCGTCGGTGATTGCCTTGCGGCTGGCGGCGCCCTGGGGCTGACGCCCGATGCCATCGGCCTCATCGCGCCGGGGATGGATGAGGGCACGGGCCACGTCCTCTTCGCGGCCAATCTCGGCTGGCGGGATTTCCCGCTGGGACCGCGCCTTGGCGAGCGGTACGCCCTGCCGGTGGCGAGCGGCCATGACGTGCGGACGGCTGGTCTCGCCGAGGGGCTTCTCGGTGCCGCGCGCGGCTACCCGGACTCCGTGATGGTCATGATCGGCACCGGGATCGCGGCGGCCGTGGTGTCGCACGGTCAGGTGGTGGCGGGTGCCAGGCACATGGCCGGCGAACTCGGCCATGCCCCGGTATTCCCCCATGGCGAGCCCTGTCCTTGCGGGCAGATCGGTTGCCTGGAGACCTATGCGTCTGCCTCGGCGATCGCCCGCCGGTATCGCACTCTCGGTGGCGC
>Ga0116230_10005352_pt1 | contig 12596 bp, 10 predicted proteins | sample S1TSphfallax_3_FD_88678 | JGI IMG/M metagenome (GOLD analysis project Ga0116230, IMG submission 88678) | Host-associated microbial communities from peat moss isolated from Minnesota, USA - S1T2_Fd - Sphagnum fallax MG | ecosystem: Host-associated > Plants > Peat moss > Unclassified | place...
ACTAACATATCTCAAATCTACCTATGTCTTTGATTGCTTGCAACACTTATCTACCACATTGTTTCTAATATCTACCACACCTTTATCTATGTTTCTAACATCTACATCATAATCTTCAACACTTCTAGAGAATTATGACTTTGAAGCTCTCAATGTCGCTTTCAATGGCAACATTAGTATCATGGTCAATGTATGGGAGATTCCAATTCCCCATCACCCACATTTCACATTTTGGCACCCATTTTGAAATAACATATGACCAAAATGTTTGAACATTTGGAATCGTTTCCATAAGCTTTAACAACTCCTCCTTCGTGAATTCCAAAGGAGTCTTTCCATCAAACTACATTATATCATGTATGATACACCCCATATTTTTTAAGACCTTTGCCTAGATTACCATACCTTGATTTTAATGCATGTTTACTTCTACTAAGCTCTTTTTACATGCCAAAAGCACAAAAATATCTTTATGTTTGGCCATGATTTCTTGCAATCAAATAAGGCATTAAAAAATGATACAATAATCTTCAAAACACAGGCAATCGTTTTAAATAGACTGCATTTAGTTTACAAAGGTCATTGTGCGCACACCACCTTAAATCCACCCAAGTTTCGACTTGAAATGCACAATATAATCCACTAAAACATAAACCACTGAAACTCACATGAAACATAAATCATTAAAATGTAGTTTGGCCACTAAAACCAATGCAAAAAATAAACCATTAAAGGAATTTAGAGTTTGGGACCACATAATGAAACAATCTCTGAAACATGAAGCATATCCACATCTAGGTCACTTTGAAACATAACCCACTGAAACCTAGTTTGACCATTGAACCCCACTTGAAACATAAACCACTGAAACCAAATTTGACCAAAGTAGCCACTTGAAACATAAACCATTAAAACATAGTTCGACCAATAAAACCAATTTGAAACATAAACCATTGAAAGAATTTAAAGTTAAAAACCTTAACATTTGGGCCAATTACATTTGATTCACACTTGGGCTAGTTAGGGGTCTTGTTCACATTTGTTTCCCACTTTGATCAATAACATTTCAACCATGTCAACAAATCAATGTTTTTTCATCATATGGGTTTTAAAATTTTGTTTCCTTTTCATATCTCAAATTGTAACACTTGGTCCAATGACATTTACATTCACACTTGGGCCCAACTTCTTCTTTTTTCAAAATTGATATTTTGTGGAAAGTTGTGTCTATTAAAATCTTGAAGATAATGCCATTTGGGCCAACAATACAACGGTCAACTAGTTACGATAAGGTTGTACTAGTCTAATCAATTCCTTAATAACAAAACAATGATCAATCTATATATGAAGGTGTTGTCAAAATAATCACCTGACATTAATGTTTACTTGATTATGCTTTTAATTATAATTCTTAATTTTAACCACAATGTTTTTTGGATGTTATGGAGGTGAGAGATAACAATCAACCCCTACATCCCTTCATCATATTTCTTTTTAAAGTGTCTCTTATTATGGGAAGGTGAGAAATAATACTCAACTTTCAACAACATATTTACATTAATAACATATATGATATGATCAATTGTTATTAGTGAAAAATGAACCATGGTTGTAAGAATTGGCTTATATTGAAGCTTTTGAAATTTTTAAACCACCATGGTGCAAGTAATCAAAGAAATCAAATGTGATTATAATTCTTTGAAAATTTTAAAATTGCACAGTAATCACCAATATTAAAGTGGTAAAACCTTTATTTGGAAATGAACAAAACAATGTGTTGTGCCCCTAATTTGGGTGTGAAACTAACTCTTAACTAGAACAACATAATATATATGTCCTTGAAATGAAAAAATTTGAATGTTGCAACTATAGCCTTGGACTTAAGCCAAGGTTAAAGTGGGTTGGGAAAGTGTTTTAATTGGAGTCAAATTCACTTTCACAAGTGTGGGAAATTGAATCCCAAACAACCCAAATGGATTCCATTTTGGGAGTTGGAATCCCATGAATGTTTTGAATCTATGTGATAAGGTTTCATATAGAAAACGTTAAAAACCATGTGCTTAATGCAAAATGAAGTATTTTTTCACCTTTTATTACAAAATATTTTGTGCAAGGTATTATTGGTGGCATACCCAAATTACAAATTGTATTTAAATTGGGCCCTATTTAAACCATTGAAAAGGTTTTGAATATAAGATATTGAAAATGGGGTCAAATTTTCCATTTGGAGATTTGAAACACAAGTTATGGCCAAAAGAGTGATCAATAATCAAATTGGCAACTTCATTTTTGACCATTTAAACTTAAAACAAATAACCCATCAAATGATTTTCGATTGAAATAGGAAGTCATATGATGTCGGAAAGACCTTACTACTGGATATTTTTGTCACATTTCAAAACAACACATTTTTTGATGGAATTATGTGCCTTCAAAGATTTAGAACATTATGTATCTTAGTTTTGATAGTCCATGTTATGACTCTTGAGAATTTGGGTCATTTCAAAATAATCCCTACCACTAATTACAAAGTATGTTATAAGGAGGAGGGTGGTGCATGCCCCCAAGTTTGGGCCATGTGAGTTTCAATGCATGGTCATTTTAATGACCCAATTTGGCTCCAAATGCACTCATCGCCTTTTTCTTTTAGTTTATGCAGATGAAAGCACCATAAAATGTGCAATTAAAGTACTTGCCAATCTACTTGTCAAATGAACAAAAAATAAGACCAAAACCCATCACAAAATTGTTATACATTCAATCTTTTTAGTTGAATGATAAATAACAAAATACTTCTTCATTATTACATATTAATTTTTAAATTTTGCATTGTAAAAATAGGTTTCAAGTAAACTTTTCTAAATGCAAGTAACTTTTAGAACCTACTTTCTACAATGTAAGATTTGATACAAGTATTTGTCAATATATTCTACCAAAGATAAAATAATTTTTTTTTTGGTGATGCCCTTGAATATATAATAGTCTTTATGCTATGACTTCATACATGTATATTTCATTAAATTTTCTAATGAAAAAGTAGGTTTGAACACCATATTGACCAATCAATTTCAAACATTTTTATTCCTTACTTTTATTATTCCAATTTTTTTGAAATTTTGTAATTGATTTACAATAAACCCAATTGAGGGCTCAATAGTTTCAAAATGAAATTTAACTAAAATTTGAATTTACTTTCTTGTGTTTTCATGAAAAACTACCTCTTTTTAAACTTGAAATTCTTTTGTCAACTTTTTCTATATACTTTACCATGCTTTCACCCATGCATTTTCACATGTTTATGAAATCAACTAAAGAAGCAAACATTTTAGTCCTAATTCAAAGCTCTCATATGTCCTTTTTGTCCCAATACAAAGTGTGCCCAAGACTTTCAAGTCTTTCAAAATACATCATATTGAGAAGTTTACCTCAATATTTTCTGGCAAGCTTTTGGGAGCATGTCATAGTGTCTTTTCCAATGGCTTGGATTTTTAAAAAATCATTAACAAAAATTTAAACAAACCTTAAGCTACTCCTTAAAGAACACATTGTCAAAAAAAAAATGATGTCATAAATGACATCAATAAACCTCATCCAAATTCATGTAAAACATGATATAAATGTTCTATGTTTTCTATAATTTATTTCAATATGATTAAAATTAAATGAACTTTATTGTAGGCAATTAATCTGTTAGCTTCATATGCGTCCATGATTGCCCATTTCTCATTTATAATGAATTAAAAAAATATTTAGTAAGAAGTTATTTGGATCGTAGGTTTTAATATGAAATATTTCATTGAAATTTCAACAAGCAACTCACCCTCCTTTAAAACCTTAAATCTAACTCAATTATGTTAATTGAAATTAAAACTTAAGCTTTGCTTTCTTTTTAGAATCCTTGAAGGCAAGGATGTCATTATCACATTTTTGACAACCTTTCAAAGCATTATCCTCTTGTTCATGTATTGTGCAATTATTGTTAAATAGGAAAAAATAATTATTTTTTTCACATTCTGGTTTGTCAAGGTTCTCATGATCATAATATCAAATGATTATGTAAGAACCAAGATTGGCCCAATTCAATAACATGGACATAACACAAAAAGTTGACCCAATTTTCATAAGGCATGACATGACAACAAGTGTGAATACATTTGACATCGTATAATAGTACATGAATGTACAAAAATCCCATGATCAACAATCAAGACAACTTGCAAAGGTCATAATAAAAGAGAACAAAAATTTGGTGACAACATGACATGCATCAACTCATATACATTCCCCATGATAAATCTAGGCTTTGTTGATTTTCACACATCAATAATATGTGCATTAATATTGACTTACACACTTTGCAAAACAAAATGTCTCTAGTATTGTAATCAATGTTTTATTTTAGGATGAAAATTTGCACTATGATGACAAAAGTGAATCCAATGTGAAGGGTACAAAGGATTTTTTGAGGAAAATCACCAATATTGCATATTTTGATTAGAAAAAAATCTAAAATTGCCATATTTAAATAATACATTCCTAGATCTATCACCAAAACAAAGCAAGATTCTAATTTTTTTCTATTTTTTGTTTGACCTTTAACCAAATTTGGCTCATTCCTTTGCAGATGATTGTGAGTCCACCTACCTCACAAATTGAAAATGAAAACTTTGATTGTAATGTATTGTTCTATGATGAATGATCAATTTACATGATTTGAAATTGACATAAAAATTGTTGGCACAACATAAGAGCCCTCCAACTTGGATAATTGGAAATTATCTACAAGCCTCTTTGTCATCAATTTTGATTTTGTCTTGTTTTTGTAGGTTTAATACACATTGGAAGGGAGCACAAAAAATGAGGCCAAATGATTCTAATTGCCCAAGTTCATTTCTTGCAAATTCAACATGTTTTTAGTGTGTCATGTTAGAATCTATGAACTATGTGCATTTTTGGTAAATTTGGTGTGTTTTAAATGTGTCATGTTCTAATATGTACGTTAACACTATAACAAAACATGGTTACATTCCATGATTATATTTCATTAAATTGTGAATGTGATGAAATTGACATGATGATATTTCACATGACCACAACAACACATCCACATTAATTGTTGCATTACATGCAATGCACAAACCACTACACACAATCAACAAAAAATGATTTCATTTCAAATATGTTTATGTTAAATTGAGTTGAGATAAAAACTCAAATATCTTTAAAGATGCAATTAACATTGTTTTCATTGTACCTCTTATTAATTGCAACAAATTGTTAAAAAGGTGACAAATATAACATTAATTTGACCATAAATTATAAACATTGAACATTCTATAAGTAAAATGAAATTAAACTTGTCAAAGTTTTTAAGAAGGCCTTCAATCCATGTTGAATTCAAGCACCTTTAAAATATTGTATGTCAATTCAAGCAAAAAAAAAAAATCATTCTAGTAATAAATTTGATTCATGAAACATAATTGACTTTTAAAAGCATTTTGCAAAAACAAATTCGAAATTTTGTAACAATATTCAATTCATTGCCTAGATCTTTGAAAAACCTTCAAGATCATGTCTTTATTTGCTTCATTTAACCAAGAATGAAAAAGAAAAGGCATATCAAATTGGATTTCCAAATGAATTCAAAGCAAACATAATAAACAAAATATTCAGCCCATTTTTGTCATAAAGTGCTAGTGTGGTTTGATGGCAAAATGTTGTTAAACCCTGATGGGGTTTTTCTAGTGTAATGGCAAAGGTGTTCAACCTGCTTTCATTAGGTCTTTCATTAGGTCTTGGGTTCAAATTCAATCATGGATTTGAAGATGGATGTGGTATTTTGTGAATGTCGACAGTAGATACACAATTCATTATTCAATGCCATATGTATTCTTGAAATACAATGGTCACTTTTAAATTTTTAAAAAATAAATAAATAGGTATTTAAATATCTTACCTAATCATGGACGGATTAAAATTAAAATTAGATTTTAAGTATTTCTAAAATCTTATGTAAATTTATAAATATTTTTTCTAAATGATTAGTTTAGCATATTATGAATACTAAACATTTCTAATTTCATAAATATATTATTAACCCATAATAAATGACAAATACATATGTGTATAGATGTGTGTACCTCCACTTGGTCCAAAGCATTAACCCTAGTACATTAATCATGCACTTCGTGTTCACATTTTTTTATACAAGTTCATTATATTGAATTCTCATGAAATTCCCTATAAAACGAGTGAATTGCACCCATATTTCTTCCAAATTTGTCGCGTTTTTTTATGTGTCCATCATGTTAAAATATATGAAGTGCACCCATTTCTTGCAAATTTGGTGTGTTTTTAGTCTGCGATGTTAAAATCCATGAAGTAATAGCATTTCATACAAACTTGTGTGTTCTTTGTGTGTCGTGTTAGAACGTATGAAGTAAGTGGATTTCTTGCAAATTCAATGTGTCTTATTGGAATCTATGAAGTAAATGCATTTCTTGTAAATTTGGTGTGTTTAAAGTGTGTCATGTAGAGTTTATGAAATGCATGTGTTCCTTGCAAATTTGGTAATGTATTATGTTAGAGTTTACAAGCAAGCATGGTGCATGGTATTTGGTAATCATTAGCAATTTAGCTCTAGATTCAAAATACTTGGAAATAGAGACAATGGGAAAATGTTTGGTAACCATTAGCAATTTAGCTTTAGATTCAAACTACTCGGAAATGGAGACAAAGGGAAGATGTTTTGCCAATGTTTCTTGGGGTTGAAGCTTTCTACATTACACTCCTTGACACACACCCATTGAGCTTCTCCCCCACACTTTTTCACAAAAAATTTCAACAATGGTCCAAAGAAACATCTCAGATTAACATGCTCATTCTCTCACTATGTGTGCAAAAGAAAGAGTTATGGGTGGGTTTTTATGATCATGAATGCTGTGAATTTGTGTCACCCTTTATTCCACTATTTGTGTTGATGACAATGGTTGTTGTTGTATGATTCCAATCTTGTTGTGAATGGTGTGACAATTCATTCCACAGTTGTTGTGGTGTTGTTGTGAATTGTGTGATGATTCATTCCATTGTTTGTTGTTGTGTTGTTGATGACAATTGTTGTTGTGGAGTTGTGTGATGATTGATTGATCCCAAGTGTTGTGGTGTTGTTGATGTTTATTGTTGTGAATTGTTTGATGATGATTCATTCATTCTGCTGTTGTTGATGGTTGTTTGTTTAGCTGTTGTTGGAGAACAAACAAACCAAAGGGTGTTCCTGCACAACTCCCAAAAGGAACAACCTTTGGTGTGTTTGTTGAAGAATTCCAAAACAAACTTTGTTTGTTTCCTGAAGAGTTCAGGAACAAACCTTTTCCTTGTTGAAGAAACGTAGGAACAAGCTTTGTTTGTTGAAGAAATGCAGGAACAAGCTTTGTTGTTTGCTGAAGAATGCAGAATTTTGTTTTGTTAATATTGGCATCAGTAGAGGTTGTCAGTTTGTCTGGTTGCTTGCATGAAGCTTTGATGGCTGGCCACCAGCAGCATATAACATCCGTTAGTAGCGCATCACCTGTCGACAGGAACTGATCTGCTGCAGTCGAGAGAGGGCCCTGAGGAACAACAGCAGCACCAGCAGCAGGAGAAGGAGTTGCCGCTTCAGACAGGACTATCATCAGCATGGCTATATCCACCACCAGAGAGGAGCTAACTGATGAGAAAGAGGTGACGATCTTTGATCATCTGGAAGAACGAAGAGGAAGACTTCTGATCGCGGTTGCTGAAGCCTCCTGCAGTTGGAGTTCGTTCTCGTGCTCATGTTCAGTATGGATTATCCTTCCAGGTGAGAGTAGAGAGCAACTTCTGCAACTTCTCTCTGAGTGAGCACAATCTATGCACCTTCACTCTGCAAATCTGTTTGGAAACTGTTTGAAATCAGGCCCATCTTTGCTTAACAATTTAGGGTTTCAGAGTGAAAAGTGAGGATGATCTTGTGTCCCTGAGCTACAATCCATTGCAAAAATCCAGGCACATTGGCTGATTGTTGAAGCATTGCATTGCATTGCTTTGCTTGCTATAACAGGTTCAAATGAGGTTGGTTTCAGGAGATCAGATGCTGTTGGTGTGGAGATACATTGTTGTCGGTGCTGTGATTGCAGCTGCCATTGTCACTCACTCAACAGATACATTGACACAATGTCTTGTGGCAGGCCTACTCACTGGGTTGTACACTGGAGGTGCTTCTTGTTCATTTTCTTAAGAGCAAGATCTTGCCAGTGATTTTCCAGTTGACAATCTTGAGCACTGGCACCTTTTGCAGATGAATTTTGCCATATCATGCAAATGTGTTGGAAGCCCATTACATGGTTTCTGTGGTTTGTTGTAGGACCCAAAAGGCAGTTGATTGTGCAGAAGCTTAAATTGTGTGGAAGTTCTTGTTGGGTCTTTTGAAATTGTGGGATCACAGGTTGGGAGATGAAAAACAGAATGCAGCAAGCATGTGTCCAGAACATTCATTTGGCACTGTTGTGATTTTATCAGCTACACAGATGAGCTTGTGGTGCATCTGGTGGAGGCTAAAACAGGAAACAATCTTTTTTGATGATTTGAGCTCCTCCCAAACAGCAGTGGACCATCTGAGGATTCACCATTGCTCCCACAAGGTTTTGATGACAGATGTTGAAGGTACTTACTCCATTGTTTCTTAATGAAATCTGTTTCAAGGTTTTGCAATTGAATCTTTACATAATTGTTGGAAATCTGCACATCATTCAAGGAGTGGAATCAAAGAGGAATTTCTCAAATCACAGTGAAGTTCATGGTGGGTGGGCGTTCCCAAAACTGATGAACTATGACATCCAAATTTTGGATAAGAGATTTGGCTTTGATGGAGCTGTTACAGGATGGGCAGCCAGCCACGAATGCTACCATGCTGCATTGAGGTATGAATTCACCACCCATAGAGATCTCTTTGCAAAAGCTGGTTTATTCTCGTGATTTGAGGTGATGTGATAGTGTTGATGTGAAGTATTTCAACCCAACTTATATGATTTTGTCATTCCACATTTGTTGCATGGGTAGAGCTATCAATCTTCAGCAAAAATGCCCTGACCCTTGATGGTTTGGTGTTCCAAGAGAATATCCACCAACAGCACTAGAATGATGTGTACACATTACTTTGGATGAAATTGAACCTTCAAATAGTGTGAAACTGGGTTTAGACTGTGGACCTGTAAACAGGCAAAGGTACAGCAATCTCCAAAAGGACCAGTAAAAAGAAAATCATTGCTTTCAATTGGCCAACAATAAGATTAGCACAGGTGGTGGCATGTAAAGAGTCTCTCACATTATGTTCAATTTTTTGTGTTTGTGGGTGCAGATGGAGAAATAATTAAACCCTCTATGTTGGATGAGGTTAACAATGGTCAAAGCCCAAATAGGGGGTGTGGCTGGAAATGGTCTTATTTCAAGGTTGCCCATAGAGACTAGTACCATTGGCTAATTGTTATTCCACATTTTTGTTTGAATTTTCCATTACTTGTTTGCATCCTGCTAATGCTTCCTGTATTAAACATTTGGGAGATTGAGTGGGAATCAGTGTTGGGAGTTATTTGAAACAGAAATAGACGCCAGCAGTTATCAGGTTGGTTCTTAAGATTTTTTAACTACTGTTTTCCAACAAAATTCAAGAAACTGGTTTTGAGATATTAATCATAGTTCTCCAAAAAATGGAAAAAATCAAATCACCACCAAGTAGAACCACTGGTTCTTTACCTGTTCTTTTGTGAAAATAAATGGTTCTTTGTCAAACACCTTTGCCATTTTTTGGGGGAATTGTTTTTTGAAATTGCCAAATTTAGATGAAATGTTCTAGCATGTAGCCAAAATATAGTGAGGTTTCTACTTTCTTCTGTGACCTCGAGTCAAATTTGGCCTGGTCCTCTTGTGGATGATTTGCCAGTCCATCTTCCTCACAAATTTGAAGGAATTAAAAAACCCTGACTGAAACTTCTGGTTGTCTGATTCTGAAATATTTAAAAGCCTAGAACCAATTGTTATTAACAAAATCAAATACCCATTTGCAAAGTTGGAAATGTTAGCTAACCTATTGTCTGGGCTTTTCTAGGGCACTAGAAAAGGTGCTAAATGTGGGGCTAAAACTAAGTATTTATCAACTTAATTTTTCTTGCAGAGCGGTGGGGAGGGAAGCTGCTGAAGCACGAAGCTGGCAAAGTTTCCAATCAGAATCAAAAGGTTAGTTCATTCTGCAGCTTTTTGTGGCTCAAACTAAATACTTTTTATTGGTGGGTCTTGTAAGGGTCTTTGGCAGCCAAACCCAAATTGACAAAACCCACAGCATAAGTTGCACAGCAATTAAATGAGACCACAATTCAAGGTTCTTCTCTTTAGGCTCATGACCAAATCTGCAAAACTGACACACAACAAATGTCTGAGATTGAAAGAAAATGTGCTCTATTCCTTCTCTACCTGTCTACTACATGTGGTTGGATAGGCAGATAATCAACTTGAATTAATTTCCACCCATATCATTCATTTGACAAGAAATCAATAAATGTTGATGAATCTTTATGAGGTTGATGCTAGGCCAGTTGATGCTGGACCCAAGTCTCCGGTGATCACTAGGTGCTCTTAAGTTAATTGCTCTGCGAAATCTTGCAGCAAATGTTTTGTGATGAACTAATTTATGTGGTCACAAGCTCTCTCTCTCTCTCCCCCCCCTCTTCCCACTGGTGATTTTTTATTTGTAATGATGCAGTGTTTGCCTGCCTGCAAGTATTTCAAGTACTTTGATTGTGGCTGTTTTGTCTGCCTGCTGCTGCAAGTATTAGTGTTTCAGTTCATGGTATGTGTGTGTGTGGGTGCATGCCAAACTTGACTCTTCAGATGCAGCTTGACTTTTTAGTAGGGATGGACACTCAAAATTTTGCACTCTTTTGGTAAATAAGTGAGAATTTCAATAATTGAACTACCATACATAACAATGTTGTTTTAGTGGGTATTGTGCTTCTCCTCCCTCTCTTGTGAACTTTGCCGATACACATGTTTGTGGAAATCAATAATTGATAAGGTTTTACACTTAACTCCATTGTGTGACAGGTGTGGTAGTCCATTTAGTAGGTGGCTTGAGTTTTCCTACTTCAATATGCTCCATCATTTTAAATGTCAAAATACGGTCTAAACCCAACAACACTTTCTATGTAGAAATGTGTTTGAAAGTACACAGTTATCAAGAAGCAACATATGTCTGTCGGCTGCAACAAGGAGGCTGACAGCTTGCTTGTATTGTTCTTGCTTTTGTTACGGAAATACTTACACAAGTACTTTATTGGTATGTCGCTTATTGATGAAATCAAATTGATCACACGAGTACTACTACTTAAGTACTAAAAGGGTCATGGATTCCACTTGCTTTTCCTTCTAAAAGTTGGAATTATGCTTGAAACTCATAAGAGCATCTCTACACACCTATTTGGCCATTTACCAGTGTTTAACACATGCAACATCCACCACAAATTATTTCCTCATTTGTAAACATGAAATATTGGACAATATAAAGCAGTGGTTATTTGGGGGGCATGTTTGTATTTTCTGAATCTGCAAAATATGATTTCAACATATGCAAAGGATTTTTGCCTAGAAAATTGCCCGAATTCGTCAAATCCTTCTACTTTCACATCCTGTCTACAGCCAAAATTGGCTAAATCTTCTTGTGGATGATTGCCAATAAGTCACTTTGTTTTACAGGCTCTTTTAGAGATTGTTATGTCTTGTGCATATTTACAGGTCTGAAATAAAATTTCATGTTCTTTAAAGGTTGAATAACATCTCAAGTACTATGTGTAGCTTAACTCCCTTGGACCAAGGAGTTCTTGAAATAACCAATCCCCAGACAAGAGCCAAGAGCCGTTATTTTGGGGACTCCCTAATTTTGAAGGATTTACCCCACTTAAAGCCTGGGAGCCACAGAATAATCTCTCCATGATGAAATATCGCAATGCTTGATGAAGCAACTGAAATTTTGATGAAAAAATGCAATACCCAACAACAAACTGAAATTCCCTCACACCTCCTGGGAGAGAAATTACACTTTGTAAATCCCATTCATCCTAGTGTTAAAAAAAATGACACCGTTGCTTTACATACAAGCCACGATATTGCTACCTGTGGAGATGCTATGATGATGGTTTCATTGGAGCCTCAAATGGTATACAAAATGTTTCAATTCAAAAGATTGGGGACACAAAAAAGATCGCGCTTGGTATTTTGTCACTGACACACAACTTGACAGAATTCGACTCTTCACTTGTTCATTGTTTTGACACCATTTTTAAACCCATGTTCCCCATGGGCCCATTTTGCATTGAAACAACAACGAAGGAAGGAAGAAATTGTGTACTAGGAGTTGATGGGCCCATTGTTGAATGTGATTTGATTTGCAACTTCAACAATAAAGAGACCAAGAAGAGCCTGCAAAGCTTTATAACATCAAGGGAGTTCATAGTGCTAGGAGGAGTAGTTGTAGTATAATGAGCTATTGTGAAAAGGGATGGTTGGGATGGTTGGCACGGCTTTGAGTACCA
>Ga0116230_10005355_pt1 | contig 12593 bp, 4 predicted proteins | sample S1TSphfallax_3_FD_88678 | JGI IMG/M metagenome (GOLD analysis project Ga0116230, IMG submission 88678) | Host-associated microbial communities from peat moss isolated from Minnesota, USA - S1T2_Fd - Sphagnum fallax MG | ecosystem: Host-associated > Plants > Peat moss > Unclassified | place: USA...
AACCCCATGCCCACCATGAAGTGATTTTTCTTGGCCAATTCTGATTTTTTGAAACTATGGGAAAAGAACTGCATCTTGTAGGATTGTTCATAGATTTTTAGATTTCAGATGTATTTCTTGTTTGAGAATTTATAATTAAACTAATTGGGAACTACGAAACTGATGGGCGTAGAGAAACATCCCATTAACACACCCCATCTTGACAAAAGAAAAAAAGAGTACATACGACAACAAGTATACCCTATAATTATATATTTACAATTAATTTAATTTTGTAAAAACTTGTTAGACTATTATTTCCTTGTTATTTTGTAATCCCAATTTCATTGATATCATCTCTTGTACACACTTGATATAAAATGGCATGTGGACAATGGCTGTAATAATCTCAATGAATATAGGTTTGTAAATAAACCATGAATTCTTATTCCCTATTCACATTGGAAAACAAAAAATAATGTGAAATTGCTCGTAGTGGATATATATTGCACAACAAACCATGTTAGTACGAAAAATGGGCCTCCTTTCAAAGTAAAGAAGAAATTGCCTTTAGAAGATTTACCCAAAGTTTTGTCACATTAGTTCATTGCTGATTTATTTTCAGGTACGGTCTAGAATTGTTGGTTTTTTTCCTATGCGAGCATTGTTTCCATTTCTATTCTTTTGTCCATTTAAATGTATGAGGCAAATTCGTAACATTTAGAAGCACTTTAAGAAGAATTTGTGATTTAGCATTTCCCGTGCAATTGCAATGGGGATGCCTTGAGATTCTCAGATTTTCAAACTGGGGATTACTCACAAGTTTCTTGTGTTGGCTGACCCAGCACCCACACTGGTAGCATGATAAGAACCCAAAAATTCATTTAAATTGCTTCCAAGTATTACAGATACCCATGCTTAGATTAAATTAGGGTCTTTAATATTAAATCTAATATTTGTTGGGCTTAATATGGTCACTAACGTGCCTCAAATAAAAAGGTGAAGGTATCAGCGCAAGGTGCTGGTGCACCCTGGTCGTGAGGTGCGTAAGATGAGGTCGGAGTGCCCTGAGTCGCACTCACTGCGACTCACTGACAGTGACTTGACCCACACAGGAAAATGGTCTCCCCTTGTGAAAAGACTTTTGAGAACTTGAAAAACTTTCATCGTTTACTTATCTTCCCGTACCACCTGACAAGGGTCTGCTGTCCTGAGATCTTGCAGGGTTCTTATGGGAACCATGACATTATGCCATATAAGAGCATCTCCACCGCACATGTGCAAAGACCCCTGTTCATTAAATCTTGCAGCAGGATAGCGTAAATATTGCTGCGCTCCTGTCTTGATGTCGATTTCGCAGAAGTCATTTTAACCCGTTCAAAACGTTTTTTCTACCATGGATTTGCACATTCATTATTACTTGTCCAGATGTCAAGACAGAAATGGTCTTTGAGTGTGCAAAGGGACTCTTATGACGTTTTATGGGTGGGGACACTGATGATTACATACTATTCTATTTTAATATAAACGAGATGTTTACAGTCTTGCTGGGGAGATGCTCTAACCCGATTCAAAATGACACAGCATTTCAGCAGAAAAATCTTTATGCACCTGAAGTCGTCGTCACAGGGCCCAAGGACTTCCTGGAGGGATGGCCACCAATTCCTTGGGAAGAGGACTCTCCGCCATACAAAAATACTTTTTGAGTCCTCTATTATGTCTGTTCTCTCTGACATACAGAGGGCTAGGCCTAGGTTGAGTGTTGGTACCATCTCAAGCACAAAAACTTCTCACCAACTGGACAATTATTCTGATATTTAAGTTTTGAGAGATACCAGAAATCAATTGTGGATTTGACAAATATGCACATGCTAGGATAAAGTTGCACAAATCGTACGTACCTGTCTTGACATTCTTTGCAGCCATGACGTAATTTTACAAAAATCCTACGCACTTCTATTGACATTTTCAAACATGGTTTCCCCAGTCCAAGCTCTGATACAGTACTCATGCATGCATAATATACGAGCTAACTCCAAACCCTCTATTTAGGGGGTCCATTCCACCTTGGAATGTGGTGAGCTAATGTTCAATTAGGTGATAACGGTTTCAAAATGTTGGGGGCTTGTTACAAATTGTAACTAATGTTCCTTGGTGGTGCTCACCGTCGATTCACATCATGCAAGGTTGCTCTCCACCGTTGATGGCAGCTCCACAAGTGGAAGCACCAGCTTGTCCCACCCAAAGAAAAAATCTATAACCTCTATATATGGGTCCTTTACATGACACCAAAACACGTCACCAACTTTGGAACAGCCCAGGTAAATTTATGAATGCACCAACGCCAGTAGGGTGAACCCAGCTCTCATTACGTGGTAATGGGCATTACCAGGGCATGTTCCACGTCTAGAGCAAATCAGTATCCACCAGCCCACCATCCACTGGATCCCTGCTATGACTAAGTTGTGGGTGGACCTCAAGTGACTTACTATCTAATTTCACCTTGGTAAGCCATTCTGTGAGAAGTACGTGCTGTCCATTTGTTGGCAGATAGCACTGTGGCCTTGCCATTTCCATCAAAAGGTATCTGAACGCAAAGGAAGAATTATGTAAAACTCAAATATTTCACCATGCAAAAATATAATCTTCAAAAAATCTTTTAAAAGAAATCAAAATCCTTCAAGATAATATAACTCTATAACTAATCTCAAGTTTCAACACAACCCAAAATATCATCTTTCAAAACTTCTCATGTGAAAATAAACCTATCACCTAGTAGCCAAAATCCCTTAAACTATTATACTCTATAATGCTAGGCAATGCCAACAATAAAACAAGAACAAGTGTGTAAGTAGATGATTTACACACAGGTAAGGACTGTTTCTTTAAAAAGTAATTGAACTAACCAGTGCCATCGCGAGCAAGGGAACTGGAACACAACAGAAAACTGTTTCCAGAGTACTTACCATTCATTCTGCATAGTGCTGGTTCACTGGGACTCCAAGAAATTTTCCCCCACGCTCCCCCTTTGACTTGGCTACCCAACTTACATAAACCCCAAGTCCGTGCCAAAAGCTTGAAGAAAAAGAAGTTTTCTAGGCTTTACTGTTCAATTGGTGGCGAACTGGTCAATTTCACCGCTTTTGTCTACTGCCGTTGAAGTTCTGGCCCCAGCAGATTCAGCGTTTGGCTTGACTTTAACGGTACAAGAAATTTCCATGAAGACGAAATTTGAGCTAGGTGCTAGCAAAATGCAAGCACTTGGCAATATCTCTCTACTTTTGCTTATGTCCCTACCTAAGACCTTAAGTGTTGTAATTTATCAGAGTTCTTTTGCATTCGGCATACTAGACTTGGCAAGTTCTGTAATTTTCAATTGATGTTGACGACACTAAGCCACACTTGTCTCTGTCTGTGCTTGCAGTGGTCAATAGTGGGTAGTCTTTCAAAGTTTTGCTCCTAGTCATGGCCAGCTCCCAGCTTGCAGCCGCAACTCCTGTTGCTAATTCTCATTTCATTGTTCTATTGTGTGTCTTGATGATTATAATCCAATTGTTCATGGGTGTTCTATCTCAAACGCTTAACTGCACGGGCCTAACTCAATTGGGGGGCATTTAATTGGCATTTAATTTATGTTGTGGAATTACAGAGATTTGAGTGGGAATGCGTTAAGTGGGCAAATAGCAAAGATTTTAAATTCAATCTTTGGAGGATAAAATAAAAAAACTTTATCATTGCAAATATTGGACTTGTTCTCAAATCAATTGAGTGGCATCATGCCTAGAATGCCACTTCTGGCTTCCGACTTGACCCAATTTTAAGTGATTGAGCAAACCTTAGAACTTGAGAAGCTAGTTGAAGCTCTTTTTTAGTTTATAATAAACTCAAGTATTTACATGCAGGTGAAGAAAAACACATAAAAAAATCTTTGATACATAAGGTCTTTAATGTTTTGTCCATACCTTGAACTTTAAACTCACTTTGCAAATGTCTTTAAGCTTGTTTACACATGTGGAAATTTTGTTTGTCCACCTTAGCTTGGGTGCAATTATATGTACGTAATATAAAACTTTAGAAGGAGGTTTGCGTCACTTTGCATAATGGACTTTGAGGTGTTTGTCAACTTGGGGTGGAATCTTGAATATTGTCATGTTTTTATCAATGTTCATGTTGATTTTGTATTCTAGCTAGATTGTATAGATGATTAAGTCTAAGATAGACAACTAATGAAAATTTGAAAAAAATGTTATTGTTGATTATAAAAAATAAGAAACTTTAGGAGAGGTGGTTATTTGGATATATGGATGTTTAAATAACTCCTCAACATGGATTGGGAAAACCTTTGTGAAAGTCCTAAAATAGCCAATCCCATAAATTTTGATTGTAGAAACATTTACCATAATCAACTCGATGGAACTCTTGATGCCTTCTTGGATCATTGACCAACATTACTAGAATCACCAACTTGGACATTTCATACAACAATTTTTCATGGAATGTTTCGAGCTCATTCCATAACCTTACTGTTGGTTTGTTAGTGTTGTGAGTATACGAAAACCTTCCATTGAAGTGGTTGTATTATGTTTTCTTTTCACCTTTAATGTAACATTGGAAAATTTGACCGTATTATATATGCAATGATGGGACTGTTAGCAATTACTCTTCTAATAGTGGTTATTCAAAAAAGTTGTTATATCCAATATTAATATGTTCATTTGAATAGATTACTCCAAACTCATAAAATTAATCTAGGGCATGATTAAAGTTGTTACACATTTGAAACAAGTTGAAATTTTCAATCTTGAACCCCCATTTTTTTAATATCTCAAGTGGAAATATTTAATATAGTCTTTGGAAACTTATCAAAATATATGGTCCATGATGGATAATGTTAATATCATAATGACAAATCAAGAATTCATTGTGGAAATTTAATATATTTTTCAAGAAAGACTATAACAAAATAATTTGTTAATAACTTATAGATCATGGAAAGGTTTGAAATTCTCATTAAAATGGATTGTGTAATTTGTCTCGATTGAACGTAAATGTACAATTGATTGGATGGATTAAACTACAAAAAGATATTGAAATAAACTTTTAGTTGCATTATTTTCTTACATTTTGGAGTTTTTTTGTTTTGTAGGTTGATGAACAATAATAACTTCAATGGTGATTTTCTTGATGTGCCATCAACACTTCAAATTTTGGACATATCTAAGAATAAATTTGATAGAAACTTTCCCACACTTAATATTTGAAATTATTCATTATCTCTCAAATATTTGTAAGTGCTTCGAATTTTCATCATTGCAAGACCTAAAATGCTTGTTTATTGCAATGAACTTATTTTATCTTAAGGACTCATTTGTTGATTCCTCCAATAAAAAAATTGGAAATTGAAGAGGACCAATAATTTACCACTATATATGTTGCACTAATAACCTATTTGTAGAATGTGTACATCCATCCTACCCACCATGAAATTAAGAGCTATAGGGTTCAAGTACAATTAATTTAACTAGGTTTCCGCATAGACAAAATCTAAAACATTACATCAAGCATTTATTAAATATTGCAATTTGGAAAACAATTTACATTTTAATTGTCAATCTAAATCCAAGAAAAAATAACTTTTGTCTCTTTTCTAGAGGAAAACTAATGGTCGTTTAAACATGCCCAACATGAAAATAGTTATATAATCATTCGATTGTTAAATTGGTTGACGAAATCATGGTGCATGCATGGCACTCTTTCCATTTGAATTTTTTCTTTCTTTATTCAAGGTCTTGCAAAACTCACACATTGCACACTTTAGCTTGAATATAACCTAGTGGGATGGCATACTTGTTATTTCCCACAATAATAAGTTTGCAAAAGTGTATAAAAGTTTATCTCTTCAATAGACACAATGTGCCTTTACTCAAGCCAAAATCTTGTTATGTCCAAATGTTTATTAAAACTACTTGGTTATTAGGGTCATTATAGCCCCCCAGGGTTCAAAAGGGAATTTAATCATCTTAGTTCCAATTTGCACTTCATCAAATTTCTTTAAAGTACCATATCTTGGTGCAAGCACATATGACTAATACAAAATATGAATATTATCATTATTGCTTAAGAACTTTATTACTCACAATGAATGATTACTATAAAAAAATATATTAACTAGTAGGGTCAAATTAGCTTTGGTGGGATTGCGGGTGTTTACCATTTATTGAAGAATTTCAATCACATCATGATGTGCTTGGAATTGATGATTTTGATTATTTCGGAAAAATCTCTTATAAAATTAGAATTTAGAATGGTCCTTCAATTTTGCATAGACCATATGGGTTTTGAGTTCACATTGTTTTCAAGTTTGAGTCAAGTGTTTGGACTTCTATATTTGAATTTGATTCCGTTTACTATCTTTTATTTATAGGAACATGGCAAGAAACATGTTTGTTGGCCCATTGCCTAACGAGCTTCTCCATTGTTCACCCATGTTGCAAGTTATGTGAGTATAGGAACATGGCAAGAAACATGTTTGCTGGCCCATTGCCTAATGAGCTTCTCCATTGTTCACCCATGTTGGAAGTTATGTGAATGGGCCTTCCAATCCTATCAAGTGTTTTATTCTATTTATTACAAATTTAACTAGAAAATTCATTGTTCATATTAATGTGCAAATGGGATAAGACAAGTTGCACTTGTTTGCTTTCGGGATTGCTTTGAGGGGAATTTTTAAAAAATATTCTTCCAAACTTCTTCAAAAATATTTATAATTTTTAAAATATTATTATGTCAAGGTTTATGTAAAAGATTTAGAAATATATGTAGTTTTCAAAACTTTTAAATATTATTTCAGATCCTTTTAGTGCTAAAAATAAAATAAAATAAACTAAAATTGTGGTAAAATTTCCAAGAACAGACCTTATTTATTTGTTAGAATAAAATTATTTTATCTTATATCTTTGGGTCCAACACATTTGTCGCTATTAACATTTGGACTTTTTAATCATTCACTTATCATAATTATTGTTTACAAATATGTTGGAGTTTTATGGCAGCTATATTATTTCCATTTCAAAATTTCAATAATTTACATGTTTTATTACATGGAATTTGAAATAATGTTTATTCAAATTCATTGACGCAGAATTTTTAATGAAAAAAACTTTAATGGAATCTTCAATGTGACAAACATAAACACAGAACATTTGGTGGGTGAAATATTTGTTTTCAATAATAGTCTAATCGAACTCATCCCACCTTGGGAAAGTGGCACAAATTCACTGATTTTGTAAGTGTCCAAACTTGCCCATATCTAAGGTCAAATGCACATTTGTGAATTTTTTATAATGGAATTAATGAAATAGATTGCATTGCATTGAATTTTTCATCAATTTTCATCATGTGAAGAGTGATTTTCCTAACAAATGTGATATTTGTGTTATAGTTCGAAAATTATTGAAATAGGAATGGTAATTATTTTGCTTGTAGACTTGGAGGGAATCCATGTTGTAACATGTCTCAATTAATTACTTTTTATGATTATCATTCTGACCAATTTATAATTCTTTATATGAATGGTTCTTTAAAATCTTTACATCAAACATACAATTGTTGATACGACTTATCTATAATTATTGTTCAAGGTTGGAAATACTAAGATCCATATTGAAATAATTATATTTCAAGTATACACCTATGTTACATCACAAACATATGTTGGTAATCATCAAAAAATTCAATGGGAATGTTCAAATACAAATGATGATAAAATATCATTGGTTTTGAAACAGTTTTTTCTGCCCTCGCCCCTTCAACTACTGATAATAGGGTGTTAATATGGACACTATCAACAACATTTCCATTTTTCATGATTGTGGGAGGTATAATATTTACCATCACATTTTGGAAATATCATGCAAATATGATCATTTTACATGAAATCCAACAAGGTATGTTTAACGTCAAATTCTTTTTGAAAGTTTTGATTCATGCATTTTGTACATTGAACATTTTGAACATATTTTTTTGAATTTCACTTTGGCTAAAACATGTTTGACACAAGCATTCTTCTTAATGATTTTCAGACATTGAATTTACAAAAGGATTTGTATCATTTGCAATAATTTTGTTGACAATTTTTTATGTGTATTAAGTTTACAAGTCAATTTTCACAGAGTTACAAACAAAGAAGTGCAACCTACACTATATTCATATAATATTTTGAAGACAACAACTAGAGATTTTCATCAAAGCAACAAGCTTGGAGAAGGTGGCTTTGGCATCGTCTACAAGGTGAATCCATTTAACAATCTTATAAAGCAATGTAATTAAATCACATAATTTATGTTACGTGCACACTCAACTATCCAACGATTATCTCACAAACCATACAATAATGTGAATTGAAAATTCTCTTTCATTGATCATTATTTAAATTATCAATGATTCAATAATTTAAAATCAATGTTTCAATGAACCAACATCAATGGATGTCCATGCATTTTTAAATACATTTTAAATTAAAGGAAATATTTGTGCACACATGTACGTAATAATTTTACAACATTACTTTCTAATTGTGTATTAATTTTGTAAGGAGTTTTGTCAAATGGAGGAGAGTTGGCAATTAAGTGGCTCAAAAAATCTAAACAAGGGGTAACTAAATTTTTGAATGAAATTGTTTTCCTCACAAGTGTCAAACACAAGAATTTAGTGACCTCAAAAGGGTGTTGTTTATACAGTGTACAATGCCTTCTTGTTTACGAATTTGTGGAAAACAAAAATCTTGCTAAAGTTTTATGGGGTATGGTCACTTTTCAATCCCATTATGAAGCTTTTACATGTACAATGATGAAAACCGTTCAAATTAATATTATCTAGTTATTTATGTCACATCAACTTGTTCACCTTCATGTTTTGATCAAAAAGTTTAATTAAAAGTTATGTTAATATAAAAATTACGTTGTTAATCATCATGTAGGAAACAACTATTTACAATTGGATTGGCCAAGACGTTTTAACATATGTGTGGGAATAGCTCATGGCCATAGTTATTTTCATGAAGACTCACATCAATGAATTATACATCAAGACATCAAAGCACCCAACATTCTTTTGGACAAACAATTTAATGCCAAGATTGTAGATATTGGATTAGCAAGATTATTCCCAGATGATGAAAGTCACATGACCACATTTCATATCGCTAGAACAAGGTAAGTTTTTCCCAACGAAATTCCAATATCAAACTTTGTGCAAAGCAATAAAAGTTTTGAAATTATGAAATTATTACATAAATGGTTTTGTCCCAATTTGAATATCAACAACTTTGGAAATTAGCCATTTACTTGGATTTATCATGTCCATATAAGGGATATTTGGCTCCAGAATATGCAACCCTTGTTCAACTCAGTGACAAGGTTGATGTTTATAGCTTTGGTATCCTTTTATTGGAGATTATAAGTGCTAAAGAAAACATGGATTTCACATTGTCAATAGACAAAATTTACCTTATTGAATGGGTAAGTGCCAAATCAATTTTTTTGCCTTTGGGCACATTTATCATGACATTGTGGTATCATGGGTCACATAACTAATCAGGGCCTTTGTGTTACAACTTGACACTACTTAAACCCTATGGTATAAACATTTTTGCATTCTAACTTGTATATGGCTAACACATTATTAAAATGTTTTTGCACCACACAAGCACAATATTTATTTGTAAAATATTGAACATGTATCTTTTACATGTTATGATTTGGTTGAAATTGGTTAAAGTTGGATTAATCAAAAGATATAATTTGGTTGAAATTGGTTAAAGTTGCATCAATCAAAAGATATAATTTGGTTGAATTCATCCTTACCAAAAATGAACATGTGTTTTCACTTTCCATTGTTGTGAAACTAATGTTAAAACATTTTGTAGGCATGGTTTTTGCATGAAAACAAGATGTTGCAAAATCTAATTGACCAAAATCTAAATATCAACAACAATTTGGAAAGTCAAATACAACACATGATCAATGTGGCACTCTTATGTGTGCACACAATACCAACAAGATATCCACCAATGATGCATGTCTTGGCCATGTTACTTGGAGAAAAAGAAGTGGAGGTTGCATTTCGAGAATCTTTAGGCTTGAAGAAAAATTATTCATTTATGTCTGAACAAAGCAATCAATCTTCTAGTGCAAATTTCGCAAGTTTCAACACAAATTGTTCTTTGAAACATCCCAACAACAACAATGGCTTGGTTGAACTTGAAACATGTTGGATCTTTGATCATACATGATATGATGACACATTTATGCTTACAGGCCATTGAACAACTTGTGGCCATGATATGCACACTACATAACACGTTTGTTTTATCTTTTGGCATCAATTTGCCATGGATTATTTGAAAAACAAGGTTTTTCAAGTCTTTTTGTAGGTTTGGCCACCTTGGCACTTTTTTCAACACAAGCCAGCAATTGATGAAGGTAAAGCTACAATGCATGAAGTGCTACAACTTGAATAGATTCAATATTTTGAATAGAATGTTTTCATCAAATTAATTCCTAGATTCGTTCAATTCAACCATATAGCCGTAAGCATTTGTGGCATTATGTTTAGGATCCTCCACTTTGTTTAAAGGAGGTTTGTCAACACAACAAATACATTTGTGTTTATTGTAAATATCGTCACACACCTTATCCCCAAAAACTGGAGTTTCTTTAACCATTCCTTGTGACTAGGTCTTGGCTAAATGTAGGAATTTGTAACAAAGTTAAGATTTTTTTTTAGGAACAAAATATTTTCTCCACTTTAATATGGCACCTACTAATGAATATTTAAAACAACTAAAAATTCCAATTATTGCATTGATTTAATTCAAGGGCAACAAGATGTCATGAACTTGTGTTCAAATGCCATGATGTTGTTCTTGAATTGAATGATAATAATTTGGAGGGCAAGAACAAGATTTTCATTTAAAAAAGCTTGGTTTATAAAGGTTGGATCAAATGATGGTGGTATAGGTGAATTGTCATTTCATTTTAAAATAAAAATGACAGTTGGATTTATTATATCTCAAGGAGACATTTAGTGAAAAGGTTGGGATTTACATGCATGAAATGACCATTTTCAGGGGGGTATTAGACAATTATCAAACCTATTTTTTATCACATTAATATTATCTAATTTTTTAATATATACATATTAAAGCCACCCTATATTCATTATTACATACCCTATATTAGAGTGAAATTGATTATTTGAATAAAATGCACCTTAGTTTTTAGCTAATTAACTTGTAATTTTTACCCAACAACCAATATATTGCACCTTGTAATTTTATTCATGTATTTTCTACTTTTTTTTACTAGTGTTTCCCCCTCCCCTTAGATTATGTCATTGTGAAGATGATCTAACATCACTCCAAAACATGCCCAAATCCATCTTGGTACTATTTTCATTATGGATGCCATTATAATCAGTATATTTATTATAATCATAATAATCATGATTGAGCCAAAAGTTTGTCCCCAAATCCTGCACTGAAACGTATAGTTTCTTCCAAAACTATCCAATTCACAAAAATTCTCAACTTTGTCAATGTGGAGTCCAACCTACTCTAGCCCCCTTCCAAATTGCACATGTGCACTGCCCTGTCCATTGTCAATGGTATATTCACAAACATACTTGGCTTGATCCTCAATGATAACCAAATAGTTGTGACAAGTAATTAAAAAGGGATAGTGAGGTTACGTTTCCCCACCCCAACTATTAGCAAGATGAAAGATATGGCAAATGGTGTCATCTTATGGCATAAGAAAGATATACTTGTTCCTAAATAGTTCATGTTTGTAGTTTACTTAGGCAACAAATCAAAACTTGTTTGTAGGGATTGCATGGTCATTGTATATAATTAGAAGTGACAATTTATTGGTTGATATTAGATCATGCTGTGTTTTTGTCACATGGAACATCTTTTGAAGCTTTTTTCTAGATGCCAATGTAATTATATTTGGACAATGCAATAGGTTTGTGATTATATAACCTGAATTTTATTTAAGCATGTAACCATTGCCACTATTTGATTATGCTTAATTAACCTTGTCATCATTTGTAGAATGAAACTATCAACAAAATAATTATGTTTCTAGGGGATCAATTTTAACACATTTGTAAACCATTGTTGGTTTAAAAACCCAATTAGCCTAAAACATGGGGTGGTCATGAAATATGACAAGGCATTTTCATTTAAAATTATGATGGGTCAAAAACCTAATCTCTTTTCAAGTATAATTTTTTTTTTAAAACCAAGGGCAGTGAGAAAATGAACACCCAAAAATTATCAATTAATATATGGTCTGTGTGATTAATTTTCATCTAAAAGGTTATGGTTTCCTTTGACTAAGTTTAATATTTAATTAGCAAACAATTTTTATGATAGACCTTGGTCAAATAGGTAATGGACTATATGACCACTCTTGGTCAAAACACCATGCTCTATAAGACAATCTTTAATCAAATAAATCACGTAACCAATGTTTTAGAGTCAAGTACTATTCACCATATAAAGTTACCACAATATCAGAAATTGTGACACATGCCCACATCATAAGAAGCCA
>Ga0116230_10005357_pt1 | contig 12593 bp, 12 predicted proteins | sample S1TSphfallax_3_FD_88678 | JGI IMG/M metagenome (GOLD analysis project Ga0116230, IMG submission 88678) | Host-associated microbial communities from peat moss isolated from Minnesota, USA - S1T2_Fd - Sphagnum fallax MG | ecosystem: Host-associated > Plants > Peat moss > Unclassified | place...
CCCGACTCCTGGCTTCACTTGTCCACCACCGTCATCAGTCTGTGTGAAAGCAAATTGCGGTGGTCAGAGGAGGCAATCTGCTGCTGCTGCTGGTCGGGATGGTCAAGGGAATCTGGTTCTAGCAAGTTCTCTAGTTTGCCGATCATTGGAGTCGAGGTTCTTTCATGGTGGCCTTGGGGGATATGTTGCACTGGCGATGGCGGTTTCCGGCAGCAGCGTAGAGGAGGAGGAGGACCGCGGCGACAAGCGGCGGGGGGCTTCTGGTGGTGCTCTTGGAACCCAAATGAACATTTTTGAGCGTGTAGGCAGGATTGTGAGGTCGTATGCAAATGCAGTGCTAAGTGCCGCGGAGGATCCTGAGAAACTGCTGGATCAGACAGTGCTGGAAATGAATGACGATTTGATCAAAATGCGACAAGCTTCTGCTCAGGTACTAGCATCCCAAAAGCAACTGGAGAATAAGGCCAGAGCAGCTGAGCAGACGTCGGAGGATTGGTATAAGAGGGCCAAATTGGCACTTGAGAAGGGAGATGAGACTCTGGCTCGTGAGGCTCTCAAACGTAGAAAAGACTATGGTGAAAGTGGAAAGGCCTTGCGGGCACAGTTGGATCAGCAGAAATCAGTAGTGGAGAAGCTTATCTCTAACACCAGGCTACTAGAGAGCAAGATTCAAGAAGCCAGGTCCAAAAAGGACACTCTCAAGGCACGAGCTCAGTCCGCCAAAACCTCACAGAAGGTAAATGAGATGCTTGGCAATCTCAACACAAGCAGTGCTCTGGCTGCATTCGAAAAGATGGAACAAAAAGTCACTGCACTGGAGGCAGAGTCAGAAGCATTGAATGAACTGAGCACCGATGATCTGGCTGGCAAGTTTGCTTTGCTAGAAAGCTCCTCAGTTGATGATGACCTTGCTGACCTCAAACGGGACATGCTTGGTACTTCCAAGAGGACTGGAGAACTCCCTGCAGGTCGCTCATCAGTGAGCAGCAGCAATACAGCTTACCCTTTCCGAGACTCTGAGATTGAGAGGGAACTGAATGAGCTGCGCAGAAAGACCTCCGATTGAGTGAGTTGATGTTGGTCAAAATTATTTGTGGGGTGTTCTTTTACAGATGTATATTTCTTTTTATTAAAAAGCCTTCTGGGCTCAGATTTTTCCCAACTGATAGCATCAATTTTAATGATAGTAGACTACTGTTTCCCATCTTTTTCCAAAGCCATCAATTGGTACAACATGTACTGGTTTAATCATGTGTAAGCCATACAATCCTCCTTGTGTTGTTGACATTGAAATTTCATTTATGCATCTTTCGTCTTATAGATGTTTGCCATCTTGGGTTTGGTCCACCTTTATTTAATCATCTGGAAATGTCATCTTCTCTGTGTCTCTTGTTGTAACAGCAAGGTGAATAGAAGGTGAAGCAACCACTTGCTTTAAGTTCTTTCACTTTGTTCAGGTGTCTTTTGGTTCCCTGAAGGCTGATGCTAGATTGGGTGGATGCAAGTGTCACTATGCTTAGTGGGAGCTTTTAATGTTGCAGCATCCATTTCACTTCACAGGTTAGCACTTGGAACACAGCAAAGAGTGCATGCAGTGTAATGTCTGGTTGCAATCCATAACAAAATTTTAACTTCGGTACTTTGATAACAAGCCTTGGAACTCTGACCCATGTTTTAATTTCTGAATATTAGCTTAGAGCTTCCAAGACTGTCCTGTTGTACCTGTGCCTTTGGAGCAATATATAAAGGGTTCATTGTCTTGTGCCTAGTTAACCGCTTGCTCTTCTTGCATCAGTCGTGATGCAATTGCAGTGTTATATGTGTTTTGCCACAGCTAGTGGCAAAATTGTTGATAGTTTGATTCTACTTTCTGTTTCAACATGATTCTGCCTGCATGGGTGCTTGTGCATTTGTTGCAGTTGTCCAGAGGTATCCAAAGGGACCTGGAGGCTTTTGCTGATGGAGGTTTTTTTTTAAGGAAAGAACTTCGTCTTTGATCACAGGTACTTTTGGCTATGCTTCTCCTGCTCCTCAGATTTTCTGCATTGGGAGGTCCTTTTGCGAAGGGTTTTTGCATGCTATCAGCTCTTCAGAGTTAGGATCGCAAGATATTCTGCAGCCTACATAAGTCATGAGTCAGTTTTATGTACACAACTGATGTCAATGATGCCAGTTGGAATTGGTTTTTGAACACACAATAACTGTATAATATACAAATGCAGAAGCAACAACCTAATTCAAAGATCAGCATCATCTTGATCAGCAACATTCTATGACTGAAAAGTCTGCAACAGGGGTTGATAGATGAATTTTCCACATTGTCAAAAAAAATTCTGTGAAAAGAAACAATTTTCTCCAGAAATGGCAGTCGTGGCCTCTTTTACTTAAAAAGTAATTTCCAAACACACCATTATTAGATGATTTTGGTGTAATAGTTTCACTATCATAATGCTTAAATAACTACTGTAGTACCTTAATGGATTCAGCAATAATTTTAAAATTTTATTGCAGAATTTGTCTTTGAAAATTTTCTAGTAGTGATATAAAACAGTGCCAAACTTTAAAAAATAGTTTACATTTTCGAAACTACCTTACCATTGTAGGGATGTGTATACTACTTCTTTCTCTAATGCATAGGCTCTTGTTCTCTCATACATATCAAACACACAAAAAGCACATGAAATACATCAATTTTGTTAAGGAACAGCAGGTACAACATTGAAATCGAATTAAAGGCAGGTCATTTATAATAAGAACTATTAGCACCATTCACTCTACCTTTCTTAGGAATCGGCTTGGAGAATAGTCCATTCACATTTGTTGCAAAAGTGGCTGCAACAGAATAAATTTTCGCCGTATTCTCTCTGTGTGCAAGTATCTCCATAACTTGTTTTGTGCAGCACAATAGGCTTCCAAAGACTTCCCAATCTGAGTGAAATTCCCTTCGTTGAATCATGAATACAAAGAACAAAATGGCAAGAATGTTAAATCTAATCAAGTTTTTCTCATTATGCAAGGTCTTCTACACTTAACACGGCCTAAAGCTTTGGTTAGAAGGGTTTGCTGGTTGACATTTTGTGAGAACGTATGAAATTTTCACCTTTTTTTTCTCAACCATGTCTCTCACATTTAGATGTACTTCAAAATGCTTTGTCTTTGAGTGATACACTAGGTTATGTGATATCTTTATCATACATTGATTGTCGCAATAGATATCCATAGGTCTTGGTTTGGTAAAACCGAGTTCCTTGTAAATTTATTTGATCCATATTGCTTTTCTCGTTGCCTCAACTAGGGTTCAATATTCAAATTCTGTAAATGATAAGGTCATATAAGTATGCTTCTTTATGCACTATGATAGGGGTATTGAAAGTGAAAACAAATGCACATGTTGATTTTTGCTTGTCCGCATCACCCCCCCAAACCAACATCATTAAAATTAGTAAGTTTCAATTCCATGGAATGTGTCTATAATAGGCCAAAGTTCAAGGTGCCTTCGATGTAGCAGATAATGAATTTCACAGCTTGAAAATGAACAAATTGTGGATTTATCACGAATCATGAAATAAAATTCATGGCAAATGCAATGTCCCATTTTGTGTTCTTCAGAAAAACTAATTTTCCAACCAAACATTTATACTTTTTTGGATCAACTAAAAGTGAGTCCATATCCTTGCACAACTTGAGATTTTGAGGTAGAGGTGTTTTAAAAGAGTTGCAATCTGTCATTTCAAACTCATATAAGATGTTAGATGCATAATTGGCTTGATGAAGCAACAAACCATTGTTCTAATGTGAAAATTGAATTCCAAAGTACTTAAAATACAAACCCAAAGACATCACATCAAATATAGTTTCGAACTCCTTTCCAACCAAGAGATTCAATCAATGTCATCCTTGGTTAAAACCAACTCATCTATGTACAATATCAATATCATTGTCTTTTCATTCTAATGAATGTAATACATGTTGCCATTAAATGATAATGTTTGCAATATTTTTTCTTCAAAAAAATTATCAATTTTTTGAAACCATTGAAGAGGGGCTTGTTTAAGTCCATACAAAGCTTGAAATAGTCTACAAACAAGGTGTTCATTTCTTGAAACTTCATATGGGCCATGGCTTCTACATGTAAACTTCACAATGTGAGAATGTCTATTTAGAAATGTTGTTTTCACATCCAAATTCCAACCCTTTGATCATGCTAAAGCACTCATTGCTTTCATGGTGTTCCATTTTGCAACCATTGCAAATGTTTTTCCAAAGTCAACTCATGTTTTTTATTCACATCCCCTTGCGATTAACCTAGTTTTGTATCATTCCACTTCTCCATTTATTCCTAGTTTTTTAAAAAATAAATCAATTTGCATGTAATGGCTTGCTTGTCTAGTGATAAGGAAACAAGATACCAAGTTTTCATTTTTTGTATGTTAACCATTTCGTCATCCATGCCAAATTTAAAGTGGGAATTTTGCTATACATCTTGGTATCGTAGGTCTTCCTCTAAATTTGCAACATATTGATAAAAAAAAAACATAAGGCTTCTTGGTGCATGTGGACCTTTGTAGGGGTGTGATGATATAATCATTGTTATGTTGATGGTTGTTGAAAAATGAAGCAAATGCATGGATGGGAATTGGTGAAATCAAAGATCATGATGGTGAAGATTGTATATGGAGATTAAGAGAAGGAATGAGAGGTGTAAATCCTGGAAATGTGAAAAGTTCATTAAACAATGATGGAAAATTCTAAACTGGTGTAGAATTTTCTAAAACATAAGGTAAAATATTATATTTTGAAAAGGTCTCAAAGGGATAGTATCAGTGGAGATGATAAGAGAAGAATGTAATGTCCATTGAAAATCAAACATTGATGTGTCACCTTGGTCAAATTTGTTTCTATGATTGAAACTTTTGACCCATCAATCTTCACATGTCATGTGATGAGAATATTTTTGATCATTAGATTGTAGCAATGAAATCCCTTTGTGGTTTCATCCCATCCAATGAGTATACAATTTGTTGCCTTGGGATTCATTTAAGTTTGTTGATGTTTATGTGAACAAATATCTAAGTACCAAAAATGCTCAAGTGAGAAACGTCTTGTTGGATTTTAGTGAAGATTTTTTCAAGTATCTAGTTCAATAGTGATTTGGTCAAACACATGTTGAACAAGTAACATGTTGCTTTAATTGCTTCAAACCACAACATCTTTGGGATATGACTTTGATGAAGAAGAGACCTTACAATCTTGCATAATGATTTATTTATTATTTCTATTGTGTTGTTGTTTTCAAGAGAGTAGGGTTTTGAAAATTGATGGATTATTCAATGGTCAAAAAAATACTTGAACCTTTTGAATTCCTCCAAAACTTGGTTTTTTGTTTTCATGAAGGCAATCAAAATACATCTACTATAGTCATCAATAAAAGTGACAAATTACAGTGCATTGTTGTGAACATGTGTTTTGAATGGCCCATAAAACATCACTATGAAGCAATTGAAGCAATTTCATTGTGAATGTTGTGATCTTAGGAATTTTTTCCTTGACTACTTCCCAATTCAACAAATGTCACAAATGTGATCAATGTGTGGTAGCTTTGGCAAACCCAAAAAAATCCTTCTTTGGACATCTCATGAAGAGTTTGGAAATTGACATGACCAAACTTCCTATGCCAAATTAAAGCCCTTTATACATTTTGTGAATGTTCAATGCTACATATTTATACATTTGTAAAACTCTTAATTTCAAGTTTACAAAGTTTTTTTCTTTTTTTCTTGTATCACTTTCCTAATATGGTGCGAGTTGGCATGTCCCTTACGACACAAGTAGAGTTGATGAACTCTATGGTGTATCCTTAATTATAGATGCATCCCACAAACAACAAGTTTCATTTGATATGAAACATGTAGAAAACACTATCAATCCTCTTTACTTCAATACTTGGGAATTGTACAAAAGCACGTCCTTTTTTTGTGATAATATGATATTCACCTCATGTAGTTATCATGGGTGTAGTTATATTAGGTTTGAACCCATAAATGATGTTTGGGTTCCATGTTACATGATGAGTTGCACCTAAATCTAAAACCCAAAATTGTCTAACTCATTTTTTTTTTATGAACTAACTAGCACCTCTTGACTTTGTCTATGTTGGGTTTCTTCAAATGAAAATACTATGTTCATCTTAGCAAGATGACTTTCTATGACCTCTTCTACATCTATAACATTAGATTTAAAGTTTGAATCATTTTGTTTCATAGACTTATTCTGCACTAAATTGATTTGTGATTTTCCCTTGTTCTTGTGAATAAGTCCTTTGAACTTTTCCTCCAAGTTCTTCATTTGTTCGATTGTTCTCACATTCATCTTCCCAATGACCATGTTATTTACATAAGAGACAAGTGTCATTTGACGATGCTTTTCCTTTGGAGGATTGAAACTCACTTTTGAGCTTGCCTCGTTTCTTCTAAAATTGACCTTGCCTTTGTTCCATCAACTTCTTTCTTCCTAAAAAAACGAGATGGGGTGTTTTTCCTATTTGCACCTCCTTTCTTCATGTTATTTCCTTCTTTGAGTCCATCTTAAAATTCCAAAAGAAGTGTTCATTGTTGGGATGTAGGCGTTCTATGTTTTATGCAAGTATTTTTTCCATTCAATTTGTGTGATTTGCATTGTGTTTTTTGGGCTTGGATTCCTATTTTATTGTAGGTGAATATTCATTTTGGGTTTGGATGTGTTGGTACCATTTAATTTTTTTTTTAATTTGTTATATTTGTGTTAATTGTCGCAACCCCACTTTTGGAAGAGTGTGAGGATGACACTCACACTCCCGAAATGGGGACTTGGGAGTCCTTCGGGACTCTCAAAATTTCAGAGTTCGATTGTAGGGGTCAAAACACCTCTCCTTGAGGCATTCTTTATATCATTGGAAAGCTATTGAAGTGTAGATGTTGAAAATGGCCTTGCATGATCCATTTGGACATTTTTAGCGCAAGTTATGGCAAAAAGAAGGGTCAATAGTCAAACTAGCAGTTTAACTCCTGACCACTAAAAAGTTGGGAATCGACCCGACCCTGGTGTGTGCAGGTGGAGTGTGATGCATCGTTGAAAAGCTCTCAAGGAGAGCTACAAGTTTGCTTCAGACCTCATCCCAATTGGAGGTCGAAGCAAGAAGTTATGAACTCGCAAAGTCCCAAGAGTCCAAACCGGGACAATTTCGGGACTTTTCCTTGGGATTCCCGAAACAAAAAGCCATTCGGATGTGGGTGCTGCGGAGAGACGCATAGAATATTATATGGGGGAAGGTGGTGGCTTCCCTCGAGTCTGGGCCATGATGAATTTTGTGAGTCCAGGGTTGCCCATGGTTTGTCTTAGCACCAAGGGTGTTCCAAAATGTGAATTAACCAACTTGTTGGTTGATTTGATGCATGTTCGAATAAGTAATTAAAACTTATCCCTATTCCTAGTCCCATCCCGGAGCTTCAGCACGCCCCTCTACCCCTTTTAGTGCTGAGAGTTGGGAGCGTGCCCCGAGTTCCAAACAATTCCGTTGTTTGATTGACTTGGACCCAACTTGGGTCTAACAAGGAACTTGGGAACGCGTCAATTAATAGTGATGGTTGTATGTGCCAACATAGGAACACACAACATACTTAATGAATTGTTTACCTACTTACCTATTTAAAGGGTCTACATTGTTACCTTCATACTTAAGCCCCGATTCTACCTACCAACCCACTTGCTTACCTAGAACACCTACTCTCCTACCTATCCCTTTATTTTACCTACCAACTTGCTTACCTACTTAGGCTACTTATCTTCCTACCTAGGCTCCCATCCTACATACTTTCCTATTTAGGTTACCTACCTATTTACCCAAGTTACATAAGATACCTATCTACCTACCCACCCAACTACTATTTATTGAAAATGCCTTCCTACTCATCTACCAACCTTGCAACCGCCCTAGCCTATCCATATAGGGTACCTACCTTTTAAAGGTACCTAGTTACATAACTAGGTTAACTACGCTACCTACCTAGGTTACCTAGTACCCACATATGCTATTTGTTGACTTAGGTTATTTACATGAAAGAACAACCCAAAAACATTTCTTCAGTTTGCATTGAAAACAAGAGATAATGACCAAACTAGTTTAATGTAAAAAATAGGTGGTATTTTGAATTTGATCCCTTAATTGTCATAATTTGAAGTCCTGTGTCCAATTAAAGCCAAACTAACTGTGTAGATTCCTTGTTTGTGCTACTTTAAGGATATTTTTATAAGAGAAATTTGTAAAATGACCTTGTCTTTGGGTCCTCCTTTCACCCCTTTTGACCTCAAACTTTGATATTTGTGCTCAAACCTTGATATTTGGAAATTAATTTTTTTTATGGAATTGAGGGAGAAATTTACTACCACAATACAAGTTTTGAAACAGTTATGGTAGTAATAACAACAACAACAATGAAGGTGCCCGTGAAAAAAAGAAAGAAAGGCAACGTGAAACTCAAATGATCACAACTTTCAATGTAATTTGAAATTCATCTTGTTTCAATTCCATATTTAAATGCAATGTACTTTTTCATTAATATTGCATTTCCTTCATTTTACAAATATCTCTATTCAGTTTTAGTTACCCCTTTGAGAGTGTCTGAGTACAGAAATAGGATAGGTAGAAGATGGAGGAACTCGTGAGAGGGGTGGTGGGCGTCAGTAGTTGTCTTCTCAAGTTGTTTATTATTCAAAGGGCCTGAGGTAGGGCCTAGAAAATAAGTTATCATTGAGAGAATTCCAGTCAGGAGTTTGAAAGATATAAAGTCACAAGGAAAAATTGAGTTCACTAATCCTAGTATTTGTAATAGGATATCCATGACCCAGCTCCTTTGGTAATTTTCAGAAGTTGAGAGAACAGAGCCCAGACCCCACAACTTCTTTAAGCAGATAAGCATTAGTTGAAGACTTAAGGTGTTACCAGGGTACCACCAATACACCTGCCCAACACTAGATTGAACCAAATCTTGAGCATTGCAGTTTTGCTAGGAAGATGACACCAATGAACCAATTGGTGAGATGAAAAAAGATGCAATGAGGATCAAAAAGGCCCTCAACAGTACACAGCTTGAGCCTGTTTTCTGTATGTTGATTTGAATACCATGAAGAGATAAGAGAGAGAGAGAGAGAGCAGTAAAACTGCTGCAGACACAAAACTGTGATTGGCTGAGCACACTTGTAAAATACTAGTGTGTCCCCAATTGCCAACATTATATGCACAAAAATTAAAGAACCGTTGTTGTACACCTATTCAGTGCCCTGTTTTTCAACAATTTTCTTGCAAAAACACATGATGCTGGAGATGAATTGCAAAATCCAAGCCCCATCTGATATGTCATACATGTCTGTCAGAACATGCCATGCTGCATAGGTTTGAACATGGAATTGAAGCAATGGCACAACATCAGATAACTTGAGCCCCCCGGGGTAAAAAGGTGAGGGAGATGTGCACTTTTTAAGGAAGCAGGTGGTCACAGGTAACAGGAGAAATCTATGGAAGAGGAGCCATGACTCACAACATTCATTGTACATGCATTTTGTGAGCACCAGGCCTACACAACATCTGAAAGCTACTTTTAAAAAAAATAAATCAAAGAGCCACACTACCCAAATGCACTTCAAACAGCTCCTGCTGCAGCTGATGCTGTTACAGGTCCATCGGTTCGAAAATTTCGACCTCTCCCCACACCCCTACTTCTGCCTTGGCCACGACCTGCAGAACCCAATATCAATGTGAATCAACTGAATGCAATACAGTAGTTCATTCCTGTTACATACTTTGTCATGTTCATACAAGATAAATATAAGTGGACATATTTCGTGAGGTTAGTCCTGCACTTCATGTCACCTGAACTCTCTTCATAGCTGCCAGAGTCTTGCTCTCTGTCACGACCACGGAAGCCACCACGGCCACCACTATTACGTCCACCTCGTCCTCGTCCATGACCATGGCCACGACCCCATCCACCATCAACATTGTCAAACTCACCTCCTGATGTTCCATTGTCTGATAATAAACAAGTGGAAAGTCAAATCAGATATATTCACTAATCACACCATCACAACAACTGTCTTTGGGCAAACTTAACACACATCTGATACTGTCAGGTCTTTCAGTGATGTCCATTCTTTCCAGAAATGGATAACAATACAAAGGTGGTCACCACAGATTGCTCTGAAGGTAAATGCAATATTAAGATACTTTCACTTCCTTGCCCACACACTATGACAGGCTACATAGCCAACTGAAAACTTTAGATCCTGCACGAAAGTTCATCATCCTTGGTTTTTTGACAAGCATATGCCTCTGGTCAATGCATATCCATGGCTCCTCTTCATCCCAGCAGACTGGGATGAAGATGACAACACAGATTCTTAGATCTCTACTGATAACTAAGTTTACAAGAGTGAGGGGATGCACAACCTCCTCTTTCTCTGCCTCTGCCCCGACCACGACCTCTGCCCCTTCCTCCACGTGGTGAACCTTCTGAAACATATAAAGGCCACACTCTGCATGTGTTAGCCCCAAGCAATCATGACAAGAACACTGAACAAGCATCGACCACACAACCTGTAGAAATGGGACCACTGAACTCCTCACAACCATCAACAAACTTCAAGAGGAAAGCGAAAAGGTGTGCAGAAATAATGAGTTCATAAATATCACAGACAGAAGGCACACCTCCTTCATAGTCAAACTCCACCATTGGTTTCACCTGGTCAGCTGGTAGGGGCGGCTGATACCTGAGCTCCCAGCAATTATCATTAGAGACACAATTTTTGTTTCTCCATCCTCATTCACTCTCACAGTACCCAACCCTCAACCCAGCAGTTACCAAAAGATAAAGTCTTCTCATCAATGGAATATATTTTCTTTTGATGCCAGCATGAAGCTCCTAAATGCACACCATTTGTGGACTGCCAGAATCTACAGCACTCATCGTGGTTATATGAATGCAAGGCCTTGACTAGCTGTCCCATTTTAAAATGTTCCCATGCAATATTGAGCTTCATCATTTGATCATGTGCTCCAATTCGACACTACCATGGAAAGCCACACTGTCTGGTTGCAGCTCTTCAAAGCATCAGATGTCACATTATGACATCTCTAAAACCAGTTGTAGAGCTTTTCAAAACAAGTGAATTATGAAATAAGAATAGAGAAATCCCCATTCTCATGATGAAGAAAAAACCCCCAGCAAGGTTAACACTTCTTCAAGAAGCCACAAGTGGATTATGGAAGCTCAGAATAACTTTGACTATATCTACCAATGCATCAAATTCAAAAATGACATAAGGATTTACACAGCTACAAGTAAATCAGTACATGTAATCACAACAAATGCAATCAGCCACCCCATTTTAGGCTTACTAATACTCCCTGGGCCCAAAGAGGGTTCTTACCTGCCAATTAACAGTGTAGTACCCTCATCTTCACAACCTTCTAACAAATCAGAAATGCATAAGCTCATCCCTATAAGCATATTAGCAGAAATTGACAAATTAAATGAATAGAAGGCTAATCCACAATACATACCCTGTTGATGTCTTGTCTAGCTCCTTTGTTGATAAGGTTATCGTAATCATAGAAACATGTCGTGTTGTTTCCAAGCTGTCAAACAAAAACAAAGTATTTGATTCATTCATGCTGAAAACCATTAAGGGAGAACTTCACTTCTGCACTATAGCTGCTGCATTTTGGCGCATGGACACAGATACTAGGTTACTACCTAAAAATGAGAAAAATGAAAATGGCTGTGTTCTGGTTAGAAAAGAGCACATACGGAAGGAGCCCCTCTTCAAGCGGTTCCCACAGATCAGTGATGTCAGTAGATCCGATGGCTGTATTTTGATGCAAGTTAGCAATCCTCCTCTGCTTAGACTCCACAATATTGCTCCAACATATCAATATTAGTGCGCAAAACACCACCACGAACATGTCATAGGCTATAGAAACATCTGTAGTGAAAGAAAACTGGTGATACTTTTAGAAGGAAAAAGCTACTCTTAAGTTAAACAAACAACTCCCATGCTTGAGAGATTCTACAGTGGTATCCAAAATAGAAGGTCATATCAACAAAAGTCATGACAGAAGAACCTTGATTATTTCTGCAATGGTGACAGTCTTATTTATGGCCCGGCCCATTGCCTTCAGAACAATCTCTGATGATCCCTTCTCCTGTATATCAAAGCCAAAAAGCACCAAACAATATTACAACAGCTGAAGACCAAATGAAGTCATGTTCAACAGTGTGATTTCTTCCTGTTGTAGAAAACCCTGATCTTGTGAATTGACTAATCATTGCCTCAGTGCTAGACCTGTGATAATGCAAGTACCACATGATAACAATAAAACCATCAACAGGGCCAAACCATCAGTTTCAATACAGAAGTGTTCAACCAATACTGGTGTGCCCTCTGATCTGTGAAATATTAAGCATCCTAAGACACGTTACAATCCTGACATGAAATATCTGAAAGGTATAACTCATGAAGGTTAGAAACCCCATGGGGCTTAACGGTACAGAATGTGATTA
>Ga0116230_10005360_pt1 | contig 12587 bp, 5 predicted proteins | sample S1TSphfallax_3_FD_88678 | JGI IMG/M metagenome (GOLD analysis project Ga0116230, IMG submission 88678) | Host-associated microbial communities from peat moss isolated from Minnesota, USA - S1T2_Fd - Sphagnum fallax MG | ecosystem: Host-associated > Plants > Peat moss > Unclassified | place: USA...
TGGAAATACTACACGTGTCACATTACTATTAGTTTTAAGACGCTGTTGATGACGTGGGTCGTTAGCATTGGATGAACGTGTCGACGTACGTATTTCATGGACTCTCTGTGGAAGAATACGTATTTTACTACATTTCGTATACGGAATGTATTTGACTGCTGGTGTTGGGTGAGATGATGACTGGATTGGAACACGTGGCATATTGCTATTCAGTGTCATTCCTTGATGGGATGACGTGGGTCGTTAGGATTGGATGTTGTTGAAATTTTATTTTTATTTTTTTTATTGTGGGTTTGGTCATGCCTATTTTAGTTTTTTTTTAATTAAATATTGTAATTTTCTAATTTTTCAAAAAACATTTTCCTAATTGAGTTTGGGTGGACCAAAAAAAAAATCCAGTGTAACACATACAAAAGGATTTTTATTTTCAAAAATGTGCCAAAATAACTAGAATTCTTTTTCCTCAAATTGCCATATTTTAGACAATAATACATTCTAGCATGTCAAAAACAATGTAGTGTCCATTTAACCATTTAAATGTATCCTTTTATTTAAGCATTTCCTATTTTCTTTCTACTTTCACCAAATTTGTCTTGTTTTTAAACATGTGTTTATTGAAATACTGAAATTTTAAAACAAAAATTGCTTACTCAAAAATAAGTCACATGTATTTAATTCATGTTTGAAATTGTTTTTCCAAAAATTTAGTTGCTAAAAAATAAGTCATGGATTTGATTGATTTGTGTTTGTGTCTTTCCATTTCCCCTTGTAAATGTGTTTTTTTCAAAGCATGACACCATAAACCTACATGGTGATCTATTGAAATATACAAGGAAATATATTATAAGGGAAAACAAAAAACCAAACATTCATAAATGCCCTTATAAGGATATACCATGATTTCATATTTTCCATCATAAATTGCTCCTTTTTCTTTTGTAAGTGTATTTTCTTTTACTATTATGTTTACCACCCTTATTAATAAATAATCCATGATTTTTTTTAACATTCCTAGTGCCCAACATTGATTAATAAATGTCTTTTTTGACATTTGATGAATAAATTCCTATTTATAATTTTATTTTATACAAGTTTTAGGTTGTAAAAGATACCCAAGAAAATCATGAATTCAATTTGAGAATTTTTTAAATAATAATTTTCATCAAAATACATTAAATAAAAAATGTTTCAAATATTATATCTTTAACCACATAAGGAATTTTATAATATTTGAAATTGAATAATACTCTCATTGTAGTTTTATTGATCCAAATTCAACACATTGGGTTTGAAAATTCTCAGTGCCTTTAATTTGAAAAACAACCATCCCAACTTCATCACAATTAATTTTTCATACTTTTTCACCAATAATAATTTAATGATTGTAAAATTTGCTCAATTTATATTTCATAATTAAAAATAACATATTTTCAAACATATATTTTCAATAAATAATATACAATATTTTCCTTGTACATGCAACAAACAAATTTTACTCATTCCTCATTTGTCTATTCCAAATTTCACCTACACCATTTTTTAATGGATGTTTCATACATCATGTCTTTTTCAAATCACCGTTTTTGAATGGGTGTTTCATACATCATGTATTTTTCAAATGAAATTATAATAAAATTGTTATTTTCAAAAATAACACACAACATTACAAGAGTGAAAGTAGACAAAGATAAATTTTGGTATTTATTGAACAAAAATGAAGTAAAACCAAGTGCCCTTAAAACCAGCAAGTCACATAGCTTCACTTCACATTCAACAAAATAATCACAACATACAATCATCATTCAATGATTTATTCACTTTTAGAAGCCTCAATATTGAATGGAAAAAACTTATTGATAAATAGTTCAATGATCAACCTTTCACCTTGCCAAAAACATTAGGAAAACAAAGGATTTTTTTTACCAACTAGTTTTTGGTCATATGTTGTCTTTGACTTTATTTCAATTACATTTTTTTTAAAATTTTGAAACATTCCATGTGGATGATTTGGCACCTCAAATCAATTGAACTATTGACTAATATACAACATTAACCATCGATGGGGATAATTTTCAAATTATTTTACAAATTAAAAAATAACCTAATTGAATTATAGTTGAGAAATCCACTTTGTGATGATAGACATTTGCGATGAATTGCATTTGTTAAAGTTGAAGACTAATTGGAACCATGTCAACTTGTGTGATTGAAAATTGATCAACATCCCAACTATAAGCACATAGTGGGATTCCACGTTATATTAAACTCCCGTTCAAACTTTGAACTTTTTATTTGTTTTTGTTTTATTTTGTTTTATTTAAGCCCAACTCATGTTTACATTTAAACCCATGTAGTTTATATATTTGTGGATTTGTGTAAAAAAGTGCACTTTGTTTTTTACATGTGGGGAACTTCAAGCCTTTCATTATCAACTTATTTTTATTTTTATTTATTTTTCATTATGTTTTTTTCTTTTCTTTTCAAATGTTGCACTTGTTTCATTACAATAAAAGGTGTCCATGTACACCAAGTGATTTCATTGGTCATAGTGAACAAAACCTAGTGGGGATGTAATGAATTCATTGGTATAATGAACATGGACTATTAAACTACATCCACATTTTGTAGTAGTGTTTGAATTCTTTAGTTATTAGGCACATTAAAATCATATGATTTCAAGGCAAATAAACATGGATAACATGAGGAACCAAACTTATGGATCTTTGAGCCCGTCATCGCAAACACCATTCACATTGCAAATGCTCAAATACTTTTTCTTCTTTTTTTTTTCCCTCTCATTTATCATGTTATTTATCCTTTAATTATTTATCCAAGTGCGTTCCACCACATTGCCTTTAGTTTTTTCTTTGAACTCTTATTATAATAATATATTTTCCACCATTTCAAGAGCAAAAACTTTGGTAGTGAGGAGTTGAGCTTATGAAGCTTCTTAACTATCAATGTTTGTCAATAACATTCAAATAAATAAGCAAAGATTTTTGGTTGTTCTTCAATTTCTTTTCCATGCCCTTTCTCTTTCTTTTCTTTTTTTCCAAGTAGTTGACATGGTGTTGTAACCATTGCATTATAACTTGAACATTTTTTTTAAAATTCTAAAATGTGTGGCGTGAAAAGTTTTATTTTGTTTGAATTTGAGTTTTTGCTTTTGACTAAATTTCAATTATGTTTTGATTGGGTTCAATTAAGTTTCAACTTGATTTTGACTATGTGTAAGGAAAGGCAAAATATGTGCCATTTTTGCTAATTATGTAATGTTAAAGGGTGAAATTGCGACCCCCAATCGTTACCATCCTCTAAGAAATAAGATCAAGGGAACAAGGCCAACACCTTATAACCTAACAAAAAGAAATTACCTTCATTAGTTTATTTTATTACAACTACTCAAATAATAAATGAGAAACCATACAAAAGGCAAAGGAAAAATGTAAGGTTGTTGTCCCAAAATAGACCTATTGTCTTGTCTATAGGCTAATCTAAAGGGGCAGGGGAAGCAAATAGAGAAGGGACAACATGGGAAATGATCATAACCCAAGAATAACTACTCCCCAAGGTTTTGCAATACCTTCAACACCTTTACATGTTGCCGTAATGGGGTTAAAAAACCTCTTACTTCTACTATCCCACCTCAATCATGCATGTAGGTCCTTTAATGACTCCATTCACTACTTATAACACCTCGAAATGCCTGCATGCTACTCCCTACCATTTGCAGCAAACTACATCCATTCCTAGCCATAGATTATCACTTACAACAATACATTATAATCTACATGCAATTACATGTTGATATTATCCCCCTTTTTTTACCACCAAGTATTGGTTGTTATCTTCCCGTGGTAGCTAGTAACTCATTACTCCAAAAGCTACCAAGTGATATGCATATTTACTTTCTATTCTAGAAGAAATGTTAAAATATCATGTCAAATAGCAACCTACTTGGTATAACATCAAACTATTATACCTTCCACACCTTCTAATAGATTAAATACACACCAAAACACATCAAGTTCCTTAACCATTTTTCATTAAAATCACACCCAAATACAAGTATTATTATTCACTACTTTTTCCTCCTTACTGGTACAATTAATACACACTTTTCCAATATATTCCTTCATTCCAACCTCTAACTACAAATGTATCAAATGTTTTAAAAGTCTCCCAACACCCCTCTAATCCTCCTTCTCAACAAACCACACAAGGCCCACATTGACCCCAAGAAAAATAGGGCCCCTATCCTAATCCCTTATTAGAAATCTCCTAGATGATTGGGTAGATTACCCCCAACCACTCACTAACATGAATTACTTAATCCCATTAGCTTCACCCCTTGGATAAGGGACCGTAAGTCTACCACTAATAACTATTAGTTAACTATTAATTACTAGGAGGCCTATGGTACTAACTAGATTAGAGATTTTTACCCATTAACATGTAAGTTTAATTTTATTTTTTTCCTCCAATATGTTTTTTTTTGGTTTGTTGGTTTATTTGTTTTTTTACTATTGATGAATTTTTTATATTGATATTCAATATGTTGGTAACTAATGCACAAATTTTTTTCTTAATGCACATTATAATTTTGACTCATATTAAGTTTTCTCATTTTTAACAACTTTCACATTCTTTAGTACAAAAATGTAAGGTGTAACCACTTGAGTAACCTAAGAAAATTGAGGTATGGTCCAACAAAAACAACAATCCAAGCACTTAAAAGAAACCAACAATGAATCCACAGCAATGTTAATGCATTGGCATAAGATGACCATCTTTTCAAAGATTATTTTCTTCATTTTGGCAAGTTTTTTATTAACACTAACACTTTTGGGATGTAGTTGTGACCATTTTCCATGTGGGAGCAATGATTGTTTTGCATAGTTTTCAAATTGTTAATTGAAGCTTGTCCTTGGTGCATTGTGAGGTTTTTGAACTATGTGTGGACGTATAATTGCCCTATAAGAATTTTTTAAATTAAATATAAAGTTGATTTGGATTAAAAATATGTAAAACACAACAAATACATCAATAATTCAAAAGATGAAATATGTGTGAATAGTTATGCATGGTATTTGAATAATATTGTTTGCAAATTTTTATTTTGTCCAAAATTGCACATGGTATATTTTTATTCCAAAAATAGTTTCATGTACAAATTAGGGTATTCATAAGTAACACCTAGATGTGAATAATTTGATAATTGTATTGGCCCCAATAATAAACAACCCATGAAAAGGTGTGGAAATGGATAGATTTTTTTTAAAAAACATTTTAAATACCTTTTTTTGGGGCCATGGTGTCGACCTACATTTTTATATGTTACAATTATTTGAACCAGTGCACTATAAAATTCTTGAGTGAAAATTATAATTCTTGAATGGCATAATGACCAGTGTTGGGTGGGTCTCATATTTTTTGATACTCATTGGATCCGATTTTCACAAAATGGATTACAAATTATTTTGATTATCACCTTTATCTTTTTTTACAAAAACTTAAACACCAAGCTAAGGTATCAATATTTTTTATAAAAAAAATTTAATTGAATCTCACAATGCTAAACTTCATGAATTTGAAAATAATTGATTATCATTTGGCAATTTTTTGCAAGTGGTTATTAATTTTTTTCAAATAAATAATAATAATCAAAATTACAAAAAAATGATTGATTTCATTCTTTTTCTTTAAAAATAAGAAAATCATGATTTTTCGTAAAGTAAAGAAAACACAACACCCAAACCTTAAATTTGGTCATACATGGGGTGAGATTCCAAAAAAAACTCACAAAAAAAAAAAACATTAACATTAAAGGGGAAAGGTGAAATTCAAAAACCATCTATTTTTGTGGTAGACTTAATTTTATCATGCTTTTTTTTTCCTAAGCGCCTCCATTGTTGCTACATATATTTTCATTATTTTTAACATTGATAATGACCAATTTGCTAATTTTATGTGTTATTTCCTTGATTCCTCAATGAATATTGTGAGATACATGTTACATTTAATAAGTGGTGCCATGTGTTTAAGGTCTTGAAATGTGGGTGTAATTTCCCCCCCCGTTATTGATATACAAGATGCAAGTTATGTGAACCTCATTAACATGATTTCTTTCTCAATGGTGGCCTCCATTTTGGAAACATTTTGCAATCAACCCATGGGAATTCCAAAATACAAAAACCATAAAAAAATTTATGATTTAAAAATCATTTTAACAATTTGACATGCATGGTTGAAATCACAAACTTTGTCTCACACATGTGTCATGAAGCCATGGCCCATTGTGTGAAAAAAATTACATTTTGTTGTAATGTTAGGATGCAATTTTGTTGTGACAATGAAAAATAACATGTGGACAAAAGGGAACAATATTTGGGAAAATGAAAACATATTAAGGATTGGAGAACTTTGTTACTCAACATAAACATGGAATTAAAAACAATTTTATGAGTTATTGCATAACATTCACATTTTAATTGAAATTTTTGTTTTTTCAAGATTTAATGTTTAGTTAACATCATCTTAACATTTCTTTAACATCAAGTTATCGCTAGTTGCTACCCAAGTGGCCACATTAGATTTGATGTCATGTAACATATTGAATGTGAATTATTATAAATTGAAAAATCTTTAACATTCAATTATTGGTTGTTTATCATCACATTTGAATATTCCTTTATGTGAAGAGATGTTTGATCAAATCCTTTTTGTGTTAAATAACAAAAAAAATGTCACTTCACATTTGCCATACATGCAAGGTTTATTAATTTTGATAATGACTTTGTGGGTGGACATTATATTTTGATTATAATTAACACCCCTTCCATGGTGAAAGGCCATGTTACTTGCCAATCTTTATTGGAGCTAAAATTGCCACATGGACACATGGAGTGTTTATTTGTCTAGTTATGTGTTAAAAACAATTGTAGTTTATTTTAGATAAAGGAAATGATTAAGTCTAATTTGCTACTTATAGGTATTCTAAATCAAATTTGCAGCTACAATCCATCATCCATGTACTTTGATTTTTTGTTAATGATTGTTATTTTAAATTTATTTTAAAGCTAATAGTTATATGGGGGAATTGAACCCCAACCAAAAAAGGCCTTGCCCACTATAACATAAAGCCTAACCTGCAAAAAAATTAAAAAATCAATAATTATATTTAATACAAAAATAAGCATAAACAAAGAGGTTGGATGTAGATTGGCCTCAAGCTTCAACTTTTTGCACCATACTGAATTTTGTTGTCTTTCTAGTTTTGAATTGTTCCACCAAAGAAAAGGTCTTCAAAGTGAAGAACTTTTAGTTGAACATGCAAATCACAAGTTCCAAATGCATGGTTAATCTATTCCATAGTTCCGTAGATTAACAACTTTCATTTTCAACATAACCAATAACTTGCACAATAGTAAATTTTGCTAACTTGATGTATTTCAAGATTTTGACTTCAAGAATTTAAAAGGAAGTAAAGGTTCTCCATAACTTGGTTACTAGGTTGATATCAAATAGGTTATTGCATTGCCAACTTAAAATTCTTTGTCATGGTGAGAACAAATAAAAATCTTTGAAGGTCAGTAGTAGTAGCAAAAAACAAGCCTATAACCCATACCTCATCATGTCCTATCTTCTTAGGCTAATAGAAGGCTATTTTGATGATTGCCAAATGAGCATTGAACCTTTTTTTCAAGTTCTAGTTGCAACTAATATTGTGAATAAATAACTCCCAATGCATCCATAAGATTTTGGGTGGGAAACTTGCCTTGTAATTTTGTAATAAACTAAGTGGCAATTTCTAGACATTGTTGTTTCACATATGCAACAACATCTTTATATATGTCCCTTGTAACAAAAATAGGTGCGCTAATATAATCTATAGACATGTCCCAAATGTGTTGGCTAGTAAATTTATAAGTTAAATGATCAATGTTTATGTTCAGATGTGTTATAAAACGTAGATTAATCTTGTCATGTACAATGTTGATTAAGGCTTTGAAATTAGTGAACACATCACCTTCGAAAGAGGACTAGCTATCACAAACAAAACATCCCTTAATTGTGTAAACTTAATCAAGGAATGCAATGCCTCTAACAATGGCATCATTGCATTCAACCCTAACAAAGTTTCCACATCATTGAACAAAAATATATTAGATTGAGGATAGGGTATTAAGGCAACATATAATGCCATTTTCACGATGAGAATGTGGTACTTAGACAACATCCATTTGATAGGACTAATCATAGAGTTCCATCTAATTTTGATGTTGTGGAAATTTTGTTGCCTTTAGTTTCCATTATCTCTACCAACTTAATAAACTCTAAATGCCTTTTTCTTCTATGACTAAAGTAACCATACAAACATTGTAACAAATTTTCAATGCAAAAAACCAAATGTAGGTCGGAGTGGGTTTGTATTGTAAGGTTTGTTTGATGAACCATACAATGCAAACCAATAACAAATGGAACATGTACTATCATTATATTTAGATTGTCACCCCAAATTTCAAGCCTTGGAAGGTGCTAACCCCATTTGCATTGAAACAAACCAACCTTGAAGCAATGTCCTCTTGTTTCAAATCCCTTTGTGTCATAAAGGAGTTCATGATTAGTAAAATCAGGCTATTAATCCCAAATATTAAAAAAAACACTTATTGCACATTCAACAATAATGGTATCTAACATTAATCCTGCATAATGTAACCATAAACCCTTGCCCAACTTGCATTATCCATGGTTGTAACCTCATCATAGGTAAGGGAAATAAACTTATAATTTTGGATAAGAAGCTTAATAACTTTTAAAACTTTAGCCTTTATGTATTTTGCAATCTCCCAATTAGCCCCATCAGACTAGTTTTTTTGGGGAAAGATGGAAGCTTAAAAAACTCATACAAAGGCTAGAAATTATCATAATTAATCATTGGCTTGCCTTTACTCAACAAGCTGAAAATAATTGCAAATTGAACAAACTTTCATTTATCCTCCACTACTTGACCATTATTTAGTTGTTGGAGGATAGTGGTTGGAAAAAATAAACATAAAAAATCTCATTTTTCACATGCATACATTTTGGGTCCATGATCCACTTACCATTTGAACCTTTTTCAATAAAATCCCATTTCACAACTTGAATTTTTTCCTTCCTTTTAATTCAGGTACAAACACGACATCTCATTGTAGAAAACACCCCAACTTCATTAAAAATGGGCTTTGCCCATGGCATTTTTATAGCTTAAATCTCTTGAAACTTGAAGTCTACATTAATCACAACCTTCTTATGTGTTTTGGGAGGAGGGGTAGATTCATCATCAACATCGATAACAACAATTTCCAGCATGGCATTTGGATCTATGTCAAAGATTTGAGGTGAAAAAAAATGCAATTCAAGGTAATGATGATTTTTTTTTGCTTGCTTCTATTGTTAAATTCAATTACATCACAAGAATTAAAAATTAGGGGGGTAAAATTTTCTTTGGAATTTGAGCACCAAAGAAATATTTAAACTGAAGTTGTTTGGTAACACTGGAGGAGCCATGGAAAAAATTGACAAGTGCAAGCAATGCATACCAACAAATGTGAAATCTGCATAGTGCCAACAACAAGGTGCAAATTCAATGAACTAAATTTTAATTTGAAAATGTTTTCTGGTTGAAGACCATAAAACTTACTTCAAGGATTAGACACTTGAGCAAATCGTCAATTCACTAGCTACAATTTACACAACTTGCAAGTGCAAAGTGCACACCAATAAATGCACACTACAAAATGCAAACAACAAGGTGCACACTACAAACTCAATGAACTAAACCCTAATTTGAAAATGTCTTGTGGTTTAGGACTAAAAAACCTACTTCAAACACTTGAATAGATCAACAATTCACTAGCTTCATGCAAATCATAGCGATGATATTAATTTAGGTTCCAAATTCCAAGTCAATGAAGCAACTTGTGTCAGGAATTCACATTGATGAGTCATGACTCACAATTTACATAGTGTGCATTATGTGTTGTAGCAAAGAAAATGAACAAATTGTGCACACACTAAAAGTCATGAATCATTCATGATGTTAAAATCTTAAAAAAGAATAACAACATAAACACAAAAGGTTGAAACATTTGGAATTAAGATGATTCAAACGAAAGCAAGAAAACAAAAACCTGGACAATGGAAATGAAATGAAAAACATAATATGCTTTAAAGGGGTTTAGTTCAAGAACTTCTTGACTCATGATTCATGAGTGAGTTGTTGCAATGTCAATTCTTGAATTCTAGTGTCTAACCTCTAGCCCTCCAAATTCCAAGTTTAACATTTTTTAGAGTTCAACAACTCTAATTTGTTGCAATTGGAGTTGTCGATTGTAGCACTCATCATTGCTGACAACAAACTTCAAAGAGGAAAGAAGAGAAGCTTTTATGAAGATTATGAAGGAATGAAAATGTGAAGCCAGTAATCTATCTCCTTCTTGTTACGCCCAAGGCCCAAACTCCAAACTCTTGAATGTGCATTGTGCACACTACGATGTAGTTTAACTTTAAACCTAGCAATTGCAATTAATGGGTGTCGAAGCTAGGCGAAATGGGATGTCAACCAAGCATTAGGCTTGCAAAATCGACAAACTACAAGCCTACAATCCAACTACCCACATTAATCCTAGGTGAGGATTTGACTACCAATCAGTTTCTCAGGGGCGACAAGGGGGGTGACACATGTTTCCATGTTGACTTCATCATCATGACGTCGAAAAAACCTAGGGGGTCCTTTGGCAAAATGGGGCAGGAAAAAAAAATCCCTTTGTGGGATTCGTCAATGCTCATTTTGAGTTGAAAAAAAAGTGAAAGTTCATTCCAAAAACAAAAACTACTCCAACGGTGCTCAATATGTAACCCTAAACTTATTTTTGACATTGAAAGTTTAGTTATTTAAAACCCTAAACCTAAAACCAAGCATAAAAATCAACATGATTTGTTTTGTTTTTTTGTTTTTTTTTTTCATGATTCATGGGAGGTATCCAATGAGTGCCCATGAGGTATCATGGGGAAAAAATGATGCAAAGCAGTTCAAAAAATGGAATGGCCATGCTTGTGAGTGTTTCAGTTTTTGAAATGCTCAATGCCATGATTTTATGCTAAAATAGGAAATGTTGCACACAAAATTCGAAAAACATATCAAGCCACAAATTATTCACACAAGGATGAACATTCCTCAAAATGTAGGACAAATGAAGAACAAATGAAGACTACATCTGTTTCTAGGTAGAGTCAACAAATAGAAGAAGTTTTGCCATGCAAGCAATATAAGGTTTATAAATAATAGAGGAAGGTTTTGCCATGGAGAAATCAGGGTTTTTAAATAATAAAATATAATTCTAGTGTCAAGAATTTTGAGAAACTGGTAAATGGGTGATTTTCTATACATTTTTGTAGGCTTCTTATTGATTTTGCATAATACTTTGTATGATTGTTTTTCGATGATTTCAGAGACATTTTCAAATATAATTACCCCATTTCCAAGCCTAACTATCTCACTTCTTTTTTAATAATTATCTCTTATCCTTATAACTATTTCATTCTTTTCCTTACCCACCAACATGGATATGAAAAAACAAATTAACATGTGCCTTTTCATATCCAAGAAATTTATATTAATTAAAATTAAATTTGACATCAACAGAAATAATTATGAAATTTTGATAATCATATGGGGACATAATAAAAAGGAAAATTGTCACTAATAGTGCAATGCTAGCCCAAATAATATAGGAAGGATTTGCCAAGGAAGAAATTAGGGCTTATAACCACTAATACATGAAGTTTTGCCATGGAAGTAATTATGATTTGTAACTGAGATAGGAAGTTTTTTGCCATGGAAGAAATTAGGGTTTTACAACTAATACAGGAAGTTTTGTCTGCAAGAAATTAAGGTTTGCAAAATAAGTTTGGAAGGTTTGCCATGGAAGAAATTAGGGTTGAAAAATAAATAAACAATATACAAAATTTTTGCCATGGAAAGAATTAGGCTTTGTAAACAATATAGGAAGCTATGGCTGCAAGAAATTAGGGTTTGAAAATAAGGTAAGAAATCTTTTGTTTACCATGGAGAAAGAAATTAGGGTTTGCAAATAAGGTAAGAAATCTTTTGTTTGCCATGAAAGAAGAAATTAGGGTTTGAAAATAAGGTAAGAAATGTTTTGTCCACCATGGAGAAAGAAATTAGGGTTTTCCAATAAGGTAAGAAATTTTTTGTTTACCATGGAAGAAGAAATTAGGGTTTGAAAATAAGGTAGGAAATCTTTGTTTGCCATGGAAGAAGAAATTAGGGTTTGAAAATAAGGTAGGAAATTTTTTGTTTGCCATGGAAGAAGAAATTGGGGTAGTTATTACAATATTGGAAGTTTTGGCATCATTGGAAAGAGATGACCTAAGTTAGGGTTTGTCTTGTGTTTTGTTTCTGTGTTTCACAAAGTGGTGGTGAGAGGAATTCCAGTAGCGGGTACCCAAGAGCTCGCAGCAACGAAAGGCACAGCTTGATACTGCGCAGCGATGGTGTCGTTAGTGATCTGGTGCGACCA